>ERZ795058.1651-NODE-1651-length-29131-cov-8.219253_pt1 | contig 29131 bp, 23 predicted proteins | sample MGYA00375142_ERZ795058 | MGnify/ENA primary metagenome ERZ795058 (study PRJEB30187, sample SAMN05720210) | activated sludge metagenome | isolation source: anaerobic digester from wastewater treatment plant | place: Japan | collected 2015-04-20 ... | reverse complement strand
AGAACTGGAAGGATAAAACCCCGAAGGTAATTTCCACAAATTAATTGACATGACCACAATCCCGACAGCAGACCTTCAAGGAATAGCAACAAAAAATTACTATTTACTACAAATTCCGCCTTGATACAGGCCCGTTAGTGATAGCCGTATTTCATCTTGACTTCCGTTCCCTCCGGCGAATTCAGGAACGCGGAGAACTGCTGCGCTGCGGCGCGATTTTTTGATTTTTTCAGCAGGCAGGCTGATTGGACTGTTTCAGGGGCTTCGGAAACAGGAAAATAACATCCCCTTTTCCCCTCCGGCGCCGCCGTGACGGAGAGCGCGCAGAAACAGGCATCGACTGCAAGGGTGTTGGCATACTGGAAAGACTGGGCAATATTCTGGGCGATAACCAGCTTGTCTTGAAGGGTGTCCCACAATCCGGCTTTCCGGAGCGCTGTCTGCGCGGCGGCCCCGTAAGGAGCCGTAAGCGGATTGGCGATTGCGATCTTCTTGATTTTGCGATATTTCAGGGCATCCTGCCAGCTTGGCCCTTTGCAGAAATTTTCATCCGCGGACCAGAGAATCACCCTTCCGCGCGCATATACGAAGGGTTTATCTGCTATTCCGTCACGGAATAAAACAGCCGGTCGCGTCTCGTCCGCCGACAAAAAAATGTCGTAAGGAGCGCCATTCACTATTTGACTGTAGAGGGCCCCCGTTGAGGAAAAAGTGCCCTCGACTTTTGTTTTTGTTTTCGCTTCAAAACGGGCCGCCAGTTCTTTGAAAGCCGAAATAAAATTTGCCGCCACGGCAGCGGAGAGTTTATCCTGGGCCAGCGCCGGCAAAGGGCCGATGAGAATAACCCAGATCACTACGAAGGCAACTACTTTTCTCTTCACCGCACCATTCCTTTCAGATTCTTATTGCATAAATTTATGCTTGGGATGACATATGTTATGTCAGGCATAAATGTCAAGATAATTCGATTCAGGTATTCATATTTGAAGTAAAAAGGTAGTACAAATTGTCGACAACACAATCAACACGTTCCCCAATTTCCTCCTTGTCTTTTCCGGGCCTTTTTACAAAGCTATAGTTATGAAAAAGTCTCTGAAAATTGCGATTATCGCCGCTGCCGTCCTGCTGGCGGCCTTCGCCTCTTTATACCTTTTTCTCAGGTCTTACCTGACCGATGAGCGGGTCCGCGCTATCGTCTCCGAGCTTGCGGAGAAGTCCCTGAACCGCAAGGTTCTGCTGGGGGAAGCGGACCTGAGTCTCTTCCGGGGAATAGTCGTCAGAGGGATCGAGATAAAGGAAAAAGACGGCGAGACTGCATTCGTCAAGGCGAAAGAATTCAATCTCATGTACCGGTTTCTTCCGCTCCTGTCCGGGAGGCTGGTCATCGGCCGGCTTGGCCTGCTGGAGCCCGAAGTGTACCTGAAAAAGAACCCGGACGGATCTTTCAATTTTTCCGATATCGGAGCTTCCGGTGAAGAACGGAAAAAGGAAGCCGCCGGTCTTCCCTTCAGCCTGGATATTAAAAAATTGTCGATCGAGAAGGCGAGGATCAGCTATGCCGATCCGAAAGGAAACCCGAAGAAAGCGGAACTGCTTTTGAACGCGGACCTGGGCATCGGCGCCGTTTCGGACAGGACCCTTTCCTCCCAAGGCAGTTTCAGTCTGACCATAGTGGAAGCCGTGTTCCAGGGTACGGCCGGCCTGGTGAGGGATGTCAGGTCGGATGTAAGGTATAAAACGGATCTGGATCTGGAAAAGGAGCGGATCACCCTCCATTCCGTCGATGCGGAAATCATGAAGATACCGCTCCAGTTGCAGGGAAGTATCGACTACGCGGCGGGACCCGCCTATTCCCTGGATTTAAAGGTGCAGAACGCAGACCTCTCCAATATAAGAAATGAACTTGTCTCCGCCTTTCTGCCCGGAGCCGGCAATACAGGCGGAAAAGCAACCGTTATGCTCAGGGCCGAGAGAAAACCCGGGAAGGAGAGTCCCGTCCTTTACAGAGGCGATGTAAAATTGAACAGGGTCTCTTTCGCGTATAAGGGAATCCGGCCGGTAATGGACGGATCGCTGAAACTTGCTCCGGAGGTGATAACAATAGAAAGAATAAGGCTCATTGCAGGGGACAGCAGCGCTGACATAACCGGGTCCGTAAAGAATTACGGCGCGTACCCCGATGCGGATATTGATGTCAGGAGCGAATCGCTTCCGCTTGATCAGCTGATTGTCCCCGCGGCTCCCGTTTCCAAACCGCAAACTCCGGGAACGGAGCCGGAGCCCATGAATCTGAAAATGAGGGTTAATGCATCTCTGGACATACGGCAGACTCAGTATAAAGGCATACCGATCAAAAATTTAAAATCGCGGCTGGAATTGAAGGAGAATGTCCTGCGGATCGTGAGCCTGACGGGCAATACCCTGAGCGGATCGTTCACGCTCAGCGGGGCCGCGAATCTTGCCCGGAGGGGCACCGCTTACAACATGGCTGCAGACCTGAAGGGCGTCAGGATAGAGGAGCTGGCCGACGCCTTTGCTCCGCCCCGGGCGAGGGGCAAGCTGCTCGGGATACTTTCCGGCAACGCCGAGCTTTCCGGTGCGGGGACTCTTCCCGCCAATGTAAAACGGAACCTCAAGGGGAAGGGATCTTTTGCGGTCAGGAACGGCTCCCTCAGGAACGCGGAGCTTAGCTCCGGCCTTCTTGCGCTTCTCGGGTTGCAGGATCTGAGGGAGATTCCGATCCAGACCGCGGAGGGGCGTTTTACCGTCTCCGGCGGGATCGTGAATCTCAGAAGCCTGGTCGAGAGCAGGGACCTGGGGCTCGAACAGACCGGGACGATCGGCCTGGATGAAAAACTCGATCTGGGTATTCTCGTCAAGGTTTCCGAAAGACTTGCGCCGAAACTCGTGAGCCAGTCGGCGGTCGCACGTTTTCTTTCGAGCGAAAAGGGATGGACCAGCGTGCCCCTGCGGGTGCGGGGCACGATTTCCGATCCGTCCTACAGCGTCGATGTGCGGGCCGCCGGCAGGAAGGCCGGGGAGGGCGTTCGGAAAAAGCTGCAGGAAGAGCTTCTGCGCCGCTTGCCGGGGGCTCCGGAGAAGGCCCCGGACAAGGATCAGAAAGGAATTCCCGCGCCGGGGGACGTTCTCAAGGAATTGTTCGGTAAATAAGCGGCTGTTCCCGCCTGAAGAGAGTCAAGCCTTCATTACGCGTTCATCCCAGCCGTTTTGCGAGGATCTCCCTGAGAAGCTTCGGATTCGCCTTTCCCTTTGAGGCCTTCATGGCTATCCCCATCAGGAAACCCAGGACCTTGGCGTTGCCTTTCCGGTAATCGGCGACATCCGCGGGGTGCTCACCGATGACCCTGTCGATAAGGGCATCGAGTTCCACCGCGTCCGATACCTGGCCGTACCCTCCCTTTTCGACGATTTTCTCGGGGCTCTCGTCCGTTGCAAGGAGCTGAAGCAGGACCTCCTTCGCCGACTGGGGATTAATGATTTCCTTCTCCAGCAGGGAAAGGAGCGCGGCAAAGCGCTCCGCCGAGAGCGGGGTTTCCGCTAACGCGGCGCCGCGGTCCCGGAGCGCGGGGGCGAGGTGGACTGCAATCCAGTTCGCCGCCTTGCGGGGTGCTGCTCCCGATTTCGCCGCGGCCTCGAAAAAATCCGATATGTCTCTCTCCAGGCTCATCGCCGCGGCCTCGTCAGGCGTAAGGCCGTAATCTCCGGAAAACCGCGCCGCCTTGCGGTCCGGCATCTCCGGGAGCATTCCCCTGATTTCATTCAGCCACTCCTCGTTTATTACGATGGAAGCAACGGAGGGATCGGGGATGCACGGGCCGGAGAACTTGCCGCGCATCGGGGCGGTAGCGCGCTTGTCGGGATCCCACAGCCGCGTGTGCAGGACGATCGTCTCTCCCTTTTCCAGGCACTCCGTCTGGCGGCGTATTTCGTATGCTATTGCGTCCCCGACATTGCGGATCGAGTTCATGTTTTTAACTTCCACCTTTGTGTTGAATCCGCTGCTGCCTTCCTGACGCAGGGAGATATTGGCGTCCACCCGCATCGTCCCCTTCTCCATGCTGCACTCCGCGCTCCCGGTGTAGCGGAGCTGGCCCCGCAGAGTTTTCACATACTCCATTGCCTCGTGGGGACTGCGCAAGTCCGGCTCGCTCACGATTTCAATGAGGGGCGTTCCCGCACGGTTGAAATCGACAAGGCTGATCGGGGTGCGGCCTTCAGTTTCATGAACGAGCTTGGCCACATCCTCCTCCAGGTGGATGTGGTGAATCCGCAATCGCCTGGGTTCGCCGTTTTCGCCCGCGATATCGATCCAGCCGTTTCGGGCAAGGGGCTTGTGGTGCTGCGAGAGCTGAAATCCTTTCGGCAGGTCCGGGTAGTAGTAGACCTTCTGGTCGAAAGCGCTTACCGGCTGGATCGTGCAATTCAGCGCCAGGCAGGCCAGAACGGCTTTCTCGAGCGCTTCCCGGCTCAGCCGCGGGAAAGCCCCCGGAAACCAGAGGCAGACCGGACATGTATTGCGGTTCGGTTCGTCGCCCGGCCGGTTCGGGCAGTCGCAGAAGAGCTTGGTGGCTGCGTTGAGCTGGACGTGAATTTCAAGGCCGATAACAGCTTCGTACTTCATTTACTTCGCCCCTCTTGACGCCGCCAGACGCCTGCCCAGCGCAAGCAGCCGGGAGTCGTCCAGCCTCTTCGCCGTGAGATGCAGGCCGACGCAATCCCCGGCCGGATCTCCCGGAACCTGAAGCGCGGGCTGTCCCGTCAGATTGGCCGGCAGGGTCAGAATGAACTCCTCGTATGCGCCGCGGACATCGGAGGGAGCGGCGTCTTTTCGCACCATTCTGCATGTGGGGGAGACGAGAAGATCCAGTTCCGAGAGGAGATTCTCCATGGAACGCACAAGCCGCCGGCGGACGCGGCACGCATTTTCGAAAGCGGCATAATTTTCGAACTGGAAATACGCCCCCTGGAACAGGAAAGCTTTAACGAGCGTGCCGAAAGCCGCCCCGCGGGAATCGAGATACATATCGTTCCAGTTTTTTGCCCCTGGTGCGCGGTAACCGTAGCGGACCCCGTCGTATTTCCCGGCGCTGGACGAAGCCTCCGCCGCGGCGATCACCTGGTGCGCCGTCTGCAGGAGTTCGAATTCGGGGAACGTCACTTCCACGACCTCCACGCCCGCACTCCCGAGCATTTTCAGGTTTTCCCGGAACAGGCCGCGGTCTTTATCCGTCAGCAGCGCAAGCATCTCTTTGACGATCCCGGCGCGGCGCGACCCCGTTTGAGTTTTGCCCTCTTGTGAGAAGTCGGGGAGCTCTCCATCAGGCATGGAAAAGTCACGATCGTCCTTTCCGGAAATAGCCTGCATTACGCCGGAGATGTCCGCCGGATCCGCTGCCGCGACGCCGTAGCACTCCATGGAAGGGACGAGTCCGATCAGGCCGAACCGGGAGACAATGCCCCAGCTCGGCTTGAATCCGAAAATACCCGCCCGCGCCGCAGCCACCCGGGCCTCGCCCATCGTATCGGTCATGAGCGCGATATCGGCCTCTTTCTCGATCAGCGCCCGCACGGTCGTATCCGCCGCAAGTCCGAAACCAAGCTCGCTCATGCGGGAATTCCCCGCCAGGTGCGCGCCGCTTTTCTCCAGGCGGGGGATGATTGCGGCGTCTTCCAGGGCGGTGTAGTTTTCGAGGGCCCGCGAACCGGCGTTGCACGGCCACCCGCGCCTGGACATATTCGGCTGAATCACAACCCGTCTGCCTGAAAGCGGCAGCCCCGGCCTCCCGGAGACGGCCGCCGGATCGGTCTCCCTGTGCGTAAATAGTTCCACTGCTGCAGCCCCTTATTCCAGAATGCTTGCCGTCTTGAAAAAGCCCCCTTTGACCTCGGGAGCGTTCCTGAAAATATCCTGTTCTTTTGCCAACCGGCTTTCCCTCGCTTCCTTCCCCGGGCGCGTGCGGTTGGAGGCGGGAGCTACGGAAAACATCGGCTCCTCTTCTCCTGCCGCGGCATTGATCTTTGCGGCGCACCTTTTTGCCGCTTCTACGGCTTCGCTGATCGCCGCCCGTTCGCCGCCGTTGATCCTGATCCGGGATACCCATGACAGCGAATCGAGAAAGTCCTCCTGTTCTTTCGTCCCGGGCAGCAGCGCGGCGCCGCCAAGATTGAGGAGTTCAAGTTCGGCAAGCTGTCCGGCCGAGACGGTGGAAGGGGCGCGGGTCAGAGGACAAAAAGCGCTGCGGTTTTTGGGGAAAGCAATCACTTCCCGGATGGAAGAGGTCCCGAGGATCATGGATACGACCCGGTCTATCCCGAGCGCGATCCCGCCGTGCGGCGGGGCCCCGAACTCCAGGGCCCGCAGGAAAAAGCCGAATTTCTCTTCGACTTCGTTTTCCGAAAGGCCCAGGGCCCTGAAGATCCTGTTCTGGAGGGCCGTGTCATTGATCCGGATGCTCCCGCCGCCCAGCTCCTCCCCGTTCACGACCAGGTCGTATGCGCGGGAGCGCAGGGACAGCAGTTCTTCGATGTCGCCCGGATCGAAATCCGTCCGGTCCGGCATGGTGAAAGGATGGTGGCTTGAGGTTACCCCCCCTTCCACGGGCTCGAAAAGGGGAAAGTCGGTTACCCACAGGGGACTGAAAATATTGCCGGGGATAAGGCCCAGTCTTCCCGCCACATGAAGGCGAAGCTGCCCCAGGGCCGAGCAGACCAGTTTCCATGAGGGATCCGCGATGATCAGGATCACGTCCCCTTCTTCGGCTTCATAAAGGCGGACTATTTCGTCCTGTTCGCGCTTGCTGAAAAACTGGACGATATTGGATTCGAGCCCGCCATTCACGGCGCGCATCCAGGTCATCCCTTTCGCCCCGAAGCCGGGGACGATCTCTTTGGCGTATTCGTTCTGCAGCACGTTCTTGCTCAGCCGCGCGGACTGGCCCTTGACGTTGATCCCCTTGATGCACCCGCCGCGGTCCAGGATCTGCCGGAAAATCCCATATCTTGTTTCCGAGAAAATTCCCGTTGCATCCCTGAAAAACATGGAAAAGCGCAGGTCGGGCCTGTCGGAGCCGGTGCTGTTCATGGCGTCGAGCCAGGTCATCCGCGGGAAGGGACGGGGGAGATCGACGCCGCCGACGGAGAATATCCTTGCCGTCAGCTCTTCGAAGAGACCGTAGATGAATTCTTCATCGATAAATGAAGCCTCGAGGTCGAGCTGGGTGAATTCCGGCTGACGGTTCGGCCGCAGGTCTTCGTCTCGGAAGCACCTGGCGATCTGAAAATAGCGTTCCAGGCCCGCCACCATCAGCAGCTGCTTGAAAAGCTGGGGGGATTGGGGGAGGGCATAGAAGTTTTTCGGGTAGTGGCGGCTCGGAACCAGGTAGTCCCGCGCCCCCTCGGGAGTGCTTTTCGTGAGTATCGGCGTTTCCACCTCGATAAAACCCTGCTCATCGAGATAATCGCGGACGGCCTTCACGATACGGTGCCGGTTTATCAGGTGCTCCTGCATTGTCGGCCGGCGCAGGTCGAGATAGCGGTACTGGAGCCGCAGGTCCTCCGCCACCGATTCCTCCCGGTTTCCCGCGAGGCCGGCGACCATGGATTTTTCCGAAATCTGAAAAGGAAGGGCGCCTGCCCTGCCCAGGATTTCCAGATCGGCCGCCATCACCTCGACATTGCCGGTGGGGATCCCGGAGTTTTCCGTGCCTTGCGCGCGTCTTACAAGGCGGCCGCTTACGCGCACGCAGAATTCGCTCCTGAGGAGCCCCGCTTTCCGGCAGACCTCCTGGTCCGCCGTTTCGGGAGAGAATACCACCTGGACGATGCCGCTCCGGTCGCGAAGGTGAATGAAAATCACCTCGCCGTGGTCCCGCAGGGCGTCCACCCACCCGGCCAGAAAAACTCTTCTGCCCTCGTCGGGTTCGCCCAGTGTTCCGCAAAAAGATCGATCTTTGAAAGTCATGAACTGATTCCTTCCGGGATGCACGGGTTGCGTTTCGGACGCTATCACCCTGAAAACATCCGGTCAAATAAAATCCAACCCCGGCGCAATCAGGTTAAATTCACGGGATTTCGTTCTAATACTTTTCGAGCCCGTTTTTGAGATTATCTCCTCTATTGCGGCACGTTCATCTGCCGTATACTTTTCCGGAATCTTTCAAAGGAGGGTAATATGCTCTTCAGGCTGATGGAGATTTGCCTGGCTCTGCTCGTTATAGCCGGGGTTCTTTTCCCGGGCTCATGCGCGGCGGCAGCGGGACAGGCGGATGAGGACGCACGCGCGGCGGTCGTCCGGATTTCGCCAGCCGATGCTTACGAGGAAGTTGCCTCGGGAAGGGCCCTCCTGGTCTGCGCCTATCCGGATGTGGAGGTATGCGAGAAAGTCCTGCTCAAGGATTCCATATCGTTAAAAGAGTTTGAATCCAGAGTCCCGGAACTGAAAAAAACCCAGGAGGTCATATTCTACTGCGCCTGACCGAACGAGCACACTTCCGCCGGTCAGGCGGTCAAATACACGAAGAAGGGCTATACAAATGTAAAAGCGCTGAAAGGAGGAGTCGAGGCCTGGGAAAAAGCAGGCTATAAATATGCTGATGAATAATTGCGTGAGGCGCAAAGAGTAAGTCGTGAGGCGTAAGGTGTAAGGTGTTTTAAATAAATCACTTTACGCCTTCACGCCTGACGCCCTTCGATTCATCGAATTCCGCCTTTTTTCCACTCTTCCGGACACGAGGGAGAATTGCAGAGAAGGGAGCAGAACCTGACCATAATGGTGCCGCCCCCTGACTCAAGACTGCAATGGAAATATGCGGTTCATATTTCCCTCCCTGTGTCGTTTTTTCTTGAAGGAGTGCAACATTCATGCCCCTGGCAAAACCGTTCTTGAGCATAACTATTCCGGGCAGATGCCGGAAGCAGTTCGGCGAGATCAAACAGGAACCGCCAACAGAGTTGACGGATACCGCTTATTTCCGCAATTATCGGAACCTTGCCCATACTATCTCCAGCCTGTCGGATCCGGCCGCCCGCGCCAGTATTTGCCTTACCGCAGCCTTGTCCCGGGGATTGTCAATCCGGCTGACAAACGGCGACCACGCCGACATCGCCGTTTCCAGAACACCGGCGGGCACCGGCTGTCCTCCCGTCGCCATGGCTCCGCCGTTGTCCATTATGAGAACTTTCAGCGGCAGCCGCCGCGCCAGCGCTTCGAAGAGGCCCATATGGCCGGCGGCCAGAAAAGCATAATCCCCTGTCACGGCCCAGGGGCGGCCGGAAGCGCCGAGAGCGAATCCGATCGCAAGCGGAAGGCTCCCGCCGAAGTAGCTGCTTGCGTCAATACAGTTGAAAGGCGCGAAGGCGAAGAGAGTGGACAAGCCCGTGTCTCCGCTCACGAACGGAATTCCCGGGCGGAGGTCCCGAAAAACCTCGAAGACGGGAACAAACGAAGAAGCGTGGGAACGCCATGCCGGCGCGAGACCTTCCGGAATGGACGGTATCACCGGTCTCGGGACAGACCGCCAATCGGTCCGGGAGATCCTTGCTTCCATTACCTTTTTCTGGTAGGGGGCGATCGGCGGGCACAGGACCTGCCGGACCGGGTCGCGCTCATATTCACATTTCGGCGATTGCAGGCGCTTGCGGGATATGCCGCTTTTCCTGGAAAGATGTTCCGAACTGACAAGGAGGGCGACAGGCGTTTTGAGTCCCTCCGACCAGAGGCAGCATTCCATAAGATCGTTATAGGCCGTATCCGCCTCCGCTTTCTTGAAGGGAATGCCTGTTCCCCGGAGAAAGGCATCCAGGTCGAAAATGTTGTCGGAGTGTTTCCCCGTCGGATCATCGAGTACGACGGCAACGAAACCGGCGGTTGTACCCAACGTGAGCGAGTCGATAACGCTGTTTGATGCCTTGGCCAGGCCGTGTGATTTGAGCACGGCCGCCGAGCGGACTCCGGCCAGGGCCGCGCCGTGGGCGACGGTATAGGCGACTTCTTCATTGAAGGAGTAAGCAGGCCTTTTCCCCGCCAGCCCGCAGTACGCGTCGAAAACGGCCGTGGCGCCCGTGGCGGGAACATGAGTCACTACTTTTACCCCGGCATCCTGGAGCGCCAGGGCTGCGGCGCGGTCTGCCGAAAGCGGTCCCGCCGCTCCGTATGCAGCGGAGGCCTGCCCGAGTGAAAGGGGAAGCACCATGCCCGCGATTGTGAGGCCGCTCAGCTTGATGAATTCCCGGCGCGACTTGTCGAAATAGGTCAACTCGGAATTATCCATGCAGTCCCCCTGAAGCGCTTCTGAGTGATTTTTTGCGAATCCCGGGCGTCCCGCGCAGATCTGAACCAACTCTGTGTACTATCAGGCCGGAGGGATTTCGTCAATCGAGTAAGCGGGATTTGAAGCCGGAAGCCGCGCAAGGGGAATGGCAACCGGTCGCGCGAATTTATCTTGCAGACCCCGTCAGCGCGGGAATAGAATAGTATAGGCCGATGTTGGATCCTCAGATGGGAGGCAGCGCATGAACCGGATACTTATCGGAAAAGGAGAACTGCCGGTTCAACTTCTCGCAAGGTACGGCAACCGCCACGGCTTGATCGCAGGGGCCACCGGCACCGGAAAGACTGTTTCTCTCCTGGTTCTGGCAGAGGGCTTTTCGCGCATGGGCGTTCCGGTATTCATGGCCGACGTCAAGGGCGACGTCGCCGGCCTTGCGATGGCCGGCGTAAGCAACGAGAAGATCCGGGAGCGGGTCGCCCGATTGGGCATGGAGGACTACGCGAACGAGGCGAATCCGGTAATGTTCTGGGACGTGCTGGGCTCGTCCGGCCACCGGGTCCGCACGACAATAAGCGAAATCGGCCCCGGCCTGCTGAGCCGAATCCTGGAAGTAAACGAGACCCAGGCCGGAATGCTGGAGATTGCCTTCAGGCTGGCGGATGATCAGGGCCTGCTGTTGCTTGACCTGGACGACCTGCGCGCCCTGCTCGGATTTGTAGCGGAAAACCGCAAGGAGATCTCGAAAGATTATGGCCTGGTAAGCGCACAATCCGTAGCCGCGGTCCAAAGGGCACTGTTGTCGCTGGAGAGGGAAGGCGGGGAAGCCTTTTTCGGCGAGCCCGCCCTTGAGCTCAATGACCTGCTGCGGACCGACCTGAGCGGCCGCGGCGTCATCAGCATTCTTGCCGCAGACCAGCTGATCCTGAAGCCCCGATTGTACTCGAGTTTTCTCCTCTGGCTTCTTTCAGAGATGTTCGAGAACCTTCCCGAGGTGGGCGACCTTGAAAAGCCGAAGCTGGTTTTCTTCTTCGATGAAGCCCACCTGCTGTTTGACGACGCGCCTCCCAAGTTGCGGCAGAAAGTGGAGCAGGTCGTCCGGATCGTCCGCTCCAAAGGCGTCGGGGTATATTTTTGCTCGCAGTTCCCCGATGACGTGCCGAACGAGATTTTGGGCCAGCTCGGGAACCGCATCCAGCATGCGCTCCGGGCGTATACGCCGCGGGACCGCAAGGCGGTGAAGACCGCCGCGGAAACCTTTGCAGCAAATCCGAAGCTTGACGTCGCCGAGGCCATATCAATGCTCGGGGTCGGCGAAGCCCTCGTCTCCACGCTCCAGGAGAAGGGCATACCGATGCCGGTGGAGCGCACGCTGATCTGCCCGCCGCGCTGCCGGATCGGGGCGATAACGCCGGAAGAGCGCACTGCCGTGCTGGCCCGCAGCCCGGTGGCCGGCAAGTACGATTCGCCGGTCAACCGCGAGTCGGCATACGAAATTCTCGGCCGGCGGGCCGTGGAGAAGGAAACAGCGGATTCCGGGACGGAAAGGATCGAGTCCGGCAGGCCCCCCGAGCGCGGGAGGTTCGGGGATTTCCTGTGGGGGACGAAAAGACGGCAGGGCATGGTCGAGACCATGGCAAAACAGACTGCGCGCACCATCGGCAGCCAGATCGGCCGGAAGATCCTGCGCGGAGTGCTGGGAGGCATATCAGGCGGGTCGAGCCGCAGGTAACACCGGGACTTCAGCGAAGCTTTTGGTACGCCCCCCTGCAGCGGGTGCAAAGGGTGCGAACAAGTCTCTGCGCCAGTATGCCGATAAGGGAGTCCGCAAAATTGAAGGAATCGACCCCTATATCAAGCAGGCGCACGATCGTCTCCGGCTTCTTTACCATGAGTATATCCAGGGATTTGCCTGCAATGCGGTCTTTTCAGGGACAACGGACAGAATGAGGAGGATAAGGCGGCTTATTCGGAAGGGCAGGGGAGAAAGGGAGCTCAGGCTGATTGTGAGATAAAAGGATTGTGAACAGCGGGTATCTTGATTTTCAGCGAATCCGATTCCACCTCCGGATGTTTGTACTCTCCTTTAAAGCATCCGGCCCGCGGAAGTCAATGCAAAAGAGGGCCGGAAGAGATTCCTGCCCTCTTTTTATATCGGCTGAATGTTAACGGCAGGTCCTGAACCGGACCGTTTCCCCTGTTTATTTTTAAACTATGCCGTAGGCAAGCATCGCCTTCGCCACTTTCAGGAAACCGGCGATGTTTGCGCCCGCCACATAATCCCCTTTATTCCCGTAGGCCTCGGCGGCATCGAGGCAGGATTTATGGATATTTCTCATGATCATGAGAAGCCGGTTGTCCACCTCTTCCCTGTTCCAGGAGAGCCTCATGCTGTTCTGAGTCATTTCCAGTCCGGAAGTCGCGACGCCCCCCGCGTTGGCCGCCTTGCCGGGACCGTACAGGATTCCGGCATCCTGGAAAATTTTGACGGCCTCGGGCGTGGACGGCATATTTGCCCCCTCCGCCACACATACGCAGCCGTTGCGCACGAGCGCCTCCGCGTGGGAGCTTTCGATCTCATTCTGGGTCGCGCACGGCAGGGCTATATGCACTTTTATATCCTGGTCCCGTATGACGTCCCAGACGCTTTTATTTTCAAAACAAAGGGCATCGTATTTCTGGATATATTCCTTGATGCGGCCCCGCTTCTGATTTTTCAGCTTCATGACGAAAGCGTTTTTCCTGCTGCAAATTCCCTCTTCATCCAGGATGGAGGAACCCGAATCGCACAGCATGATAACCTTTCCGCCGAGCTGGTTCACTTTTTCGACTGCGTACTGGGCGACATTTCCGGCCCCGCTGATTGCCACGATTTTATTTTTGAAATTCATCCCTTTGGTGGCCATCATCTCGGCTGCGAAATACGTGCAGCCGTAGCCCGTCGCCTCCGGCCTGACCAGGCTTCCGCCGTACTCCAGGCCTTTGCCGGTCAGCACGCCCGTGTGCTCGTTGAGGATTTTCTTGTAATAGCCGTAAAGATAACCTATTTCACGCGCGCCCACGCCTATGTCGCCAGCGGGGACGTCTACATCCGCACCGATATGGCGAAAGAGCTCCCGCATGAAAGCCTGGCAGAACTTCATTACCTCGTTGTCGGATTTTCCCTTGGGATCGAAATCGGAACCGCCCTTGGCGCCTCCCATGGGGAGGGTCGTCAGCGAATTTTTGAATATCTGCTCAAAACCAAGGAATTTTATTATCCCCAGGCGGACGGAAGGATGAAACCTGATGCCCCCCTTGTAGGGGCCGATCGCATTATTGAACTGGACCCTGAAACCGCGGTTCACCTGGACGGCCCCCCTGTCGTCAACCCACGGCACCCTGAAAATCAGGGTCCTGTCGGGTTCGACTATCCTCTCGTAAATCTTGGCCTTCACGAACTCCGGGTGTTTTTTTACGGTCGGCTCAAGAGTCTCGAGCACCTCCTGCACGGCCTGGTGGAATTCATTCTGATCCGGATCCTGACCCTTTACCTTCTCAATCACATCGGCGATTACTGACACTTGTTCTCCTCCGCACTGATTTATTTAACCAGCCTGCCTGGCCTATAACGATCTTTTCACATCCTCAATGTTGATAAAATTTTCGTACTCGAGAAGAGTCGACATGGCGTGATGTTCCGGCTCCAGGCCGGCTTCCCGGGCGCAGGCGACAGGGTTCAGTCCTCCGATCAGGACCACGCCTGCCTTGTTCACATCCACCGGGACCGGGTACACGGTTTCGCTCTTTTCGCCTATTGCGATGACCCCGTTGATTCCCGCTTTTCGCAAATGAATCAGGATTGTGCCCGTCAGCATCCTGCACATGCCCGGTATCTCCCTGTAGTTTGCGAGAACGTTCCCGAATCCCGTTTCCACTGCTTTCCCGACGGAGGTCATATTCGCCCGGATGAAAGCTTCCGAAGGATCGAGGGATGAGCCGTTATAATATATAAGCTCGACGAAACGCAGCGGCCTGGAGTCGGAGATCTGCAGTATGCCCCCGAATTTAGAATCCATGGGGATGCCGCTCTTCAGAAAAACCCCGTTGATAATGATGCTGCATACCGTGGCGACGGCGATCTTGCCGGGAGGCACAAGGATACCCCCGATCGTCTGCCCCTCTTTGGCGACGGTGACGAACTCGCTGACCGAATAGCGGCTTTTGAATACGGGCAGCATAATGTCCAGGGCCTCCCTGAACCGCTCTTTTTCAAAATAGGATATGTTTACCGGCACCAGCCCCTTTTTTGAAACCGGATCGAAAGTCGTGCAGAAGGCGAGATTTTCAATGCGGGAAATCACGAAGCCTATCTTGTCCTGGACGCGGGCGTTGCGGATTTCCTCCCTGCCTTCATCGGTTATAACGCGTCCGTTGCGCCGGCCGACAAGCCTGGTAAAGCCCCTCTCGTCCATGACGCGCAGATGATAACGGATAGTGCGCTCGGAGAGCTTTACACCCATTTCGTTCATGTGCCGGGATATGGAGCGCGACCCGACCGGCTTCCGGGATTCAGACAGAATCCTCAAAATCAGGAGGGTTTTCTTCTCCATATCCTCAGACTCGAAAAGCCCGGCTTTTTTTGTATTGCTTGCAGTAAGCATGTCGTTATCCCAAAATACGGCAATCGATAGCATAAATTAGCCGTATAGGCAACAATTTTGTATTTAAATTTGGTCAAAAAACCTGCTTTTTTGAAAGTCCGACTTGACTTGGCCGGATACTTTTGAAAATATCTGAAAACGGTAAACAGGTGATCGTATGCAGAAATGGGACAGGGCAAGTACTGGATTAAAGGGCCTTGACGCGATCATAGATGATCTGCGCAGCGGCGATAACGTAGTCTGGCAGGTTGACGACATTAAAAATTACCGCGAGTTCGTCCTGCCTTTCGTGAATAAGGCGGTGCAGTCCGGAAAGAGGGTTGTCTATATCAGATTCGGCAACCACCTTCCGCTATTAGGGAAAGAAGACCGAGTTAAAATACACGAACTCAAGGCTTCTACAGGTTTCGAATCCTTTTCCCTGCAGCTTTTCCAGATAATCGAAAAAGAGGGCCGGGAAACTTTTTACGTTTTCGATTGCCTTTCCGACCTCCTGTCGGTCTGGGCCACCGACCTGATGATCGGCAACTTTTTTCTGATCACCTGCCCTTACCTCTATGACATGAATACCGTTGCGTATTTCGCGATCCTGAGAAACGGCCACTCCTTCAAAACAGTAGCCCGGATCAGGGAAACGACCCAGGTACTGCTGGACTCCTATAACCTCGGCGGCAAGTCCTGCGTCCATCCCCTGAAGGCGGCCGGAAGATACTCGCCGACAATGTTTTTCCCCCATCTGCGAAAAGACGAGGAATTTGATCCTATCGTGAACAGCTCTGAAGCCGCCGAACTCTTCCTCAACATGACAAGCAAGGGCATGGGGCCGTCGCGCCGGAATCTCGATTACTGGGACCGCCTCTTCATAGAAGTTGAGGACTTGCTGAAGAAAAATTCGCCTGCCCGGCGGACTAAGGCCCTTATCGACCGGGTAAGCAGGCTCCTGATCGGAAAGGAGGACAGGATCCTCGCCATTGCAAAAAAATACCTGAGCCTCGGTGATCTGATGCAGGTCAAAGACAGGATGATCGGAACCGGCTTCATCGGGGGGAAGACCGCGGGAATGTTGCTGGCCCGGAGCATTCTTTCCAGGGAGAAGCCGGAAGTATGGGGCCCGCTGCTGGAACAGCATGATTCATTCTATATCGGATCCGACGTTTTCTACTCTTTCATCGTACAAAACGGCTGGTGGAGGCTGTTCATCCGCCAGCGTACCCGTGATGAGTATTTCTCCATGGCCGCGGTCCTGAGGGAAAAAATCCTCAAGGGCGTTTTCCCCGATGAGATAAAGGAACAGTTCCAGCTCATGCTGGAGTATTTCGGACAGTCCCCGATTATTGTGCGCTCCAGCAGTCTCCTGGAAGACGCCTTCGGAAACGCCTTTGCGGGCAAATACGAGAGCATATTCTGCCCGAACCAGGGGTCTCCGGAATCGAGATACGAATATTTCGAGAATGCCGTCCGGAGGATATTCGCCAGCACCATGAGCGAGAATGCCCTTGTATATCGCAGGCGCCATAACCTGGACATGCATGATGAACTTATGTCGCTCCTGGTCCAGAGGGTATCCGGCACGTCCAGAAAGAATTATTTTTATCCCGAGGTCGCGGGAGTCGGATTTTCCCGCAATCCCTTTGTATGGAAAACGGGTCTGGATCCCGAAGCCGGCATGCTCAGGATTGTGCACGGCCTCGGCACCCGGGCCGTCATGAGGGACATCGGCGATTATCCCCGGATAGTCGCCCTGGACCAGCCCACGCTGAAGCCGCACCTTGGACTTGAGGAAACCAGGAAGTATTCTCAGCATGAGGTGGACGTTATCAATCTTCGGGACAACAGGTTTGAGTCCGTCCCCTTTGACGACCTGGTTGCAGGGGGAGTCGAGTGCAGACTGGAACTGATCGGCACGAAGGATGTTCTGGCCGGAAATACGGGATTTCAGGAGGACGGCGGTTCGTGGGTGCTGACCTTCGATGAACTGCTCTCAGGAACCTCTTTGACGGACCACATGTCCGGATTGCTTAAGGTACTCGAAAAAGCATACAGCTATCCTGTCGATATCGAATTCACTCTGAATTTCTCTCCGGAAGGGGGATTCAAGATAAATCTGCTTCAATGCAGGCCCTTGCAGACAAAGGGCGAGAGGAGAAGAGTTGTTGTGCCCCGGAATATCGAAAGGGAACGCGTATATCTGTCCCAGGAAGGAAACTTCATGGGAGGTTCGATCTGCCAGCCGGTCAGGAAGATAGTCTATGTGGACCCGGAAAAATATACGGGATTGCAGCGGACCGACAGATACAGCGTGGCAAGGCGCATAGGAAAGATAGTGCGAGGAATTGAGGACCCGGAGAACACGCCTGTTTTCCTGATCGGCCCGGGAAGGTGGGGTTCTTCATCGCCTTTCATGGGAATACCGGTCACCTTTGCCGAGATAAGCCGCATCTCCATTCTGGGCGAGATCTCCTTTTCCAAAAAAGGAATGGAACCGGACCTCTCCTTCGGGACGCATTTCTTCCAGGACCTGGTGGAAAACGATATTTTCTATGTGGCGATATATTCGGACAGGCCCGATGTGATCTTTTCTCCGGATTTGCCGGCGCCCTGCGAGGAAAATTCGGAAATAGAGGAAAGACTTCAGCCGGTGATAAAAGTGTACAATGTACCCGACATGTGGATCATGGCGGATATCCTGACCCGGAAGATAATCTGTTTCCGCGGCCGGGCGCCCGCGGCAAAATCAAAGGTCGCGAATTAGCAGCGTGCCCTGATCGGACCGTTTTCTTCAAGCAGTTACTCTATCGTGAATCTCCACTTGCAGAAATTCTCCGGCGGGCGCGGGTCGGACGGCGCGTAGAGGCACTCGACTTTGATGCGCTCGTCAATGAAATTCCACGTACGACCGCAGCTCCGTCGGGCCCATGCGGTCTAATGTCTTCAGGTCCATCCTGCACCCCCCAGATTCCTTGCTGCTCATGTTAACCGGCAGCACAAAACGAATATTTGGTAAAAAGAATGTCAACAACCGGGAAACGCACATTCGTCCGGAATCGAAGCACGGTGAGAAAGCCGTGGTGGTTGGCCGGCCTCAGGGTGCTTTTCATTAAGAACATCAATCCTAAATGGACTTATCTGCCCTACGCGGTTCTTCTTCTGGCCGTGATCGGCGCGGCGGTGACCCTCACCCCCGTGTACTGCGAATGGCTCTGTCCGTTCAAGACTACCACGGAGTACGATGCGATCGTTTCGGTCAAGACGCTGATCCAGACGATCATTTTTGTCTCTCTGTTCGCCGCCTTGGTCGTCGCGCTTCCGCTTCTGACCAAGCGCCGGACCCAGTGCTCTCTTTTCTGTCCTTTCGGCGCCTTTCAGTCTTTTACGAACAGGCTCAACGTCTTCGAGGTCCGCGTCGATCCGCAGAAGTGCGTGAAGTGCGGGAAGTGCGCGCGGGAATGCCCGGTTCTTGCCGTCAACGCGGATAGAGCGACGGGAGCCCATACGGCCATGACCTGCACGAAATGCGGGAAGTGCGTGGACGTCTGTCCGAAGGGGGCGGCTTACTTCCACGTCAAGGGCGTCCCCGTTACGGGATCTCCAGCCATGCGCCGCCTGCTTTTTCTCTACCCGGCCTTTCTGTTTCTCGCCGCTTTATCCGGCCGGTACATGCAGGATACCATCGTCAGGGTCGCGAAATTCGTCACGACGGGAAGCTTTACAGGATAAGGAGACGACATGGACAGATTGAAAGCGATACTCGGCTATTCCTGTGCGGTCTGTGCGCTTATAGCAGCGCTGGCGACGTTCCTGGGCAATGACGCTCTCAGCAGGGCCCTCGCATCCGCCACAGGCGTAACCGTGTCCCCCTGGTACTCCGGAGGGGAAGTAGTCCGGGCAATAAATCACGGACCGTACAGAACGGATATTCACCGGCCGGTCTTCGACGCCCTGATCGGGGAGCGGGAGACCGGCTTCGTCCAGGTCAAGTGGGTTCCCGCTGCGGGACTGCCGGAGATCATCCGCGAGAAAATCGAAATTGACGGAAAGGGGAAAATGGATTTTGCGATCAGGCTTGACACGAAGACGGGCAAAGCCGATCTGGAGAGTCCCGGTCCGGCCGTTATTTCACTGGAGAATACATACCGCTTGCGGGACGGCTGGGCCGCCCGGATCGAATTGAAACGGCCTTCCTGAAGTGCAATAATTTACCTTTACTTATCTTCAGGAAGTTATATAATTACCGGCAAATGCACTTGGGCTCATTGTTTTTGGACCGGGTGCGCCAAGAACGAAAATACATTTTGAAGCGCAAATCAGGCCACGTGCTCTTTAGAGTGAGGTGGCTTTTTTTATTTCAGCCCCGAGGCGCGGCTTGGCATGGAGATCAGAAAAGAAGAGCGCGGGATTAAAGTATGATACGGAACAAGGGGGCCCTGCAGGATCAATACCGGATAAAGGAGTAAGCCATGACAAAAAGAAATCGAAACACATTTGCGAAGCGGAAAAGAGAACTCGACCGCATGCAAAAGGCTAAAGAGAAAATGGCCAGGAGACAGGGCGGAAAGGAGAGGAAGCCGGATTCAGACGCATCTCCAGACAGCTTGAGTTCGGAAGGTTCGTGACAATTCCACGATCATACTCTGCCGAATCAGATGCATCCCCGGACGAATTACAGACCAAATAAAAGAAAAGAGATAATGAAATAAAATGAATTTTAAGCTGTTCAATCTGCATCCTCAAATCGAAGAAGGAATAAGGACTCTCGGCTACATAACAGCCACACCGATTCAAGCGCAGGCCATCCCGGCCATTCTGCAGAACAGGGACCTCATCGGGCAGGCGCAGACCGGAACGGGCAAGACCGCCGCTTTCCTTCTTCCCATTCTGCATCGGCTGATGGAAAGGCCCGGGAAGCGCGTCTGCGCCCTGGTAATAGCCCCGACCAGAGAACTGGCGGAACAGATACACACGGCCGCCCTCCAACTGGCGCGACATACGAGGCTGAAGAGTGTTGCCGTATACGGAGGCGTCAGCCAGAATACCCAGATAGGAAGGCTCCACAACGGGGCGGAGATCATTGTCGCCTGCCCGGGGCGGCTGCTTGATCTGATGGACCAGGGGCTGATCGATCTCGCCGGCGTCGAAGTGCTTGTAATTGACGAAGCGGATCGCATGTTCGATATGGGTTTTCTGCCCGACGTCCGGAAGATCCTGAAGCGGCTGCCCGTGAAGAGACAGACGCTTCTCTTTTCCGCAACAATGCCGGCGGAGATCCGGCAACTGGCGGAGGGCATCATGCGCCATCCCGCCACTGTTCAGGTGGACGAAGCGGTCCCGGTATCCTCCGTATCGCATGCCGTCTACCCGGTCGAGCGGCACTTGAAGACGGCTCTTCTGCTGAAGGTCCTGGAGTCGGCGGAAATGTACTCCGTGCTTGTTTTCACGCGCACAAAGGCAGGCGCGGACAGGCTCGCGAAGCATGTGAAAAAAGCCGGTATTGGCGCCGCGGCTCTGCACGGAGACCTGTCCCAGAACAAACGCCAGCAGGCGATCAAGGGCTTTCGCGCCGGCAAATATCAGGTCCTCGTGGCGACCGACATTGCCGCCCGGGGAATCGATATTTCCGGAATATCGCATGTGATAAATTATGACATGCCTGAAACGGTGGACGCCTATACCCACCGCATCGGCCGCACCGGAAGGGCCTCTCAGACAGGGAGTGCGTTTACGTTTGTAGAGCGATCGGAAAGGGCTTCGGTCTGGGCGATTGAAAAAGTACTGGGCGAACAGCTGGAGCGCCGGACGATGGAGAATTTCGATTACCTGAAACCATCACCTGATGCCGACAAAGCCTGCGACCGCCCGGATAAACCCGGAAATCGGTCCCGGTATGGAAACGGACGCAAACATGTCGCGGGTAAAAAGGGCCGGCCCTCACAATCCGGTCCCGGCAGGAGAAGGAGAAGAGATCTTTCTGAATTTCCGCGGACAACCGGAATTACCGGCGGGATTTCGCGAAAGACTTCCGCGGCATAGTAAGGAACCGGGCCTCTCCGCAGATCATGCCTGCGGGGAGGAACTCGTTTTTGCAGGGTTCGCCCTGATCTGGGGGCGCATGGCCGTCTCGAGGGCGAGCCTTCGGCCTTCGAAATCGGCGTCGTTTTCATCATGAGAGGGCCTGATCATGCGTCCGAACGAAAGCGTTACGCCGGTAAAGGGTTTCGGGATGAAGAAGCTGTCCCAGCTTCTGAAATACCAGGCCCTGTCGGCGAGGATATAGAAGGGGACGATGGCGGCCCCGGATGCATGCGCCAGTTGAATCACGCCCGCCTTCACGGTTCCGGCAGGTCCCTTCGGGCCGTCGACGATGTGGCCGGCCAGCCCGGTCCGGGTCAGATGCTCGATCATTTTTCTCAATGCCTCTTTCCCGCCGCGCGAAGACGATCCCCGTACGGCGCGCCAGCCGCTCCTTTCCGCCACGCCGGCGATGATTTCACCATCGGAGCTGTTGCTGATCATCAGCGCGGGCTTGAAATCTCCGTACCTCTTGAAATGGCGGATAGCGGCAAAGAACTGCTGGTGCCAGGCGCATAATATGACCCGTCCGCCTTTCCTGAAATAGTCCAGCCATTCATTCTCGTTTGTTATTTTCATCCGGAAAGTCGAGCTGTAGCCGCGGATGAAATAGTACAGGAAAGAATGAAACAGGCTTGTCTTTACGATATTCCTGAATTTAAAGCTCATAAATAATATCCCGATCCTTGCGCACGCCGCCGATCGGCTGGCCGCTGTTCGCCGTATTCCATCTCCCCGGACAACCCGCGCTCCCTTTCAAGACAAGCCCTGTCGCAGTGCAATGGACAGGGCTCTCTCGATCAGGGTCGATTACATTACTTGCCGCATCGTATGCTCAATCCGGGGAAAGTCAATACAATTCTCCTAAATAAACTGAAGACAGGTTTAAACGAGCGGTATTCTTTTCGGCTTCTCAACAAATGAGTACAGCGTCGCCTCCGCTTCGGCGAAATAAAAAGTCGTGAAAATTTTGTCGTCCGCGCCCTTCGGATATATCCGGAGGAGCATCGAGGATTCCTCGAACGCCTGGACCTTCGCCTCGCGGCTGTCGTCGAAAGCGATCCGGCCCCTGATCCTCAGCCAGGTATCGTCTTTCCCCATATCCGAAATCTCGATTTCCGGATTCTGCGAAAGCTGTCTGTAAACATCTTTTGTTTTGTTCGTGCAGAAATACAGCTTGCCGTTTCTCTTCATGCTGAAGCCGAACGGCCGAACCCTGGCCTTTGCGCCTTCGACGGTGGCGATATGAAAAACCGGATTGGACTTCAGAAAATCGTAAGCGGTCATTGTAATCCTCCTTATGTGATCTGAACTGGAATGCCGGCGCGAATCAGAGCAGCGAAAGAACCTGTTTTCGCAGGTGTGATTGTAGCAGAAAAATTGGCGGAAGTGCATGGGAATCGAACCCAGACCCCGATCAAAATCCCCTTTAATATTCAGCTACTTGGAAGGTCGTTTTTGGCTCGGGCAAAATCTGGGCAAAAATTTTGAAATAAAACTCATCCAAAGGAATATAATAATGCGTCCAAAATCGATCTCTTTTCGAAATCACAGAAAAGGTCATTCCCAATTATTCCTTCTTCTCGAAGATTGACCCTTGCTCTACAACCTCCTCCGCAAAAGTTTCTAACAATGCATGCTCCGCATTGAGGGAGAGTATCTACATTAATTTTATTTAGTTCACGATATTTTTCACCGCACATTAAATTCTCAATTTCATCATTGTTCAAATTTCCCATTTTGTACTCATTCAAATGTAACATATGACATGGATACAGATCCCCATTCGGTCCCACGCTCAGTTCTTCACGCGCTAAAGCACATCTCTTATAAGGTCTTTTCCTAAATGCATGAATATTCTTTTTGTAGCCAGGTAAGAAAGAAGATACTTCCGCACTTTTAAGAGATTCATAATATTCGAGCCCGTTGATTGAGATATCACCACATTTGCGACCTTCGCCCATATTGAACAAAGGTTGAAAAGACACCTTCCCTTTAAAAAAATTAACAAACCCTGCTAGCTCGCTTTTATTTAACTGCGTTACGGTTGACACAAAAAGTACATCTGCCTTGCATCCCTCTAAATATTTCTGAGCTTCCAAAACCTTCTGTAATGAATTTCGTCCCCTGAGATTCGAATTAATGTCCTCCGTAATAGAATCCAAGCTTATCCTGACCTGCGAAAAATTCTCTGAGATCAATTCCGCATTACGTTCCGAAACGCTTTGTCCATTGGTCAGTAAAATTGATCTAGAGCCTTTCTCTTTAATATGTTTAGCCAACTCAAAGATAAATGGAACGAGTAATGGCTCACCTCCGGTAAACGTAAAACACAAGTCATCACCAGATATGCCGAATAGAATATCTACATATCGTTTCCATTGATCTAAGCTTGAAGACCTGGCTGGTAATCTTTCTCTCGCATAGCAGTACACACACCTGAGATTACATTCATCAGTTAGCGTCAGATAAATATATTTTGGTTTAGTATTAGATACTCGATTGCTTTCTGTTCTTGAATTGGTCTCGAATATTTCTGACTGAGTAAACAGACGCTCAAATTGCCGGATCAGCAAGTCTGTATTATCATTGGGGTAATTTTGTCTTATGAAATTAAAAACCCCATCGGTATCGTTTTGACCATCAAAGAGATTAAAAATATTCACATATTTGTTCTTTACAGATATCCAATCCGGAACACTCGGATTTAGAAAGAGCGTCCTTTCTCCTTCTGAATAAATGACAGTATCGCTCGATAGTTTCGGCCTTAGAAACATTATTAGCTTCCGGCACAGCCGGTTCCAATACCGCAGACCCCACCGCCTCCGGCACAGCCTGTTCCAATACCGCAAACCCCTCCGCCTCCGGCACAGCCGGTTCCAATACCGCAAACCCCTCCGCCGCCGGCGCACCCTGTTCCGATGCCGCAGACCCCACCGCCGCCAGCACAGCCTGTTCCGATGCCGCAGACCCCACCGCCGCCAGCACAGCCTGTTCCGATGCCGCAGACCCCACCGCCGCCAGCACAGCCTGTTCCGATACCGCAGACCCCTCCACCGCCAGCACACCCCGTTCCAATACCGCATCTACCCATAAGAGCCTCCTTTCACTTCTTTAATGACATTGGATGACCACCTTACAGAGAACCGTCTTGCAGGCTGCCTCGGAGGAAACTAACTCAGAATACAATGGCTCTCCATTTAGATACCTCTTAGATCAATCCCTGCTTTTGCTTTCGCCATTCGGATTTGGCTCGGAACTCGTTTCTGCTTCGGTTTTTTCGAGTTGTTCCAGCGCAGGAGAGGGAGGAAAATTAACTACACTTCCTGATGTTTCGAGGATCACTTTGCGACACTCCGCCGCATAACCTAAATCTGCATTTTCGCGTAAGTACCTGGCTGGGCTGTACATATCAACGGTGCGAATCAGAGCAATCCCACTCCTTCCTGCTGCAGTCATGCACTTGGCCGTAAAACTTTCGCCTCTCTCGTTGGGGGAAGTAAGCCGTTCCGGATTCCCGAAGAGAACTCCTTTCGCAAAATTGGTCACTTCCTCTCTGGCAAAATCTTCCCGAAGATTACGTTCAAGTTGATCGAGTTTTTCGATGCTGATGGCCTTATTATCCTTGCCTTCCACTTCTCCGATGAGGCGTCCCTCAGGGCTTTCAAATATCACGTCGAATTCCGAATCTGATTCTTTATAATTCTTGGCGGAAAATCCAAATAGTATTAACGCCTCTCGAACAGCATGCTCGAGAGCTTGGCCTGTTTCGTATAGCAGGCCTCGAAGTTGGCCAGCCTCTAATAATTTCTCCTGCAGGGTGGTCCGCTTCTGCTGCAGACGAGCTATTTCGTTTGTAACCTTAGCGATGGATTCCTGTATCTGAGATTCTTCAGTGGTCGTATAACCTGGGTCTTGAGACCACACGGGGGCCGGAGTTTTCGATTTAGACTTAACAGCATCAGCAAGTGCTATAAGATTTTTGAGAAGGCGTTTTCCAAATTCAAGGGCCGCTTTTGTCCAGAATGTTTGTCCTTTTTTGGCCTCATGAGTCAGGAACTTCTTCTCATCCAAGCTAAGCGGAGGTAGGAAGAGCAGAGTTCCTTTCCCGCGGGTAACGGCGCCGACCGTCTTTTCACCGGTCTTGGTCACTAGAACTTTCTGAGTGAAATTACCTTCTATAAACGCCTGATATTCTGAGATTGGGCCGAATTCTTTCCAGTACGGTGCCAAGAACGAACCTTCAGCGGTCAGCTTCACCTCCTTTCCGCTTTTACCTTCAGCATTGGTGATATTGGGGACGCCCTCATAGCTGGATACCGGTGCTACGACATTGGTTGTGACCTGGCTCCTTCCGGTTCCGGAGAAGGTCTTGTTTCCTGTATAACGGAAATATAGGCGGGGCTTGCGAACGAAAATGATGGCCAGTTTTCCAGCGTTAACGAAGGCGACCAATTCATTCCGCCAGTGCGAAAGATATTGAGCTACGGATGGAGAATTATACTTACTGAAAAGGGGAGTCCCTTCATAATCCTCGGTGGCGCTGAGTTGTCCGAAGCCGACTTCAAATAGAACGATATCAGCGTCAAGAAGTGATCGATCCGATTCAAAAGGGACGTACTCGAACTCTTCACCGGGCAGATCGAATCCGACTGTGAAGATCCGTTTCTTACTCATACCCGAACCCTCCAGAAAAAAGGCTAACCGGACTTTGTACCCCTTGTACTTAAATTCACTTTAAACACTTTACCCATCAGCTCCCGCTTCCTCTCAAGCTCAACATCCGCATACTTCAGGACGCTGTCCCTTCTCGCGTGATCGGTCAGCATCTGAAGTTCATCGACGGTACCGCCTTTTTCATTGATAAACTGAGAGCAGGAGCTGTGCTTCAGTCCGGCATACAGGTTGATCGATTCGCCGGTTTACTGACTCGATGAAAAAAACCCCGCTCTCATTCCGAGAAACGGGGTTTGGTCATAATCCCATCGGCATCCCTCGTCTTCAAGGGTCAAAGATTTAAGACTGAAAAGAGGACTCCATCCTGCAAATAAAAATGTGCTTAACATTCAGGCAATCTGGATCTGCAGTCGCTTTCCCAATGCCTTTGCGACCCGCTCCAAGGTCGATAACTTTATGTCCTCGGCATGATTTTCAATTCTCGAAATCGCGGTTTTCTTGGTTTTGAGGCGAAGCGCAAGTTCCTCCTGGGTCAGGCCGGCGGATTCCCGCGCCTGGCGGAGGATCACGCCGATCTTGAACTGATCATAACCTTCCTCGAAGCTCTCGGCGAAGGCCTTGTCTGTCTTTTTTCTCTTGTCTATGTATTTTTTCAGATCACTCATGGTTTTCTCCGGTTTAAATAGTCTTTCCTGTATGATTCCGCTTTTTCGATTTCCCTCCTGGGTATGCCATGGGTCAGCACAACGACCGCACCGCGTCAAAAAAGCAGAATAACCGATAAGCATCAGACCGGTGCTGGATTCTGCATTCCCAAATCTCCTCGCTGCCGGTCAGTTTTTTGAAATAAGTGGCGGGTACAATCTTCAAATCTTCGATGAGCCGAAGCACCCAGGTCACTTTTTGGGCGGCCTTGCCCTCTAATGAGTCAAGGAATTCTTGGATAGGGCACTTTCCACTTGCTGTCCTGTAAAAGGTTATAGATCTACTCATATGGCTGATCCAAAGTTAACATGCGCGTTAACACATGTCAAGAGAATTTGGATTTAAAAAACAACTTAAAATCCTTGTCGGAACGATCAAGTTGATAATATAAATTACGCTTCACAGTTGCCGTAGCCTCGTGCCCGAACGTAAGAACCAGTTAGAGACTTCTTTCCAAGGAATGTGAAACCACGATTCTTAAGCTTGATGTAGCAGGAACTGTGCTTCAGGCCGGCATGCAGATTGATTGACTCGCCGGTTTACTGACTCGATGAAAAAAACCCCGCTCTCATTCCGAGAAACGGGGTCCGGTCTTCATCCCATCGGCATCCCTCATCTTCAAGGGTCAGATATGAAAAGAAACCTGCATCCGGTAAATCTTTGAAACGAATATCGCTGGAACAAATTAATGTCAATCAGATTCTTTCAGCATCATGGTCATGAACACCTCCCGGGGATGTTTGTATTTAAGGCAGGACATCGGGACTTCATTCAACCTGGATGAGATTTCGTGAAGGGAATGGCTGAAATGGATCAGATCGATCTTGGCCTGGTAAACGAGATCGTTCATTGAACCCGTCACGGACCGGTTGAGCGCCTTGGCGAAGAGCGCCTTCTCCATCTCAGGCGCGACAAATCTTCTGAAGATGAACTCATTCACGTCAGCCCGGAGGAATTCCTCGATCGCGTTCGCAGCCGCATGCAGGAAGGCGGAATCGGACGAGGCCCCTTTTCCGGGCATCACTACGGAATACAGCGAACGGGTGTTGCTTATTAGAATGTACCGAATGCGGGAAGCCGTAAAGAGGCGCGCCGTCCAGTCGGCATATGGATTCGGATCGGCCGAAAGAGAATTCAGCGGAGCGGCTTTGATCTTATCAGCCAGTTTTACATCGAGGCGGAATATCATACATACCCTCTAACATTTTCATGCATCGCGGCAGGCTGCGTGTCGCCGATGGGACACAAACGGGTTTGAGTCTCACTTCCGGCCTGAAGAGAGACGCTATTTTCGAATCCGGAACAGCTAATGAATCGCGCCATCATTTTTTATAGGCAGAAATCCATTCTCATCAAGAGATCTCATAATTCCACGGAGGAGAAAATTGTTCGCGAAACAGATTATGTATTTTCGGAAATGTTCTTTCTCAGGCTGGAGCATTCCTTTTCTCCTGAGGCGTGCGATCTGCCGGGAGACTTCAGACGATGATTTTCCGGGGAAAAGGTCGCCGAGATCAGAAGCCTGCATCACGCCTTTTTCTGCGGTCCTTCTCAGTATCCTGGCTTCCGTATCAGTTATAATCTTTCTTTCCCGGGCGTAGCTTATGGCCGGGACTATAATTTCCTTTTTTAAGAATTCATATTCCATCAATCGATCGACTTTTTCGATCTCCTGTTTCAGTCCGGATAGAACGTATTCACACCAGGCTGCGATACTTTCATGCCGGCCGGAATCAGCCTTTGACAGGCAATCATAATACCTGTCGCGGTCACTGCAGAAAACAGCTGTTGGATTCAGTATCCTTCCCGTATCTACATGAAATTCCTGTTTGACCAAAAGGGCATATGTGAGCAGGCGGACCGTTCTTCCGTTTCCATTCAGGAAAGGATGAATCCAGACAAAACGATGGTGCGCCATAGCTGTTTTGATCAGATCATATTTGGGAGGATCATCGTTATTAATGAAACGGATCAACTCCTCCATGTAATCATTTACCTGCAGGAAATCCGGAGGCACAAAGTCCGAACGGGCAATTCTTACGTTCTCCCGCCGGCAGATGCCGGGCGTCCGGTCCCCCTCCCCGTCAGGCGGCGGTTTCAGACCGGCCACGGCCAATTCATGCAGCTTGAAGATAAACGCGCCATCAATGGGATTTGCTCTCACGTGCTCATCTATGAAATCCAAGGCAGTTTCCATATTCAAAATCTCCCGGATCTTTTCATTAATGGCGGGTGAGCCCTCAAGCCTGTTTTCGATCATTTCTGCCAGGGTCGTTCTGTTCCCTTCAATCCGGGCGGATCCAATGCTTTCCAGCATATGAAAGAGCTCTTTCAGTTGAAAGAACACGAGAGGTGGTGTGGTCCCCCGGAGTTCCTTCTTCCGCAGATAGTCCAACTCGATCACAAGATCCGTCAGCTTGGAATCGAAAGCGGGCCTGATCAATTCAAGATTATAATGGCGAAAGCCTCTTTTCATAATTAACACCGATGCCCAACAACATTTAACAACTATGTTTATAAGTCCTTATAAATTGGAATAAATTATTAATCAAGTTAATTTTAACAATTAACATAAACAGTAATTGGTATTTACATATTCAGGTGTTTACATCAACAGATTGGAAAAAAATCAGATTAAAGATGTGATCAAGGCAGGTTGCAGGATTTGTATCGAGAAAGGATTGTATTTACGAAAAAATTGGCGGAAGTGCATGGGAATCGAACCCACCCGGGACGGTTTTAGCGCCCCACACC
>ERZ795058.1646-NODE-1646-length-29188-cov-13.593142_pt1 | contig 29188 bp, 25 predicted proteins | sample MGYA00375142_ERZ795058 | MGnify/ENA primary metagenome ERZ795058 (study PRJEB30187, sample SAMN05720210) | activated sludge metagenome | isolation source: anaerobic digester from wastewater treatment plant | place: Japan | collected 2015-04-20 ... | reverse complement strand
TCGCTGGCTTCCATTCAAAATCTTCCGCCGAATCTGCGCCTGCAGATTTTGTCTCTGGGCGCGAGCCGCCTGCAAATGGTGTGGATATTGATCAAAGAGGCGAAACTGCCGCTGCTGGCGGCGGTCATGGCCGGATTTGGAGGCGTGATTTCCGAAGTGGGCGCCTCCATTATGGTCGGCGGTAACATCAAAGGCTATTCGCGCGTGCTGACCACGGCCACGGTTATGGAAACCGGCAAGGGAAATTTCGATATTGCCATCGCCCTGGGCATTATTCTTTTGATCCTCGCCTTTATGATTAATGCCCTGCTCACGCAAATTCAGCAAAGGCAGCGTCCGCGATGAATCAGAACGTCATGATGAAAGTGGAAAATATCATTCTGCGTCGGGGCGGCGTCGTTGTTCTCGACATTCCCGAATTCCACGTGCAGCCGGGAAGAATCCTGGCGCTCATCGGTCCCAACGGCGCGGGCAAGTCGACGCTGCTTTTAATGATGGCGGGACTCTTGAAGCCGCAGCAGGGAAAAATTTATTTTCAGGGAAGGGCGATGGAAAACCGGGCGGATCTGAATTTCCTGCGCCGGAACGTATCGGTTGTATTTCAGGAACCGCTGCTTCTGAACAGCAATGTTTTTGACAATATTGCTCTGGGCCTGAAGTTCCGGAAAATGAGCCGTGACGAGATCAACAACAAGGTTCAAAAATCTCTGGAAGCTTTCGGCATCAGTCACCTGGAAAAACGGTATGCCAGGGCGCTCTCCGGCGGAGAGGCCAAAAGAGTTTCATTGGCGCGCGCGCTGGCCATCGAACCGCAGATGCTCCTGCTGGATGAGGCGTTCAATTCGCTGGATCCGCCGTCGCGGGAAACCATCATTGAAGATTTAAAACAGATTCTGGAGAAAACGAAGATGACCGCCGTGCTGGCGCTGCACGACCGGGAGGAAACGCTGCGTCTGGCGCAGGATGTCTGTGTCATGCACGCCGGCAATATCGTGCAAAGCGGCACTACCGCCCGGATCTTCAATCAGCCCGATTCGGAATTTGTGGCAAGCTTTGTGGGCACGGAAACGATTCTGGAAGGCTGGGTACGGAACTGTACAGCGGGAAATATGCTTGTCGATGTCGAAGGCAGGCAAATCGAAGCGATCGGCGATTGTTCCATCGGCCTGAAAGTATTCTGCTGTTTGCGGCCGGAAAATGTCATCATATCCAGCCGGACGCAGGAAGAAGTCAGCGTGCGCAACAGTTTCGAGGCCAGGGTATCTAAAATCATTCGTCAGGGATTTTTCAATAAGCTCATTCTGGATTGCGGTTTTCCCCTGGTCGCTTACATCACCATTCCGTCGTGCGAGGATCTGGGCATTGCTCCCGGCGTCACGGTGGTGGCCTCCTTCAAAGCCACGTCCGTTCATGTGATCCCCCGGGAAAAATAGTCTTTTAATCTATTGGAAAATACAATAAAATGATCTATAAACCGTTGCAATGAATTTGCACAAAAAGCGCGGAGGATTGTGAATTACGACGTTTATCTGGAAAAACTCAAAGCCGGTCAAAAGGGGATTAATCCTTTTCTGGATTTTCTGGGTGCGGCACTGGTGGAGCTGAAGGACGGTTACGCCTGTTTTAAAATGCCGGTTCGCCCGGAGTATCTGCAGGGGGCCAAAGCCATGCAGGGAGGCCTGATGGTTGCGCTGGCGGATGAGACGATCGCTCATGCGATGATGACGCAGTTAACTCCTGAGGAAGGCTTAACCACCATCGAACTGAAAAGCAATTTTCTGGCCGGCGTCAGCGGCGGGGAACTCACGGCGACGGCAACCGTTTTTAAAAAGGGGAAAAGCCTTATGATCGGAGACTGTCTGGTTACCGACAATAAAGACAAAAATGTCTGCCGCGTTTCGGCAACGTTTCTGCTGTTAAAGGAAAAATCCAAGTAGTTCAATGCTTAACGGTCTGCACATCCTTATTGACTCCCGGTTCTAAATTTGCTAGTAAACATCAGATTAAGCATTCTAAATCTGTCGTATATTTAGAATCAGGATTTTTTAAGTGATTGATCTGCATACTCATTCCATTTTCAGCGATGGCGAGTTGATACCCGCAGAACTGGCGCAGCGAGCCTGGGCCGCGGGTTATAAGTTTCTGGCCATTACCGATCACGCAGATCATTCCAATATTGATTTCATCATTCCCCGGATTATCAAGGCCTGTTCCAAAATTAACCAGGCAGGAAAAATCAACGTTTTCCCCGGAGTCGAAATCACGCATGTTGCGCCCGCCCAGATCGCCGGTTTGGCGAATGACGCCAGAAAACTGGGGGCGAAGGTGGTGGTTGTACACGGGGAAACGATTGTGGAGCCGGTGCCTGCCGGAACAAATCTGGCTGCCCTGAAAGCAGACATTGATATCCTGGCGCATCCCGGACTCCTGACGGAAAAAGAAGCGCGGCTTGCCGCCGAACGGGGAATTTATCTCGAAATCACAACGCGGAGAGGTCACAGTTTCACCAACGGGCATGTGGCGCAGACGGCAAGGAAATGCAAAGCGAAGCTGATGCTCAATAATGATGCCCACGCGCCGGCTGATTTTGCCGGCCGGGAAAGAGCGCAACGCATTGCAAGCGGCGCCGGACTGAATGCAAGAGAAGTATCCGCTATGTTTGAAAATTCGCGAAGGATGGTAAAAAAGTTGCAGTATGAAAGGTAAATCCAAATCACAGCCGTTGAAAATTTGTCTGCTGACCTACCGGGGCAATCCCAATTGTGGCGGGCAGGGAGTATACATCAAATATTTGAGTAAGGCACTCAGTGATCTGGGGCATGAAGTCGATGTGTTGTCGGGACCGCCTTATCCGCATCTGGATCCACCGGTGCGTCTGCATAGACTTCCCAGCCTGGATCTTTATAATGTCGAACATCCCTTTCGGGTGCGCAACGCGCGCGCCCTGATGAATCCGCTGAATATGTACGAATTTCTGACCATGTGTACGGGCCGGTTTCCCGAACCGTATACTTTCGGCGTCCGGGCTTATAATTATCTGCAACGACACCGGAAGAAATATGATATTGTCCACGATAACCAGTGTCTTGCTTACGGGATCGGTAAAATAGCGCAGAACGTCGTTCCCACGATAGCGACGATTCATCATCCCATCACCGTCGACCGTCAGGAAGAGTTCAAGTCGGCGACCAGCAAAAGGAAAATTAATAAGATCAAAAAATGGTATTCCTTCATCCGGATGCAGAAAGAAGTCGCCCGCCAGCTTTCGCATATCGTGACGGTTTCGGAATGTTCCAAAATAGACATTGCTGAGGAATTTTCCATTCCATCGTCCAAGTTTCGCGTGGTGCCCAACGGGATCAATAAAGAGTTTTTTTATCCGGTTCAGAACGGATCGCGTCCTGAAAACTCCATTATTGTTACTAACAGCGCGGATACGCCTTTGAAAGGGCTGCGCTATCTGCTGGAAGCCGTTTACCGGATCAGAAAAAAACAGCCTGTGAAACTGACGGTAATCGGAGAGCCGAAGAAAAACGGTGTCGTTAAGAAACTCGTCGCCGAACTGGGTATCGAAGATATCGTCCATTTTACCGGGCGCATCGCCAATGAAGAATTTGCCGATTATTATTCCAAAGCCACGATTGCCGTTGTTCCGTCTTTATATGAAGGATTCGGACTGCCCGCGGCCGAGGCGATGGCGTGCGGCGTGCCTCTCGTCAGCACCAGTGGCGGCGCCCTGCCGGAAGTTGTGGGAGATGCCGGAATTATTGTGCCTCCCGCGGATGCAGATGCTCTGGCCAGAGAAATCCTGCTCCTGTTCAATCATCCCGATCAAAGAAAAAAAATGGCCCAGGCCGGTATCGCAAGGGTCGATGCCATTTTCAACTGGTCGAAAGCTGCCGGCGACATGGTGGAAGTGTACCGAGAGGCAATACATGATTACCGTGGAAATTGATAAACTTGATTTAAAGCCCGACAGCGTCGTTCTCGATGCCGGCTGCGGACTGGGCAGACATCTGCGTCATCTGGCGAGAATTCCGGATCTGAAAATATTCGGCATCGATAAAAACACCTGGGCGCTTCAGGAAACCGCGAAATCCATGGATACGCAGCCCGATGCCCGGTCGAAGGATTATCTGGTGTCCATTGCCGATATCAACCGGCTGCCTTTTGCCGACGCGTCTTTCGACTGCATCATCTGTTCGGAAGTTCTGGAGCATATTCCCGATCATCAAAAAGCCATCCAGGAGCTGGACCGAATATTGAAACCGAACGGGACGCTCGTGGTCAGTGTGCCGCGGTATTTCGCCGAAAGAATCTGCTGGTTTATTTCCCGCGATTATCATAATGAAGAAGGCGGCCATATCCGGATTTACAGAAAAAAACAGCTGCACAGGATGCTGACGGGCCAGGGATTCAAGTGCTGGAAAATCAATTACAAGCATGCGTTGCATTCACCATACTGGTGGCTCAAGTGCCTGGTGGGCCTCAAAAATGAAGATCACCCGCTGGTCAGAAGTTATCGGAAATTTCTGGAGTGGGACATTATGAAAAAACCGCGGCCGGTGCGGATGCTCGAAGAATTGCTGAATCCGTTGATGGGCAAGAGCATTGTCTATTATCTTAGAAAAGGTTGATTGGAATGGAACTTGAACTCTCCGTCAGTGAAGCGAGCGCCCCGGTCTCTGTGGAAAAAATAGGGTCTTTCATTGTTTCGCTTCAAAAAGAGAATGGCGAGATCCCCTGGTCAGCCGGCGGAAAGACCGATCCGTGGGATCATGTGGAAAGCGCCATGGGGCTTTCTGCAGCCGGTTTCTACACGGAGGCGGAAAAGGCCTATGAATGGCTGGCGTCGACTCAGCTTGAAGACGGCAGTTGGTGGTCGGAAATTCAGGACGGAAAAATTATCAATTCCTGCAAAGAATCGAATTTTGCCGCCTATGTTGCGGTTGGCGTCTTCCATCACTATCTGGTGACGCGCGATGAGAAGTTCCTGAAAAAGATGTGGCATACCATTGCGCAGGGGATTCAGTTTGCGATCAATCTGCAGGCGCCCGACGGCGAAATCTACTGGGCGAGAAACAAACACGGCGCGGTGGATAAAATGGCGTTGCTGACCGGCTCCAGTTCCATATACATGAGTATTAAATGCGCGCTGGCGGTTGCCGACCGGCTGGGGAAAAAACGCGCGGGCTGGCGCAAGGCTATGGACGCGCTGGGCGCGGCAATTAAAAACAGGCCGGATCTCTTCAACATGATCAAGTCGCGCTATTCGATGGACTGGTATTATCCGATTTTATGCGGAGCCGTCACCGGTGCGGAGGCGCAGAAACGAATCGCCCATTTATGGGAAAAATTTGTTGTTCCCGACTGGGGCGTGCGCTGTGTCAGCGACCGTCCGTGGGTGACCATGGCCGAGACGGCAGAATTTATTCTGACGCTGGCGTCGATCGGCGATCTTGCCCGGGCGAAAACCATATTCAGCTGGCTTCATGATAAACGATTTTCCGACGGCTCGTTCTGGATGGGGGTGACGTTTCCGGATGGCGTTATCTGGCCGGAGGAAAAAACGGGCTGGACGGCGGCAGCCGTCATTCTGGCTTCGGACGCTCTGAATGAAATGACGCCGGCAGGAAAGCTTTTCAATCATCAATTCTGGGCGTCGATAAGCAAGTGAAAATGCTTTTTGCAAAGCGGCTGTTTCCGATGATGTCCCCGCCCGGTTTTTAAAAAATATCTGCTACAATAATCCAATATCAAAAGGTTCAGCAGTGAGAAAAGATCACCGTCCATATTACATTAAACGCTTCTATAACAGGTTTCAGAAGTGGTACGCGCGTTATTATATCGCTCCGCAATGCGAATATTTCGGACGCGGGCTGGTATTTATGAAGCCGTGGCATGTGGAAATATTCGGCGGGCCGGTTTCCCTGGGGGATTACACGACGGTGATTGCCACCTCCGACCGGAAGGTGCGGTTTACGGTCTGGCCGGTCTGGATGGGGCAGGGCAAGATTGAAATCGGCCAATGCTGCCTGATCTGTCCCGGGACACGCATCATGTCCGCGACATCGGTTACCATGGGTGACGGCTGCATGACGGCCCAAAGTGTCAGTATCGGCGATGCGGATTGGCATGATATTTACGATCGCAGCATGCCGGTCGGCAACACGCAGGCGGTGACGATCGGCAACAATGTCTGGATCGGCGACAGTGCCATGGTTTCCAAAGGGGTGACGATCGGCGATAACGCCGTCATCGGCGCCGGATCGGTGGTGGTGAAGGATATTCCCGCCAACGCCATCGCGGCAGGCAATCCGGCCAGGGTCATCAAATATCTTGATCCGGACAGGCCGATCAGAACGAGAAAAGACTGGCTGTCCGATCCCGCCGGGCTGGCCCGGGATTTTGAAGTGATTGATCGTGCAATTATGAAGGGAAATACCATGGCCGGCTGGTTCCGGTCCGTGCTGTTTCCTCGTCAGGGAGATTGAAAAATGCGTATAGCTGTTATTGCTCCGCCATATCCGCTTGAAGAAATGCCGTCGCCGCCGCTGGGCGTGACGTATGTGGCCGCGGCCTTCGCCGGTGCCGGTGCGGATGTCCGGATCTTTGATTATATTGTGTCCGGATATTCCCGTGAAAAAATTGAAAACCAACTGGCGTCGTTTTCACCCGATGCCGTCGGGGCGACATCGGTAACCTTGAATTTTTACGATGCGCAGAAGATTCTGCGTGATGTTAAACAGTATAATCATGAGATCATCACCATCATGGGCGGGCCGCACGTATCGTTCACGGTCGAGGAAACGCTGAAGCATTATCCGGAAATCGATCTGATCGTCATCGGCGAAGGCGAGGCAACCATTGCCGAACTCACGCCCGTGCTCAGGCAGAAAGAAAAATGGCGCGAGGTGAGGGGAATCGCCTATCGGGAAGGCGATGAGATCGTCCGCACGCCTAAAAGAGATTTCGTAACGGACATCGATAATATTCCTCTGCCGGCAAGGCATTTATTGCCCATTTCACGGTATCGCGCATTGGGATTTCCCGTCAGTCTGATCACCGGCCGCGGATGTCCTTATTCGTGCATTTTTTGTCTGGGACGCAAAATGGTCGGCTCCAAAGTTCGCAAACGAAACTCCCGCCTGGTTCTGGATGAGATCGAACAGATCATCGGTTACGGTTTCGACCGCATTAATATTGCCGATGATCTCTTTACCACCGACAAGGAAAGGGTCCGGGAAATCTGTGCGGGAATCAAGGAACGATCGTTGAAATTTCCCTGGAGCGCTTTTGCCCGCGTGGATACGGTCAGCCAGGAGGTCTTTGACCTGATGGCCGAAGCCGGATGCGACAGCGTCAGTTTCGGCGTGGAAACGGGAAATCCGGACATGCTCAAACGGATCAAGAAAGGGATCCGGCTGGAGCAGGTCTATTCGGCGGTGAAAATGTGTCAGCAGGCGGGCATGATTGCCCATGCTTCCTTTATTATCGGACTGCCGGGAGAGACGAAGGAAACCCTTCATCAAACCGATCAGTTTGCCAAGAGTACCAAAGCGATTTACGGTTACCATTTCCTGGCGCCTTTTCCGGGAACGACGGTGCGGGAGAAGATTGGCGACTATGATCTGCAGATCCTCACGGACGACTGGTCGCGCTACGACGCAAACGACGCGATTGTCAGAACATCCTTCCTGAATCCCGAAGAGATGAAGGCGTTCGGAGACGGCTATGAAAAAGAAATGACAGACGACTGGAACAAAATCGTCCGGAGATATCACGAAGGCCGGGGCTCCGTTGAAGATAAAATGCAGGTAGAAGGACACTGGCGGATGAAACTGACCTATCGGCTTCTGAAAGAGGACATCATCGAGCAATGCGGCTTGATCGAGCCGGAATGCTGTCGGGGCTCGAAAGAAAACGCGTTGCGGGAACTTTGTAACAGAATCGGAAAAATCACCCAGGCGGACCCCGGCGTGATTGACAATACCCTTTACGATTTTGCCGGACGCGGATATTTGAAAGCTGAAATGTCCGATCAGGGATGCCGCTGGTCCTGGTCCAAATGAAATTATTCCTGCTTGCGGATCAGGATTCCCAGTGATTCGCACATGGGCATTTCCGTGTAACGTCCGGAATCTACCGCTTGCTGATAAACCCGGTAAGGCGCCTGTCCGCCTTTCGCCGGATCGGAAAAGATATCATGAAATAAAAGATATCCGCCGGGCATCAGATTTTTTCCCCAGATTTCGTAATCGCTGAGCACGGAGTCATAGGCGTGGCTGCCGTCAATGAATATCAGGCTCAGGGGCGTTTTCCACACGCGGCCGATGGTTGCCGAACGGCCGACTACGGGAATGACAACATCGTCCAGGTCAAAATCGAAAATGGTTTTCCGGAAGAATTTAAACGTATCGATCTTTCCGCTTTCCCTGTCCAGCAAATCGGGATCGAAATATTCTTCGCCCGGCTGCTGTTCTTCTGAACCGGTGTGGTGATCAAGGGAGAACAAAACGGTTCCGTTTTCTTTACAGGCCGTGCCCAGATAGACGGAAGACTTGCCGCAGTAGCTTCCGATTTCGAGACAAGGTCCCTTCTTGCCGGCTTCTAAGGCCAGACGGTACAGACAGGCCGCTTCGCGTTCGTCCAGAAATCCTTTGACCTGATCGATCTTCTGTTTGCTTATGTTCATTGCTGACGTTGCCGGATCAATGAAAATGGCAAATGCTTTTTAAAAAGCATTTGCCATTTGGTTTTATGTTACAATGGACTTTTATGTCAAAACGCGCTTCATCCCACCGTCCGATTTACATGATTTCCCGATAGATCTTCCAGTTGTCGCCCACTTTTTTGAGCTCAAGGGTTTTGGTCCCTTTGTCTTTGAGGAGCGAGGAACTGTAGGATTGCGTAAAGACGGCCTTTGCGCGATCTCCGTCCACGGATATTTTCAAATCATCAATTTGAATGCTTATATTCTTACTTCTGTTGCGTACATTATTTTTATAATCGATCCAGGCATCCAGATTCATTTTCCTGGATTCAAAACGTTCATCGTAACAACTGCGGTAAGTCGCCATGTCTCCCGATTGCCAGCTGTTAAGCCACGTGTTGACGGAACCCTTGATATCCTCTTCAGGCGTTGAAGACACCTTTGTGTCGGCAACGACTGCTGCCGCGGCTGCCGGCGGTATCGCATCGGCGGGAGCGGCGGCGACAGGAGCGGCTATTTTCTTCGGCAAATTTAATTTATCTTCGAAGACCTGAACAATGGCCCCCCGGATATCCTGGTTGTCGGATGTTCTTTTTTCCGGGAAATATTTAAGAAAGTCATCATAGGCTTCCTTGTCCGGATTCTGATTAAGCGCCGTTGAGTAATCGGCTAGCGATTTTGCATATTCTTCCAGGCCGTAATAAGCCAGCCCTCTGTTGTAGAAGGAGGACGTATCATCGGGATTTTTTTCGATGGCGGTATTATAGTCGGCGATGGCCTGCTGAAGATTTCCCTGACTCTGATAAATATTGCCCCGGTTGGCGTAAAATCCGGCAAAATTCGGGCTGAGTTCGATGGCTTTGTTGTAGTCGGCAATGGCCTTGTCGGTGTTGCCCTGTGCCTGATACACATTGCCTCTGTTGGAATACACGCCGGCAAAATTCGGGTTAAGCTCGACGGCTTTGTTGTAATCGTCAAGCGCCTGTTGGAAATTACCCTGTGCCTGATACACATTGCCTCTGTTGCAGTATGCGGCTGAGTATCTGGGATTGGTTTCCAGAGCCTTTGTATAACTGGCGACTGCCTGAGCCAGGTCGCCCTGCTTTTCGTAAGTATTGCCCATGTTGTAGTAGGCTTCCGTGTACAGGGGATTGATTTCCACAGCCTTTGTGTAGTCTTCAATGGCTTCAGCGAGTTTGCCCTGTTTGACATAGGAATTGGCGCGGTTGTAATAAGCCTTGGAGTATTTGGAGTTCGCCTTGATCGCTTTGGAATAATCGTAGATAGCCTGGTCGAGATTACCCTGTTCTCTGTATTTATTTCCCCGATTGTAGTAATCTTCCGCGGTTCCCGCGGGGATATCCTGGACCATTTCGGCAAAAATTGATGGCGTGAAAAATAAAAATACCATTAACAAAGTAAATAATATCTTTTTCATAATTATTGCCTTCCTTTTTTTAAATTAATTTTGGTTGATATCCTTGAAAAGTGCAGAAAATTAAACAAAAAATGTTGGTGTTGTCAAGCTAATTCTTGCCGGGAACGTGATTCATCAGGTTTGTTGCGAGCCTTGAAACAGCAAAAGACGGCTGATACATCAAATGTTAGAAAAAGCATAAAGGACCGTTGAAAAAAATTAATCTGTTTGAATTTCATCTTGTGTAACAAATCGAATTGTGTTAGAAGCGGCACATTCTGTAAAAAATTGTCATTCAGTGTAGTTCATAAATCTGGGGGGATTTTATGAAAACACCGCTGTATTATTGAAGATGTTGAAGCATCTGCAAGGCTGTTGAATGTCTTCTTCAATACACGTTCTTATTATTCAGGAAAAGTTCCCATAATTACAAGCAGGAAACTGAATTATTGTTTTCAGGAGACGGTATGGCAAATTGTGAATCAGGATATGCAAAAAAACTGCTGGAAATCAATCTCACCGAGGTAAAAATTCAAAAGGCGCCTCTGGATGAATCTCTTTTAAGAAATTATTTGGGAGGAGGCGGTCTGGCAGCGCACCTCTTTCTCAACCGCTTTACCCCTGACTCCGATGCCCTCTCCGCTGACAATCCGTTAATCATCATGACCGGACCGCTTGTCGGAACATTGCTTCCGGGCACATCCCGTTTTGCCGTGTGTGCCCGATCGCCGCAAACCGGTTTCTGGGGAATCGGCACATGCGGCGGTACGTTCGGACCGGAACTCAAGTTTGCCGGATACGATGGAATTTTTATCGAAGGGAAATCAGAAAAACCGGTTTATCTTTTGATCGAAGATGACAACGTCGAAATCCGCGACGCTGCGGATCTGTGGGGAGAACCGGTTTATAAGGTGACCGACATATTAAAGGAACGGCATGGCGGCAAGCGCAAACCGAAAGTGCTGGTGATCGGACCCGGTGGAGAAAATCTGGTGCGCTTTGCGGCCATTGCCAATGACAAAGCGCATTACATCGGCAGAACCGGTATGGGAGCCGTCATGGGCTCTAAAATGCTTAAAGCCGTTGTGGTCAGCGGTACAGGCAAGGTTTTGCCGGCTTTACCGGAAGAGTACAAAGCCCTTCGGGAAAACCTTCTTGAGAAAATCAAAGAAAACCAGTTCGGCCAGGTTTTGCGCAGCATGGGAACGGCGGCTTCGATGGACCCGGGAATGATGATGGGAGACGTGCCGATCCGTAACTGGACCAAGGGTGAGTTTGATGGCTCCGTGAACATCGGCGGACCGACGATGACCGAGAAATACCTGACCAAGGTGCATGCCTGCTATGCCTGTCCGATTGCCTGCAAGCGCGTCGTCAGAGTGGAAGGCGGACCGTTTCAAACCGAAGAGGGGCCCGGTCCGGAGTACGAGACCTGCTGCACATTTGGCTCCTTTATGGAAAATGATAATCTGGAGGGGATTATTAAGGCCAATGAGACCTGCAACCAGTACGGTGTAGATACCATTTCCTGCGGGGCCACGATTGCCTTTGCGATGCAGTGCTTTGATAGCGGTATTCTTTCCACGGAGGATACCGATGGAATCGAACTGAACTGGGGAAATATCGAATCCGCTCTGAAAATGGTCGAAAAGATTGCCAAGCGCGAGGGCATCGGAAATGTCCTGGCGGAAGGTTCCGCTAAGGCGGCGCAAATTATCGGCAAGGGTTCCGAACAGTATGTGGTGGCGGTCAAGGGACTGGAACTGCCGGCGCATGATCCCCGCGGGTTTCACGGTATGGGACTGGAATACGCTGTGGGATATCGCGGCGCCTGCCACCTTCAACACATGAGTCATACCATTGAACAGGGAATGACGGATCAGGCGGATGCCGGGTTCAAAGCCGATTATGAAGGTCCCTCCAGCGATGGAAAGGCGGAGATGGTTGTCCTTTCTCAGAATATCGGCGTGCCGCCCACGTCGGCCTGTTTATGTCTTTTTGTGTATGACTGTATTGCCGTTAAAGATTTTGCGGACATGATTCATGTCGTGACAGGCTGGGATTATTCCATAGACGATTTGATCAAAACCGGAGAAAAGATCTGGCTTTTGATGCGCGGGATAACGAATCTGCTCGGCTCACGGGCGGATGACGACACGCTGCCGCCGAATGTCATGAAACCGCTGGAAGAAGGCATGACCGCCGGGTCGGTTCCCGACATCGAGAAAATGCTCACAGAATTTTATGAGCTCCGAGGGCTTGATGCCAGCGGCCTTCCCCGCAGAGATGTTCTGGAGAAAGCAGGCCTCAATGACCTGGCTCAAAAACTTCATGGTGCTGCATAGCGGGATTGTTCAACTGATCCATTCCACAAACGTATCGGAATGGAAGGTTTTCAATAAAATAAAATTTGGAAAAGGAGAAAGGATATGCCGTACACGTATGGAACACCGGAATGGGACGAAGCTTACAACAAGAGAGTGGAAGAGCGTCTGGCTAATGAGCCAAAACCTTTTATCATTTTTTTGCCTGAATGGTTAAAAGAGTGGGAAAAGTATATGCAAAATGATGCCAAGTACAAAGAAGTGGCCCTGCCCAACTGGGAAAATGCAATCGTCATTCATATTACGCCGGCGCCTCAATTCGGTCTGGATCATGATATTTTTGTGAGAATGGATCTTTGGCACAACGGCGAATGCCGCTCCATCCGTTATCTCCCCAAATCTGAAGTCGGGAAAAATCCCAAAGATTTTATTATCACTGCCTCCATTGACCGCTGGTTTGCCGTCGGGAGAAAACAACTGGATGTGGTCAAGGGAATGATGCAGGGGAAACTCAAACTCAAGGGAGATCTTCCTACGGTCGTCAAGGCGGTCAAGCCCGCCGTTCGCATTGTGGAAACAGTGGGTGAAGTGGGAGGGAAGTATGAGGACGAACTGACGCCTGAAGAAACAGAAAAATTCCGGGCCACCGTTAATGAATTGCTGCCCGAATTTGGTCTTGTTTAGAAACGGTCTTAGTGACACCGGATGGAGGAAGGAGTTATTTCGCCGATATCCGGTGTTTGTCTGATTTTTATAATTTCGTTTCAATATGCTCATAAATTAATGACTCAATCATTCAAGGAGAGGTGAACTATGGCGTACGACAGGGATCTTAACTTCATCTACCGCAATCCGACGCGATTGATTTACGGAGAAAACTCCATCAACGAAGTGGGGCTGGAAGCAGATGCGCTGAAATGCAGCAGGGCCTTTTTGGTGACGGATAAGGGCATCGTGAATGCCGGACTGACCGAACGGGTGGAAAAAGCGCTGGGCAGAAAACTGGCGGGAACTTTTGACGGGTGCATTCAGGATTCCGATTTGCGCATTATTAATGATGCAGCCGAAATTGCCCGGGGCAAGGGAGCCGATATTCTGGTCAGTGTCGGCGGCGGCAGCGTGATTGATACAACCAAAGGGATTGCTATTGTTTTAAAGGAAGGCGGTAAAATTGAGGATTATAAGGGGCAGCAGTGTCTTACGCGTCCGCAAACGCCCCATATTGTCATTCCCACAACGGCAGGCACCGGCAGTGAGGTGACGTACTTTGCGGTGATCAAGGATCAGGTCAACCACCAGAAACACCCCTATTGCGATGATAATATCATTCCCAATGTCGGGATTCTCGATCCGACCATGACCGCGGGATTGCCGCCGATGCTGACGGCCACCACAGGCATGGACGCTTTTAGTCACGCACTGGAGGCCATTCATGCGACACCCTGCTCGCCGGTTGCGGACGGCATGGCGCTGCACGCCATCCGATTGATTATGGAATATCTGCCCCTGTGCGTAGAGAACGGCAAAGACCTGTTTGCGCGAGGTCAGCAGTTAATGGCGTCTACCATCGCCGGAATCGCCTTTACCAATGCCCAGGTCGGTCTTGTCCACGCCATCGCCCATACGCTGGGTGGGCTTTTCCAGGTGCCTCACGGATTAGCCAACAGCCTGATGCTTCCGCATGTCGTCCGTTACAACATGGACACCTGCGCGGATAAATATGTCATGATCGCCCAGGCCATGAATATTTACGCTAAGGGGATGAGTGATGAAGAGGCGAGCGAAGCGGTGGCCGAAGCCATAACCGCATTAACCAAAAGAATGGGCGTACCGCAACGGTTGAGGGATGTCGGTGTTCCTGAAGACGGTCTGGTTCAGTTGGCTGAAGGGACGTTATCCGATGGCGCCATTGTTTATAATCCCAAACCTGTTTTTGAAGCAGAAGAGGTTCTCGGCATCATCAAACAGGCATGGTAGTTTGGATTCATTAATATTCATTCAAAGATATGAAGGAGGAGCTATGGCTCAGATCAATTTTGCCCCCGGCGTGGAGGATGCCGGTCTGCCCGTCATGATTGCTGATATCATCAAGGGCAATTTGGAGGCCAAACCGCAGCGGCAGGGCGACTTTAATGCCCTCCGCGGCAATATCTACATGCAGGCGCATGACGCGGAAGTCGACATGACCTTGGTCTTTGAAAAAGGCAGTCTGACCGTGCACAGCGGCAAGGTGGGAGATCCCAAGATATCCATCAGCACCGATTCGGATACACTGCTGGCACTGGCCAATATTGATGTCAAATTCGGCCTGCCCTATTATTTCGATAAAGTCGGTTTCGAAGTGTTGAAGAAGCTGTTTTTAAGCCGGGAGCTTAAACTCGCAGGACTCTTAACTCACCCGATCATGCTGACCAGATTTACAAAGCTCATGTCCTGTCGTTGAAGCCTGCCAAACGCCATGGATAGATCATTTTAAAAATTTTAACAACAGCGCGCGCATTCAGGCGCGTTGTTGTTAAAAACCGTCTTATTGCGTCTGACGACCCCAAAAAAATTACTTTGACTTCAAATCGAAAATTGTTTATATCGTAAAAAAAAATGGTTCTAATCTAAATCGCATCACAGCAAAAAAGAAGACTCATGTCCGTTATAATTCGCATTAGATTCTTTGGTTTCTTATCAATGAGTGTCATGCCCGTTGTAATGAATGTTAGATTCAATAATCTCTAGATATGTTAAAGCATATGCAGCATCATGCTGTTTTCCAAGAGAAGATAAGGGGGAGGATTTGATTATGCGGGAAATTCATGCGGGAGGGAAACTTCTGAAAAAAATTTACGTGGCTATATTCCTGTGGTTTACCGGCAGAGCCATTCAGGCGGCGGCAAAAGTCGACAAGGAAGTTCAAAAAGAATTTGATGCTCTTCCTGACGAATTCACCTTTGCGCTGGGTTGTCTGCCCAACGGTCCGTGGATGGTGGTCGGCAAGCAAAAGGGCAAGGTAAAATATTTCGGCGGCGATCTCAAATGCCGGCCTGTTCATCTTCGTCTCGTTATCAAAAGTATTGATGCCGCATTTTTAATATTGTCTTTTCAGGAAAGCACGGCTCTGGCGACAACCCGTAATCGTCTGATGACGGACGGCGAAGTTCCTTATGCCCTGTCGGTCATACGGATTCTTGATATTGTGGAAGTTTATCTTCTGCCCAAGATCATCGCTTCTCTGGCTGTGAAACGTTATCCCTCATGGTGGTCGTTCGGCCGCAAACTCGCAGGACGGGTCGGCGTCTACACGCGCACTTTGTTGGGGATTTAATGAAAGGAATATAAAATGAATATTACAAACGGTTTTGCATTTATCTGTCCGTTCAAGACGAATTCAGGAAACAAAGCTCTGGAGCATCTTCCCGTAGAGTTGGCCGGCTTCAATGCTTTCAAGCCCCTGATCATCACCAGCCGTCAGTTGGCGGGCTGGAGGGCCATTTCAACGTTGAAAAACGCGTTCGGTGATTCGGGAATGACGCTTGGTCTTTTTGATGATGTAACACAGACGGCCGATTTGAACGTTGTCGAACAAATCAGAGACATATTTGTCAAGGGGCAATACGATGTCATCATCGCCCTGGGCGGCGGGATCATTGTTGATGTGGCGAAAATAGTGAACCTGGCGGTTTCACAAAAAGTTGCCGATGCGTGTCAGCTTTCGCCGGCAACGGCCATTCGCGATCCCCTGGGACCCCTGGTCGTCATTCCGACGTTTGCTGTCAACGGAATGGAGACGTCGAAATATGCCGTTTTAAGCGGAAAGACATTTACCTCGGTTCATTTAATGCCCGATCTCGTGGTGCTTGATCCGCGACTGACCCGGGCAAAAGACGGGAAAACCGTTGCCGAAGCGGGTATTGCCGCATTCGGCCGCACCCTGGAGGCGTACATTGCTCCGGATAAAAATCCTTTTATGGACGCCTATGCTTTTACCGCAATGCGCTTTATCCGGGAGAACCTCGCCTTGGCCGTCAAGAAACGCTGTAATAAAAAAGAGTCCCTTGCGGTGGCCAATGCCGTGGCCATGTCGGGATGTGTTATTTCCAATACCGATCAAAACGTGCTTCACAGACTGGGGCAGGTATTTCAGAATACGGTTCATGTTCATCCGGGCGTGATCATCGGAATGTGCCTTTATCCTCTTCTTGACGATACCATGAAAAAGGGCAACTCTCTTGTATCCAACCTACTGCTTCTGCTGGGCGGAGACGATAAATACGCCGCCATGCCGGAGGCAGGGAGGACAGGAGCGGCTCTGAGGGAGGTATATGGATTTACGTATGAGATTTATAGTATGCTGAAGGGCAAAATGCCGCAGACCATCAGGGAAGCGGGTATCCCGCAGTACCTGATGGACGATGTATTGGAAGTCATCAATCAAGAGCCGGACGGGACTTACCTGCGCACGGTCATCGATCGTGTCGGCGGCTCAACCAAGGCCTGAACGGAAAGGATATAACCCATGATACTACCGGATTATTATGAATTTTGCTGCCGTGTAAAAATTGTTGCGGGACACGACGCGCTGGAAAAGATACCGGCGCTGCTTGCCGAAATGGGGTCAAAAAAACCGCTGATCATCACCGATAAAGGCGTTGCCGCCGCCGGTCTGGTGGATATCGTTGTCAATGCTCTCAAGGATGGTGTTACGATCGGAGGTATTGCCGACAATGTTCCTCCGGACTCCGATTTGAAGGTGGTCAACCAGCTCGCCGGTCTTTACCGGGATAACGCCTGTGACGCCATTATCGCCGTCGGCGGCGGTTCCGTGATGGATACGGCCAAAGGGGTCAACATCGTCGTTTCCGAGAATGCCACCGATCTGATGGCCTTCAGCGGCGCCGGGGCCCTGAATCGGCGCCTGAAGACTCTCGTTGCCATACCGACCACGGCGGGAACGGGATCGGAAGTCACACTGGTTGCCGTGATCAAAGATCATGAAAAGCATTTAAAAATGGCCTTTACCAGTTATTTTTTGTTGCCCAGTGTATCCATTCTCGATTCCCGGATGACCATGACCATGCCGCCTTTCATTACAGCCATGACGGGTATGGATGCCTTGAGCCATGCCGTTGAAGGATATTACTGCCTTCAGAAAAATCCGTTGAGTGACGCCCACTCTCTGGCTGCCGTCAATATGATTCACCACTATCTGCCCACGGTGACCAAAAATCCTGCGGATAAAGACGGTCGCCTGGCCATGGCGGTAAGCGCGTGTCTTGCCGGCATCTCTTTCTCCAATTCCATGGTCGGAATGGTCCATAATCTCGGTCATGCCACCGGTTCTGTCTGTGGCGTTCCTCATGGAATCTGCATGGCCATTTTATTGCCCTATGGTCTCGAATACAATATGCATAAGCGCGGGGATACCATCGGGGAACTGCTGCTGCCCATGGCGGGCGAGGACGTCTATCTCAAGACCTCCAAGGCGGATCGGGCGGATAAGGTTGTTTCCCTGATCCGGCAGATGAATCAGGATCTCAACGAGATCACCGGCGGGCGACATGCGCGGTTCTTCTCGGAGATCAAAGACCGCGATGGGAAGCCGATGGTTTCACGGGAGATTCTTCCTGAAATTGCCAAAGCAGCCCTGCTTGACGGAGCAACCATTTATAATCCGGAAGATTCAGACTATGAAGATAATTTATTAGTGTTGGAAGCGGCATGGGAAGGCAAGCCCCTTGACCGGAATAAAATTAAAAAAGGGTAAACATTACAAGAGAGAGTTTTTATGAGTAAAGCTTATATGGGAAAAATCCTCATGGTGGATCTGTCCAGCAAAACCATGACGGAAGAGACAATACCGGATAGTGTGTACCAGCAATATCTGTCCGGCATGGGGCTCGGAGCCTACATCCTTTACAACCGAATACCGGCCGGCGCCGACCCTCTGGGGCCGGACAATATTCTGGGCTTCTGTTCCGGTCTGCTGACCGGCACAGGCAGTTTATTTTCAGGACGATGGACGCTGGTCGGCAAGTCGCCTCTGACCGGAGGCTGGGGCGACGCGAATTGCGGCGGCACGTTTTCTCCGGCCATCAAGCATTGCGGCTATGACGCCATTTTCTTCAAAGGCATCAGCCCCAATCCGGTTTATTTATATGTAAAAAACGGCAAGACGTTTCTCAAAGATGCCTCGGACCTGTGGGGAATGGATGCCGTCGAAACGGAGGAGAAACTCAAGAAACAGTACGGCGAGAGAGCGGGCGTGGCGGTCATCGGCCCTGCCGGAGAAAAGGTTTCTTTGATTTCCGGTGTTTGTACCGACAAAGGCAGAATCGCCGCCCGATCGGGATTAGGCGCTGTCATGGGGGTGAAAAAACTTAAAGCAGTGGTCCTTGACGGTGTGCAACGGATTCAAGCTCAAGACCCTAAATCAATGAAAAGTCTGAGTCAAAAATGTATCAAGTGGACCAACTTCCCCATGCCGCTCGGCCTGCTTCCGGGCGTGGGCCTGGCTCTTATGGGAACATTTATGGGGGCGACTCCGGTCATGTTTGCCCAGGATGGTCTCCTGTACAAAACCATTTTAAGAACATGGGGCACGGGAGGCATGAATCAAATGTCCATTGAGATGGGCGATTCACCCTTGAAAAACTGGGAAGGTTCCAGTCGGGATTTCCACCTGGGTAAATCCAAAACCGTCAATCCGGATATCATTAAAAAAGCTGAAATCGTAAAATATCACTGTTATTCGTGTCCGCTGGGATGCGGCGGCATTTGCGCCACCAAAGGAAAGTATTCCCATACTCATAAACCCGAATATGAAAGCATCCTCGCGTTGGGAGGGTTGTGCATGAATGAAGATCTGGACAGCCTCTTTTATTTGAACGAACTTCTTAACCGGGCGGGCATGGACACCATTTCCGCGGGCGCAACGGTGGCCTTCGCCATTGAGTGCTACGAAAAAGGTATTCTGACGAAGGAAGATACGGACGGTTTGGAATTGAAATGGGGCAATACGGAAGCGATTGTCGCCCTCATCAGAAAAATGGTCGACCGGGAAGGCATAGGCGATATTCTGGCCGATGGATCCAAAGTTGCCGCGGCAAAAATCGGCCGGGGCGCGGAAGAGTGCACTGTTCATGCGGGAGGTCAGGAACCGGCCATGCATGACGGGCGCGGCGATCCCGGCTTCAATGTCCATTACAGTGTGGAACCCACGCCGGGTCGGCATACGATCGGCGCGCATTTATATTACGAAATGTTTCAGCTCTGGAAGCGGGTCAAAGGATTGCCCAAGCCCAATCTTCTCTATATGAAAGGCAGCAAATATAAGATCAATAAGGAGAAGGCCGAAGCTTCCGCCGCATGCAGTAAATTTATGAGCATGGGGAATGGCGCGGGCATGTGCATGTTCGGCCTTTTTATCGGAGCGAAAAGGATTCCCACGTTCGACTGGCTAAATGCCGCGACCGGCTGGACGTTTACCCCTGAAGAATACATGACCATCGGCGAACGGATTCAGACGATCAAACAGAATTTTAACATCCGGCACGGCATCGAACCGAGAAAAAACTTTATCAGCAGCCGCGCACAGGGGAAGATTCCTCAGAAAAAAGGTCCCAATAAGGGACGGTTTGTCGATGTGGAAAAACTTGCCGCAGATTACTGGGAACAGTTTGGTTGGGACAGGACCAACGGCAAACCCAAAGAGGAAACATTGAAGAAACTGGGAATCAAATAAGAGGTAACAGCATGTCATATACAATTACGGAAAAATGCAATGGCTGTGGCGCCTGCGCTCGAGTGTGTCCCGCGGATGCCATTACCGGTGAAAAAAAGAAAATTCATTCGATCAACGCAGCGCTATGCATCGAATGCGGCGCCTGCGGCAGGGTTTGTCCTCAGGGAGGCGTCTTGGATGCCGATGGCGTTTTGTGCGTCATGATCAAACGATCTGAATGGACCAAGCCGGAAATCATCGTGGAAAAATGTATCGCCTGCGGCATCTGTGTCGGGACCTGTCCCGCTGGATGCCTGGCTATGTCGGAACGGCCGCGAAATCAAGGCGTGGACGCTTTCCCATATCTGAAGGACGCCAAATCCTGCATCGGTTGCGGATTCTGCGCTTTGGAATGTCCGGTAGATGCCATCGTCATGCAAAAGCCGGAAAAGGCAAAAAAAGAGTCTGCTGAAATGAAAGCGGCGGGTTCGGCAGCGTCCGCGTGAGGCATTACATTAAGAAAGCAATACCGTCATGCCTGCGTAAACGTGATGTCCCGAAGGTTAACACGGTATCGCAGGACAGGAGGATGACGAAATACTGAAAATATGACTGCCGTCGTTTTTCTAACCAAATTAAAAAACCGGTGCTATAAAACACCGGTTTTTTTATGGACAACGCTGCTGGTTTAAGTGGACAACAATCTCTACATAATTTCCCTATGTATTTTCCATCCGTCGGCACTTTTTTTCAATTCCAGAGTTTTCGAACCTTTGGTTCTTAAAATGGAAGAACTGTACTGTTGCACAAATGTTGCCCTGGCTGTATTGCCGCTTATGGAAATTTGTAAATTATTGACGCTGATTTTAATGTTGCTGCTTTTTTGGCGTACTTTAATCTTATGCGCTATCCAGGCATCGAGTCCCATGTTACGGGATTGAAAATCAGACGCATAACAGGCCCGATATGTTTTCATGCTGCCCGATTCCCAGCTTGCCCGCCATTTTCTGACCAGGCTCCGGATGTTTTTTTCGGCAATTTTTTCGGGGGAGACGGCATCCTTTTGCGTGTCTTTGGCTGTTGCCAGGCGCCTGTCCGCAGGCTCGGATATCGAGGACTCATCAACAACATACCAGTTTTCGTTTATTTTTTCTAAAACCAGTTTATTATAGAATCCCTGAAAAGTATTGTTGTCCTTCACGTCAAAAATCTGATCAAAAATAATGACGGCATTATCGCCTTCCTGCAGGATGGCGATGTCGCGAGGCTGTAAAACAAAATGTTTTTTAATGAAATCCAAATTTTTAATTTTGTAGTGAAGGTCTTCTCGCTTCTTTCCCCTGATCTGGGCGCCTTCAGCATACAAAGAATCAATTTCCTTTAAATTTTTTTCAACAAATGCTTTGTTCCACGACCATAATATCTTCTCGAATTCATCTCTGGAGTCGGAAAGATAATCCTGATCAACCCAATTGATGGATTCGGAGATAATGACGGGTGTTCTGTTCAAATGAATGAAGTTGGCCAGTTTCTTCATATCTTCATCACTTAGCACGACACAACCGTTGGATTGTTGCGGAAGCAGTGGCTTGGTGGTTCCGTGAATCCAGATATTATTGCCGTCTTTGCCTGCTCGTTTATCGGACAGAGTCGGATAATCCAGCGTAAAGGCCAGTGAACCGTACGTTTCCGAAGGTCCCGGGTTTTCCAGGATTCTGGTGGCGAAGAAAATTCCATTGGGGGTTTTTGCATCTCCCGCAATCCTTTTGGAACCGGGGTTTTTACCGGTGGAACAAACCGTTTCGAAGACCTTGGAGTATTTGCCTGATTTATAAAAGACATATAATTTTTGATGTTCTTTATCGACAACGACCGCGTATCCTGACGAAAAGGCAACAATTGAATCCGGTATCTGACCTTTGTAGGAAGAATGGTCTGATGACGCCGGTTTCGCGATTTGCTTTTTTTCCGTCAAGGGCGGCGATGAAGAGCCTCTTAATTTAATATCTGCAGCAACGGTGGAATAAATATTCATGAAGTAGAACAGAGCGCCGATCAGCAGAAGGATGAGACAAGAGATTATTATTTTTTTCTTCTTATTCATAAGAACAGGTAAATTCAGAGTTTTTTTAAAAAAAGTATTGTTCTTTTAGCAAAAAACTGATAATCATTCAAGAAATTAATACAAAATAAAAATTGCTCTTCTGTGAGGCTTTCTTTTTTTTGTGAGAACAAAGAATCTAATAAAATGATTTACAGGAATTTGGAATTACATTATAAATTTAAAAAAATGATTTATTAGATTGGTGCATGCGTCAACGACCAGGAGATTATTTTGTCTAATACCAGCAAAGACATAAACTCTACGGAAAAACTTCTCAATGTGATACGCGGGAAAGACGAGGCGTCTTTCGGCGGGCTCGGAAAACAGAAAATTTCTTTAACGCCGGATAAAAAAACCGGTATTTTCCAATCAGGATTTCTTGAAAAATTCCTTTCCAAAAAGAAGTATACGGTCGGTATCGATATCGGGCGTGAATTTATCTGCCTGGTAAAAACAGCTCAAGACAGCAATCATCAGCCGATTTTAGTCGATAAAAAAATCATCACAATAGATCCCCGGTTCGTCATAGGTTCTCCGGAATTCAATCAGTTGGTCAAAACGTCGGTTTTAAGTTTTTGCGGCAATCTTGCTGATTGCGACATCTGGACCAAGGTTGCCACAAGTCAGGTCGGCGTTTATTTCTTCACGATTCCCCGCGTTCCCAAAAAGCAAATTCAGAAAGTCATTTTCTGGACGGCCAAAAAAGAGGGATTTTACGATGAAGAAAAACAGATTTTTGATTTTGAAATCCATGGCGAACTGGTAGAGCAGGGGACGCCTAAATATTCGGTCATGTTCTATACCGCTCAAAAATCGGAAATTGCGAGAATAGAATCCTTTGCCGATAATCTCGGCATCAATCTTAAAGGAATTACCATCGTTCCTTTCGCCATGCAGAATATTTTCCGGTCGAAATGGATCCCTGCCTCGGAAGAAATTTTTGCCAGTCTGTTTGTCGGTGATAATTATTCCCGCATTGATGTTTACGACAAAGAAAATCTGGTCATGACCAGAGGGATAAAAACAGGCAGTCTTTCCAGCATGGCAGAGGCGCTTGTTGCCGGCCTTAGCGTAAGAAAAGGAGGCTTGAAGCTGGATCAGGCTGAGGCCAAGAAAATCGTTTGCACCATGGGGGACGAACCGGGTCCAGCGAAAGAGGCCATTGACCGAACAAAATGTACCAGGGAAGACGTCCTGAATATGATCGCTCCCGTTTGGGAGAGATTGGCGCGTCAGATTGATTTAACACTGAAAACATCGCCCATCGGCAATAAAAAAGTCGAAAAAATATATGTTTTGTCATCTATTCATTTTGATCAATCCCTGTTGGATTACATGGGCAATCAATTGGATACCCGAATTGAAATATTTGATCCTTTCAAGAACAGAAAATCGGTTATTTCAGAACAATCGTTAAGCTCTTCCGAAAGAATACTGATTTCTCCCGCTCTGGGGTTTGCCCTGTCGGATAACAGTTACACGCCCAATGCCATATTTACTTTTGAAGAAAAACGTCAGGACATTAAATCGAAACGAAATAATAAGATTATTTTCATGGCCTTCCTGGCGGCGCTGATGGTTTGTATCGGTACGTTATTTTATCAGGGAACAAAATTCAGTACGCTGAAAAAGAATAATCTGGCCCTGGAAAAGGAACTGGCGCTTTTCAGTCCGATGGTGTCGCAGGAAACGATTCTTCAGGAAGTGAACAGGATCAAATTACAGAGAGACGCGGTCCGGCAGTATGCGCAAAAATATCTGGGGGTCGCGGTGATCGGAGAGATTTCGGATACGACCCCGGAAAACGTGCGTCTCATTAATTTGCGCCTGCGGCAAGCCGCCGGTTCTCCCGCAGCGGCTGGTCAAAAGACGGAACATAACGGTCTTGTTCTCGAAGGCATCATTTTTAATAAAAAGGATATGCTGGAATCCGATTTGACACAATACATTTTAAAACTGGAAAATTCTCCTCTTTTCAATACGGTGTCGGTGCAAAATAAAAATATTGTTAACTTTGATAAGAAAGACGTCATTCATTTTGTATTAAGCGCCAAACTGGGTTCGTGATGATGAAAAATTTTAATCTGAATGCGCAACAGAAGAAAAGTATTCTCTACGCCGTGATCTGCAGCGGAATTGTGTTAATTATTGTTTTGGTGGGCATATTGCCTTACTCGTTCAAAGTATCCAACCAGCAGAATGAAAATGAAAAATTAACGTCACAAATCAAGGAGCAAAGAGAGCTCGGGCCTGTCTATAAGACATTGACCGGCAATGTGGAACAGACCGATGTTCTTATTCTGCCGCATGCGCAGAAAACGGCGCTGCCTCGCCAGGACATTACAATCATTCAGAAGGATTTTCAGGCGGCAGCGCAGAAATCCGGATTAAAAATCATTTCGTATGCTCCGGAAATTAATACATCGGCCAGTCCATCCGCATCGTTTTTACATAACCTGGAACTGAAAGGGGAACTGGCTGGATTCCGCAAATTGCTGATCGCGCTGGGCGCCCTTCCTTATGTGGAAAGAATCGAAGAAATCAGCATTCAGCAAAACGCCGGCGCCATGGATTTTAAAATGAAGATTTGGACAGCCGTTCAATAGGCAGGTAAAGGGATTTATGGCCAAATTGAAGAAAAGAGAAATTGTCATTTTAGCAATAGCCGCGCTGTTTGTCTTGTATGCCGTCTATGTTTATCTGATTGCTGATCGCCAGAAAGGCAAAAAAGTGAAGCCTGATCAGGAAACGGTGAAGGTTGAAGCGGTCGTCAGCGGGATAACCGGTGAGTTGAATAAAAGTAAGATTTCCGATTTTGATCATTATGTAATCCAGAGAACGCAGACGGATTGGGATAAGAATCCTTTCCTGAAAAGAGAATTATACAGAGCCTGGCTGGCCAAAGACAGCAAAGGCAAAGACGGGGTTGCCGCCGTTCCGATCATTTATTCGGGTTATATAGAGACGGGGAAAAACAGACTCGCCGTGCTTAACGGCATCGAATATAGAGTTGGTGAAGCATTGCAGGAGGAAGGGTTTGTCTTGAAAAAAATCATGCCTTCCAAAGTTGTAATATTTGATAAACGAATCGGAAGTAATCTGGAAATCCCGCTGCAGGAATAAAATTTGTCAATTGGAGGTTATCGCCTTGAGAAACTCTATAATGAATAAAAAAATCATGACTTTGGTTTTTTGTTGCACAGCACTCATGTTTGTATGGGGCTGTGCCGGCGGAGTCAAAAATGAAAAAAAGGACGCTTTTTTCGAGAAGTGGACGACGCTTGCTGAAAATTCTCAAGGTCATTCCCCTTCGGCGCACCCCAAAAAGATTGACACGTCGGCCCTCATTGCAAAAAAAGATCCTGCAAGTCCAATGGTGGGCGCCAGTGACGAGGCAAAGAAACTTCCCACATCGCCCATTCATCTGACCATGCGCCAGGCGGATCTCAAGGCGGTGTTGCGGGCAATGGCCAAATCGGTGAACAAGAACCTGCTGGTGAAAAACGAGCTGAAAGGGGAAATCAGTGTTGATTTTAAAGGGGTCGCCTGGGATGAAGCATTTACCGGATTGTTGCGGACCTACGGTTTGTCTTATGTCTGGGAGGGAGACATCATCAGAGTTATGACGGCGGATGATCTTAAACAGGAATTGGAACGCAAAGTTCAGATGCGTGATATTCAATGGGTCGAGCCGCTTTTGGAGCCGGTTGTTGTCAGTGTGGATTACGCCGATTCCAAAAAACTGGCGGAAACAGCCCAGGAACTTCTTACAAAAGATAAAGATGGAAAACCGCGCGGGTCCATCAAAGTCGATGATCATAGCAACTCGTTGATCATTTCCGCCATGCGCGATGATCTGACAAAGATACTGCCGATCATCGAAAAACTGGATAAACCGACCTCTCAGATTTTAATCAAAGCCAACATCGTGGAAACCACCAAAGGCGTGGCCAGAGATCTGGGCGTGATGTGGGGCGGATACAACAGAAGTACGCAAGGTAAGGAAGATCTCATCATCACGGGTGGCGGTGTTTCTCCGGCCGGGCCTATCGGCGGCACAGGAACGGCTCCGCAACGATCGGGATTGGGTGTGAATTTCCCCGTGGATACAACAAATCTGTCATCCGTTATTGCTCCCATGGGATCGTTAGGGTTGTTGTTCGGCAGGATCGACGGTAACTTGCTGGAGGTTCAGTTACAGGCCCTGCAGCAGGATAACAAACTAAATATTTTATCCAGCCCGTCCATAACAACGCTGGATAACCAGGAAGCATCTACAAAAAATGGTGAAAGAATTCCTTACGTCACAACGGAAACGAGCGGCGGTACGACAACGCAAACCACCAAATTCGAAGATGTTGTGATGGAACTGAAGATTACACCGCATGTCATTGACGGTAAGAATTTAAAGATGAAGATTTTAGTAAAAAAAGATGAAGTTGATATGACGCGAAGATCTTCCATGGGAGATCCCTACATCATCAAAAAGCAGACTGAAACCGAATTGATTGTCAAAGACGGTGAAACCATCGTGATCTCCGGTTTGACCAAGCAGACCAATACGTATTCACAAAGCGGCGTGCCTTGGTTAAAGGATATTCCCGTTCTGGGCTGGGCGTTCAAATCGGATGGCAAGGGTGAAAATATGGAGGAAGTGCTTATATTTATCACGCCGCATATTTTGCCGGTTGGCAACAATTGACATCGGTTATTCGGTACGTAGTTGAGCATCAGATAACTCATCATCCACAAAACGGGCAAAACCGGCATTATACCGGCGGAGCGGCCGTGTCGCTAAACAATGGCCGGTATTGAAACGTTAACATGGCCGTTAAAAATGGAATATTTCAACATTCTCAATTTAAAAAAAGAGCCGTTTTCCAATTCGCCCGAACCGGAGTTCCTTTTTCAGCTTCCCCAGTACAGCGACTGTTTACAAAAGCTGGAACTGGCTGTCCGTCTGCGTCGAGGAATCAATGTAATCATCGGAGATATCGGCACGGGCAAAACAACGTTATGCCGTAAACTCATCCAGAACTTCTCACCGTCTTCGAAGGATGCCGGCAAAACGGAAATTGAACCGCATCTTTTGCTGGATCCCGCATTTAAAAGCAACCTGGAATTTCTGCAAACGTTTGCGTCCATGCTGGGCATCAACGATTCAGAACCCGAGACAGAAAGCGAATGGCACTTAAAGGAAAAAATTAAAGACTGCCTGTTCGATAAGGGTGTGGACGAAAAAAAAATCGTTGTTCTCATGATCGATGAAGGACAGAAAATTCCCGACGATTGCCTGGAAACACTGCGTGAATTTCTGAATTACGAAACCAACGAATTCAAACTTTTACAGATCATTATCTTTGCGCAGAAGGAATTTTACGACATTCTTAAAAAGAAAGCCAATCTTCTGGACCGGGTTAACCTTCTTTACCGGCTTCGTCCGTTAAATTTTAAGCAAATGAAGGCCATGATCAATTACCGTCTGAAGGTGGCCGGCCATTTTGAAAAACATCCCCCTGTGTTCAGCTTCTCAGGCTTTCTTGCTGTTTATCTGGCGACAGGAGGATATCCGCGCAAGGTAGTTTTTTTGTGTCATCAGGTTCTTTTAAAGATGATCATTCGCGAAGAAAAGAAAGCCGGGTGGTTTCTGGTGCGAAGTGGCCGGGAGAACATGAAAGCGCCCCTATCCCGGAAATTAGGATGGGGACTCGCCGGGCTTTTATTTTTGATTGTTTTGGGAATTTCAGCCGGTGCGGTTGCGCTGCAGGGCCTCCATTCAGGTAAAGAAAAACAGGGGCGGTTGGCTTCAACCGGTTCCGGCATTAATGAATCTGCACCGGCAATGTCCGTTGTTCATCCGTCCGGGGATTCAACGGTTCAGGCTATGGATGTCCCGGATGAGAAAATGCCCGATGCTCTGGGAAATATCTCTATGGCAAAAAGAAGAACGCTCTGGTGGGTGTCATACAATATTTACGGCGACAACACGCCTCAAATGATGGACAAGATTTTTGCCGTAAATCCTCATATTAAAAACAAGGATATTATTGGTGAAGGAACGATAATAACTTTGCCGGCCGTTCCGGCCGATTCCAGTCCCTTGAATCCGGGCGACATCCTGATCGCTTTAGAAAGTGGACAAGATCTGGAAATTATGTATAATCTTTTTCGCAATCATCCTCATGAGCAAATACTGCCGCCATTGGCATTTCTTTCGCTGTGGAATAAAAAGAAAGGCTTTGAGTTTGCCGTTGTGATTAATAAATGCTTTAAGAATGAGGAGGAGGCATCGCAGGCTATAAACAAACTGTCGCCATCTGTGGCGGCGAAAGCGAAAATTTTATCTCAATGGGACGCGGACACGGTTTTTTTCAACCGCCGCGCGCCGGAATATTGATCTGATTGGGGGATGCATGAAAACCAGAAAACGATTGGGTGAGATACTGGTCAACCAAGGTATTTTAAGCGAAGAAATGCTTGCCAAAGTATTAAGTGAACAACGGAAAACCAATCTGAAATTCGGTCAGTATTTAATACGGCAGGGCATTGTCAAGGAAAAACAGATTTTGGATTTGTTGAGTGATCAGCTCAACATCAAGAAGTATCAGGTGAACGAATACCCTCTTGATTTTGATTTGATCCGTTACATCCCTTTCGATTATGCGCAGAAAAACCAGGTGGCTCCTCTGAGAATCAAGGGGAATTTGCTGGAAGTTGGAACGGCTGATCCTTTGGAGATCAAAGTTCTCGATCATATTGAAAAAATAACCAACATGGAAGTGGAACCCGTGCTCTGTTCCGAAATGGAGATTAATCAGCTCATCAGTAGCATGTATGGCGTGCAATCCGATTTGGGCGGCATCATGGATGGTCTGAAAATTGAGAGCAAAACGGAAGACGATACCGAGCTTCAGGAATC
>ERZ795058.1631-NODE-1631-length-29441-cov-10.925066_pt1 | contig 29441 bp, 30 predicted proteins | sample MGYA00375142_ERZ795058 | MGnify/ENA primary metagenome ERZ795058 (study PRJEB30187, sample SAMN05720210) | activated sludge metagenome | isolation source: anaerobic digester from wastewater treatment plant | place: Japan | collected 2015-04-20 ... | reverse complement strand
CGGCAGTGGCGCCGAGCCCGAGGGCGGCGGCGAGGATAACGAGGGACTTGGTGGTATGGGTCTTCATGGTTTTGTGTACCGAGGTTAAATTAAGTGGTGGGTGTTGGGTACAGGAGCCTTGTGGAAAGCGGCAGGAGGTTGATGAGTCAACCCCCCGCCGCACAACCTACAAACCAACGGTATGCACCCTTAACGAAGAGGAGTACGGCACAAAGACGAATCGAGGTCAATAGTATTTCAAGAAAAAATCACTTTGGCGTTTTCATGAGAGGGCAAACTTGGGTGGTGGCATGGCAATGCAGCGCACCAGAACCGGCCTAGATCGCCCTATTCCCCCTCGGTGTGGGGGTAAACGGCCCTCGCAATCTAAGCCTAAAAAATCCCTAGTCGTAGATGTTTTTGCGGTGCCCCACCGAAATAACCAAGACGAGTAGCTCGTCGTCCTTAATCTGGCAAAGGATGCGGTAGTCATACACCCGGTATCGCCACAGCCCGCTGAGGTTGGCCTTGAGTGGTTTGCCAAAACGTCGCGGGTCTTCCGTGGTGGCGACGCGCTTGTCGAGGTAGGCGATAATGTCCTTTTGTGCTTGGCGGTCGAGTTTTTGCAGTTCGGCCAAGGCTCTGTCGTCGAAACTATAAGCCCAAGGCATGTTTCACCTCAGCAGCCGAATGAATGCGTTCAGGATGCGAAAGCCGGTCGAGGGCAAGGTGGGTGTCCTCTAGGTCTTCCAGATGCTCCAGAATCGCCTCACGAGCGTAGTAGGTTTTGGTCCTGCCGGTCCTGCGGGCGAGTCTGGTGAGGCGCTCCTCGATATTTTTGTCTAGGCGAATGGCGAGCATAGCGGAAGAATAGCCCGCTATACGCGTATAGCAAGGCTCCAAGGATTGGCCTCCGTAGGCCTTCGTACTGCCTTGTTGTGGTGTCTCTAGGAAATAGCTTGCCATTTCCGGGTGCGCGTTTGGCATTTCCCAACCATGCACGATTGCCACGCTTCACCATTCAAGGGAACCCGCGAGGAGGATTTGATGCTGCTCCTCGGGCGCACCCCCAAGGCGTTGGATACGGCACTAAATGCGATCCTGACTGAATACTGCCCTGAGTGTGGGCGTGTGTCTGAATCATTGGTGCCTACCGACTGGCATCTCGCCGGGGGCGACCGTGTTTTCGTCCGCGAGAAGGGCGTCCTTTGGGGTAAGTCAACCGTGTGGCCCGTGGAGTGGCCCGACTCCGAATCTGCCGCATGGGTGGCGCTGCTCCAACAGAGCAAGACATTCGACTTTTCACACAAATGGGGAGGCTGGCGTTTCCGTGTGCAGGCGCAGGTCCGGCATATTGGCTCGAAGCCGTTGGTTGATCTCTTTGTTCGCCGGGTGCCGCAGACGCTCCCCGCGCAGTTGCGCCTTCCGCGCAAGTTCATGGACGTATCGCGGGATACTCCGCGCGGTCTGGTCGTTATTTCCGGTGCCACCGGCTCGGGTAAATCGACCACAATGGCGATGCTGACAAAGCACATCCTGAACGCCCACAATCAGGAGAAGAACGGCGGACGGCACATCATCGAGTACGCCAACCCAATCGAGTATGAGCACCAGTCGGGGCTCCATACGATGATTCGGCAGTACGAGCTTGGCCGCGACTATGGGAGTTTCGAGCAGGCCCTCGGCGAGCAGCTGCTCCGCAAAGACCCCGAGATCGTCATGCCTGCGGAAATCCGTTCGCCGCGTGCCATTCGCGGTGCGTTGGATGCCGCAGACACCGGGCATCTGGTCATTTCCACGCTGCACTTGAGCACGGCGCCAACCGTGGCGGGACGCATCATCACGGATGCCGGCCCGGATTATGCCTCGAAACTGCCTGCATCCCTCCAGATCATCATTTGCCAGACGCTCGTGCAGAGCCGGTTTGGCGGTCGCATCGCGGCCTTTGAGCAGTTGGCGATCACGCCTTCGGTGCGGACCCTCTTGAACAAGGTCACTGAGTCGGGGCAACTGTCGCATGTCACTCAAGGACTTGATTCCGCTGTCATCGCCCCGGATGTCCGGGGGGACTCGTTCTCGATGGAGCATTCGCTCGCGGCGCTGATCGAGCATGGGCATCTGAGCGCAGAAGAGGCTTACAGCTACGCGCCCCGGCAGGAGTTCTTCCGCCGTTCGCTGCCAGACTTGCGCAAACAGGTCCGCAATTTTCCGGGGCTGATGGACTTGTATAGGCCATAGCCCAAAGCCTAAACACCTTGCAAACCACAATACCACAACGCTGATGAAAAAACGCTTATCCATCGCTCTCCTGACGGCCCTGCTGGCTGCAACGGCTTTCGGTCAGGTGCCCGCCGCCTCGCCGGCCCAGCCGATTCCGGCTGAAATGCAGCAACGCCTCCTTGCCCCCATTGATGGCTTCGACAGTCAGGGCGGTGCCCTGCGCGACATTTTCCCGGCGATCTCGCGGGCTTGTGGTGTGCCCATCGTTGTGGACCCTGACGTTACTGGCATCGTTAATTTCGAGTGCTCGGGCCTCAACCTGAAACAGTTCCTCAACGCGGTGTGCTCCGGCAATGGTCTGTATTACTACATCCACCCGGATGGGTACGTCATGGTTCGCACGCGCATCGCCCGCATCTACCCGGTCGATTTCCTTGCAGCGGAGCGTAAAACAGCCGGGCAGAGCTCGTTTTCCATGAGCTCAAGCTCATTGAGCGAGAGCGGGTCCGGGTCGTCGATTGGCGGCAGGTCGGCTTCCAGCGGTGCCTCGGCCTCGGCCTCCGGTAGCGGCCAGAATTCGGTCGATGTTACATCGACCAACAAGGCCTCCCTATGGGAGGAACTGGAAGCGCACGGCAAGGCCATCCTCAAAGAGAAGGAGGTTTTTCAGATCAATCGGACCTCGGGCGTCATTTACCTCGATGCCTCGCTGGGCACGCACGCAAATTTCGAGACGCTGTGGCGGCGTATGATGCTCCGCGTCAATCGTGGCGTCGATGTGAAGGTGGAAGTCTTCGATGTTCGCCTGAACAACTCCAAACAGCTGGGCGTCGATTGGCAGTCTGAGGATTTCCGCGCCCGTGGCGTGTTCGATAATTCCGTAGGTGGCGCGCTGCACTTCGGTCGTTCCATGACGGACTCGTCGGGCAATGTAGTGAAGGGCATCACCGGCACCACGAGCGGCATCACGAGCGTGAGCTCGACGAGACTGGCTCCGTCCACCTTTGCCGGGACCATTGGCATCGGTAAAGTCACGGCCCTCGTCACAGCCCTGCAAACGCAGGGTGACGTGGTGCGCAGCAGCAGCCCGAGCGTGGGCGTGCTAAACAACCGCACGGGCGTGATTCAGGTCACGGACGACATGGCCTTTTTCGAGAAGAACGAAGACTATTCGATTGATACGAGCTCCGGTTCCTCCGGCTCGGTTACGAGCGGCGCGAAGTGGAACACCCTTCGCTTTTCGTTCGGCCTGCTGATGTACATCACGAACCAGATTTCAGACGATGGCGTCATCACGCTCGATCTCGAAACGAACCTCACGGATTACGTCGGCACAAAGAAGTCTGAGGATGCCATGCGTGAGTCTCCCGAGGGGAAGACCCAGCGCACGAACACCCAAATCCAGCTTCGCTCCGGTCAGGGCTATGTCATGGGCGGTTACTTGCGCAAGTTGCGCGGCCACGAGGGGCGCGATGTCCCTGTTCTGTCTAAGATTCCTTTGCTCGGCGCTGCGTTCAAGAACGACGCCAAGGCGAACGAGCGCAGCGAGCTCGTCATCGTCGTGACGGCCACTTTGCGCGATGTTCCGCCGCCGAAGCCCATTGAGGTCTTCACCCCGGACCCGTCCCGCGCCCTGAATGCGGAAATTGTCGCCAGTGGTGCCCGCGATCTTCCCGCCGCAACCCCGGCCTCACTGATGCCGGCTTCGGTACTTGAGGGGCGCCGCGATAATCTCACGATTCCCTCGACGGCACCCAAGGCCAAGAAGGTGAAGAAGGAGAAGAAAGCGAAGGCCAAGAAACAGGACGCCCCCGCTCAAACGCCGGATGTTCCTGCGGATGCCGACGCCTCGGTAACACAGAGCCCCACCGGCTCCACCATGCTCTCGCTGGAATAACAGCAGAACTCCGTCAGACCCGGAAAAATGGTTTCGCCCGCACAGGCGTCCCCCCTTCCTCACCCGCCCCTGCCGCCGCACAACAAGGCTGCTGCGGGCGTGGCTTCGCCACGCTTGGCGGAGATCGAGGGGGCTGGCACCATGACGACCCGCGAATACTGGCGGGCCGTTGGCGCGAAACATGGCGTCTCAGAGGACGCGGTGTTTCGCGGGATGCAGGCTTACGAGGAGGCGCGTGCGATGATTTCGTCGTCGGGCCACATGAGCCAGTTCGGGCGGTCGCTAATCTGGACATTTCAGCTAAAGGGCATCTTCCCCGAGAGCGTGTGTACCAGCTATGTCGCGGCCCGGCATCGCTTGCCGCTGCATTCAGCGCCCAACCTTTTGCCTGATGTTTCGGCGATCAACCGGCTCGGTATAGATCGGTGCAACCGCTGGCTGGTATGCCCTCTGGATGCCCGGTCGAACAATGCCATTGGGCAGCGTGTTGTCGTCGTCGCCGACCCAGACATTGACCAGTATCCAACGGCTCGGGCGCAGATCGGTATGCTTTTCGGGGTCGCCGTGGAGTATCGCATTGCCTCTGTCGATGCGATCACCAAGGCCCTCATGCTCGCCCAGCGCGGCGACACGCCGCAGTTCTCGCCTTCCGCCACCAGTGCGGCGGGTGCCACCGGGGCGGTGCAGCGTGCGGTTGCCTCGTCCTCCATCGCACAGTCCGAGGAGATCACGCGGGAAACCGTCGAACGCGACTTTGAAAAGGCATTCAACGCCGGGGCCTCGGATATTCACGTCGAGAGCACCGAAAGCGGATTGCGCGTCCGTTGGCGTGTGGACGGTCGCCTGATGGAGGCACGTCGAATCACGGGTGAGGCCCAGCGCGCCGCCTACCTCGCGCAAGTCAAACTGTCATCCTCGCGTGATGCCAACGGGCTTGATTCGCAGACAGAGACGGGGCGGGCGTCCGGCATGGACAGCAACCAGTACATTCGTGGCGAGGATGCCACCTCGGTCCGCCTGTGGGGCGGTCGGCGTGTCTCGCTGCGCTATTCCGGTTCCCCGTCCGGCCACAAGTACAGCATCACGATTCGTCTGAACGATCAGACGCGAATCCTTGGGATGCGGCTCTCTCATCTCGGATACCGTCTCAGCGTCGAAAAGGCCCTGATTGCCGCCTTTGCCGACGCCACGGGGCTCAATGCAATCCTTGGCACGACCGGCTCGGGCAAGAGCACGACGCTGTACTGCGGCCTCAAGGAAATGGATTTGGAGTCCATGAAGGTCATCACGGTGGAGGACCCCATCGAGACGCTATTTTCGGACGGCCTCGATCAGCGCGAAGTGACGCCAAACATGCCGTTCAATGAGATGCTTCGGCAGATTTTGCGCCAAGACCCCGATGTGGTCGTCCCCGCCGAAATCCGCGACGCTGAATCGCTCATGCTTTCGATTCGTGCCGCGCAATCCGGGCACGGTGTTTTCACGACACTCCACACTGACACTCCGCACGATGCCATCCGGCGCATTCTCGATTCCGCCGCTGGCATAGAGCCGGGCGCTCTGGCTCCGGCGCTAGGGCTTTTTTGCGCGCAGCGCCTCCTTCGTCGCGTGTGCGTACACTGCCGCGTCCCGCATCCCAATGCGGCTGAAATGTGGGAGAAGCACGCCGCTCTGGCGCATCTGCATGAGACCGATTTTCGTGCCCTGCTGGCAGTGTCGGGCAACCCAATTCCAGAAGGTGCGCCGTTGAAGCCGGCCATCTACGCCTCACGGAAAACCGAAGGCGGCGGGATGTGCCCGTTCTGTCACGGTCGGGGTGAGATCGGGCGCATCGTCTGCACCGAGAGCTTCCGCTTTGACGACCCGGACAAGATCAGAATCCAGCGTGAGGGCACGGCATACGACCCGGTTGCCGCTCGTGCAGATGCCATCCGGGAGGGTCGGCTCTGCACCATGCGAGAGGACGCCATCCTCAAGGCGCTGGCCGGTATCATCACGCCCGAAGAGGCCATCGCGGAAACCAAGGCCCAGACAGTCTTTTTTGTTCCCAACCAAGCGTAACAACACACAATGAAATATCACAGAAATACCCGTAAAGCCCGTGGCTTTACCTTGATGGAAATCATGGTCGTCCTCGCCATTCTCGGCGTCCTTGCGGCCATTCTGGTCCCGACCTTCGGCAAAATGCGCCGCGCCTCCATGTACCGGCAGGTGCTTTCGTCCGTCGATAACATGAACGTGGCCATCGCGGCCTACGCCGACAGGTTCGGCCCCGTTCCCGTCACGGAGAATATCAATGACATCACGGGCGTGGTCGCGGCGGGCTGCGTTGGGCACACAGGGGCGGATGTAAGCAACAAGCTCCGTCTCGAACATGTGCTGCGTGCCATGAATGAGGATATGCCACTGTTTGACACAAATCTTTCGGAAAACCTCACTCCGATTGGCGACGCGAACGGTCTCCCGTTCCCTGATACGGTGGTGTACAATTCGACGCTGCGCCGCTTCCAAGTTCTGCCGACAGTTTCGACCAATGTGCAGAGCTGGGCCGGCCGCCCTCGCTTTGAGGCGGTCATCACCACCGCCAGCGGAGTCAACCCTTTGGTTCTGTTCACTGGCTCTGTGGCCACTGCCACCACGTTCAACGGGGCTCAGTACAACTTTTACCCGACCGGCACGACTCCGTTGGCGACCGGCGTCAAGATGTACTATCTCGAAATTCCGAACGTGAAGCTCGACGATGCGGTGGAACTGATGCGCCGCAAGAACCCAGAGATGGAAGATGCTGGCGCCGCTGATGGCACTGCGGTGCAGCGCCGTGGCAAGGTGATCTTCCCGTGCCCGGTGAACGGGTACACGACGGTTCGCGTCTTCGTGTCCGGCTCCGAATAATCCGAAGCTCGCTTCGTACAGCTTCGCATCTCAGCAGACTCCAAAACCGGGAATCCAACGAAAGGACTTATGTTTGCAGCAGGATTAATGTTTGGCGAAACCGCCTACTATATTTCCCCGGAGGGGAACGTAGAACAACGCATGGTTGGCGCCGATCATGATGTCGGCGGGGCCAACAGCTTTTTCGCGGAGGCGCATAAGCACGGCGCCATCCGGCTGTTGCTGGCCACCCCGGTTTTGGAGACGGCCCGCCAATCCGTGGCGGGCTTCAAGAACGACGCGAAGCTGCGCGACAAGATGATGAAGTACCTGAACCTCCACACGGAGGGCGATCAGGTCACACTCAGCTTTTCGCTCCCGCGTCAAACGCCGTCCGGTGTGATGTCGTGGACGGCCATCGACCGTACTGGCCGTATCAAGCATCTGCCGTTCGCCTACGAGGCTCCGGCCTTCTGCGCGGGCGGCTGGCCTGTGTTTGCCCTCGGTCAAGCACTGGCGTCGTCTGTGCCTTCGCGCGGACAGAAAGACACCATCCGTGTCGTGATGCTCGTCTCGCCGTCGCAATCGCATTACATTCTCTGCCGAGGCGAGGAGGTCGTCGAGTGCGTGGCTTTCGATCACCCTGCCGAGTTTGCCCGAGATACCGCATGGCGCACGATGTTGGAGGAAAAACTGCCGACTGTCTCAGGACCGGAAACCCCGATTGTTGTGGCATCCCCGGATATGGACTGGCTACGCCGGGACTCCACGATCTGGAGCGCGTTCCTCACCCGTGAGAATGTTGTCACGCGCGATGCCATTGGCATTGCGCAGGCCCTTGCATCACTCCCGGCAGATGGGCCGGAGAACCTGCTCTATGACCCCCGCGAGCGGCAGGCCAAAGTCTGTTTTCAGGCGGCACTGGCGGCGTCTGCCTTGGCTCTGATTGCCGCTGGCGGATTTGGCTGGAAGGCATTTTCGACCGCAGCGCAAACCCCCGTACTCGTGCAGCAGTGCAATGCGAAACAAGCGGCCCTGAACGAGCGCATGGACGCTGTTGCCGCCCTCCAGCGCGAGACGGAGCAGTTTGAGGCCGGTGTCATCAACCGGCAGAGCGACGGCGCCGTGGGCGCTGCGAGATTGATAGCGGCCATTGGCGAGCACCTGCCGGAGAATGCCGTGGTCGGCTCGCTCAAGATCGCAGATCGGACATTCCTCGCTGAAATGCTCTGGTTCCCGCAGCCGACAACGCAGGCGCCGGGCTCGCCAATGGCTACTCCCGGCTCAAAGGACGGGGGAGAGGAAGACCCCGGCGCCGTGGTCGCGGCACGACTGCGCACGGCCCGCCTTTCAAAGGCAATTCCCGGCGTCATCGTCATGTCGCCATCCCCCGGTCAGGTATCTGTGGCGGAAGGGGCGCAAGTAATTGCGCGGTTCGCCCAAGAGCTCACCCGAGCGGGGTTTTCGGCCATCGTGGTGCCGACCACCGGCAACACCACCGATAAACTTTATCCGAATAGCATTATCGTCAGTGGGAGGCTCAACTAATGGCTCTGAACCGAAAAAATAAGATCACCGTGGCGTTCGCCGCCTTGGCCGTCTCTTTGGGTGTGCTTGGCACGTCGTGGTATTTTGCCGGCGAGGTCAAAAAGAAGCAGACGCGCATCGTCTATGCGATGCAAAACCAGAACCAGACCATCGAGCAGCAGGTGCTGGCGCAGGAGGCTATCTGGACGGTTGCACGTCGCGATGTGGCGCGTGAACGGGCGTCCGAGGGTCGGCGCAACCTGAAAACCATCGCTCAGTGGGAGGAAACCAAAAAAGCCATGTCACGGGACGGCTTGGTTGTCATGGATGCCACGCTGAATCCGGGGCAAGCGGACGGGCAGGCGCCTCATCCCGTGCTTGAGACACGTCTGATCGAGGCGAAAATCAGCTTCGGCGGAAAGCCGAGCAGTGAGTCCACTGTCGCCGCCCTCATGAAATGGCTCCCGCAACTAGATCGTGACTTTGGCGGATGTGGCCGTGTCTCGCTCGCGCTTGGCCTTCCCAGCGCAGGCGGCGTGCCGCTGCCCGGATTCCGGGAGGGGTCGGAGTGTGTCTATCGTTTCAATCTCATCGAAAACAAATAATCATTTACAAAGAAGGGTTTATAAAATGAAGAAACCGCAGATTTACATTTTGTCGCTACTGGCGGCAGCTATGTTGTGTGTGTCTGGATGCAGCAGCACGCATGGAAAGACCGCATCCGGTCGCCGTGGCGATACCACTACCGCCGAGATGGGCGACGCAAGGCCAACCAAGAAGAAGGCGCGGAAGACCGTGGCGGAGGAGACTTCCACAGAGGCAACCCCCGAAGACATTCAGGCGGAGAATGCCGCGATGATGCGCGAGGTCGATGCGCGCCTCGTGCAGGCGTTCGAGCAAGTGCTGGCCGAATACGGCAACCCGACTGTGTGCCGAGTTTACACCAACGACCCAGCCAAGGGCGCGAGTCTATCCCGCCGCCTCAAGATGCTCCAGAATACCGAGGCCTTGCGCCGCGAGGTTGCCGGCGCCCGCGCGGAGCTCGCAAAGCTCACCCGGCAGATCGAGGCCCGGAACTCCGAGATCGTCGCGCTCGATGATCGTCTGGCCCGCCGCCGTGCGGCCCTGAAATCGTTCGTCGAAATGGCGGAAACCGCCCAACGGGCTTTCGACAATGCGGACGAAGATCAGGCTGCAATGGATGACGACGCGGAAGGCAGCTTTGTGGCGGCGGAAATTCATGGGGCCAAGCCCCGCAACCGCAATATGTCGGAGGATGCGCAATGATGCGACGGCACCCATTCCCTTCGGCCCTGATTGCGCTGGCGGCTTTAGCTGCCGGCGCCACCTCATCCTTTGGCGGTGAAAATGACGCGGCCGGTTTCGTCGTTGGCGAAGATGGCCAGTCGATTCAGGTCCAGACCATGCGCAAGGGCGCTTGGTCCACCCCGGAAATGGTCGAGTCTGTGCGCGTAGTCCCAGCTCCCGCCGCCGTGATTCCGCCCCCGGCCCCGGAAGACGCCGCCGATGCCGCCTTGCCGCTCGTCAGCAAAGGTCGTCGTGCGCGCAGTCTCGCGCTGGGCATGGACGAGGAGCCTGCCGTTGCGCCTCCGCCACCGCCACCGGCGCTGACGCTTCCGGCGCGTGCTCCTATCACGCCAGACCCCGAGCTGGCATCCTACGGGAAGGTTTACATGCCTGATCTCGATGGAAACGTCATTTTGCCGAGCGCAGGGGCGGCTTCGCGCAATCCCTTTGACGTGGCGCGCATCACCACGGGCATCGCCAAGGAAAAGGCGGTACAGGTGGCTTGCGTCGTCTTGCGCGACGACACAAGCCGCGTGGCGCGTATCAACGGCAAGTCCTTTAAGTCAGGCGAGGATGTCATGGAGGGCGTCGCCCTTCATGCCGTCCGCCGCGACGGCGTTATCCTGCGCATCGGTACGGCCTTCGTTTTTGCGCCCACCGGCATCCGGGTTCGTCTCCTGAGCAGCCAGCAATCGGCCTAAATTCTCCCAATGCGGACCTTCCAAGTTAAGGGCTTCCTGCTCAGAACCGGCGATGAAGTCACTCGCCGGTTTCATGCCAAAACTGCCGAGGAGGCAGAGGCGCAGGCACACGGCGAGAAGATCAAGCCGTTTGAGGTTGCGGAGGTCCTCGGGGGCAGCGAATCCTTGGGCGCCACGGCATCGCGGATGGTCATCCCTCATGCGGTACTTCGTTCGGTTCATATCGCGCTGGCTGTTCAGATCAGGAGCGGGTCCACCCCGCTCAACGCGGTGAACTCGATCATGCAGTCGATGCGCCATCGCGGCGCCAAGGCCGTCTTGCGCCTTTTGCGCGACCGACTGCTGGAGGCCGATAGCCTGTCTAAGGCCATGGGTTTCTTCCCGCGCATTTGGCCAAAAAACGTCCGCGCCGTCTTGGATGCAGTCGAACAGCGTTCCCCCGATTCATTCGCCAAGCAGCTCAACGAAATCGTCCGCACCGCCGACGAAATGAATGATCTCAAAAAGATGGTGCAGGGGCAGACGCTCATGCCTGCCGCTTCGCTCGTCGTCGGCACCATAGTCATGGGCATTATGATGGTTTTCACGCTGCCCCGGTTCGCTGAATTCATGAAGGATATGGGCATCCGCGACGTGCCGGCTCTGACGATTTGGGCAGTGGAAGCCGGCAAGTGGATTAAGGCGGGCGGCTGGACGTGGTTGCTCGTCGCCTTGGGCGTGTTGATCGCTGGCGTCGTCATAGCCGCCTTCACCGGGCATCTCGCCCGGTGGGCGATGTGGGTGGCGCGGCGCACGCCGGTCGTGAAGGAGATTCTGAGGTTGCAGGACTATACGACCATGATGGCCGTCTATGGCTCGGTTTTCATGGCCACGACAAACACCTCGGAAGCACTGCAATTCTCAGTGGAGGCCATTAGCGACCCCGATCTCGCCGACAAGGGCCGGCGCGCAATCGAGGCAAGCAAACGAGGCGAGGACTTCGTTGCGGCGATGCGCCGCATTGGCGGCTTCGACGACTCTTGGCTGAACTGCATGGTAGCGCCGGAGGCCCGCTTGAACGCCGTGGAAATCTGCGGCCAATTCCGGGATGTTTACGTCCGCGAAACGAGCCACCTTGCAACACGCTTCGGCGTGTTTGTGAACTGGCTGGCGCTGGGTATGACCCTCTCAGTGGTCTTGCTGATTCTCTATGTGTTCGGAAAACCGTTCCTGACCATGATTCAGGAAATGGCGGCGAAAATCTAACCAACTTTGAAGGGTAAAGGAATCGTATGAGAAAAACGAAGACGCAGCGTTTGGGACAGGGAAATCGGGGCTTCGGCTCGCTGTTCGGGATCATCATCACACTGGCCGTTATGGCCATTCTGGCCGGCATCATCATGCCCTCCGTGGGGCAGATCAGGCTGTCGCAGCGGGTGACGGCGGAACGCGAATCGTGCGCGAAAATTGCCGAGGCGATTCATCGCTCGTTCTACGCCGGCAGCGGGGTGAATATCTCCGAGTGGAACACCGGGACGGCTTCGGGCTCGTGGTCGAATACGGCGAGTTCTTTCGACCCTGATCGGATGCTGGCAGGCGGGGCGATTGCCGAGGGCACTATCTTTGAGCCACGGCCAGAGCCCGGTGAACCCGCTCCGACCATGACCCTCGGCGGGAATACGGCCTCTTTGGCAACAATCCCATGGCAGACGAAGCTGCTGCGCTCGATGGGTGTTTTGTCTGGGACCGACTCCGTGACCGTGGACAACACCAGTCGGTCGGAGGCGTCGGGTATCGTGTACAATACCTATGGGCGTCGCCGGTTCCTGTTATTGGGACCGACCAACGAGGCTGTGCAGCGGTACGTGCTGGTTTCGTGCATGTGGGATTCAGACCCGTCAGGCAGGCCGATCATCCCGCTTCCGAACGACTTTCCAAATCCAAGTTTCACGCAGTGGAAGGATTGGTTCGATGTCTTCTGGAACTGGCCGGACGCGAGCAACGCGACGGTTGCTGCCTCGGCTGGCACTGGTGTCTATGCGGTCCCGGCCAGCGCGTGGACTCCTCCGGGCGGTTCCGGTTGGTATTCACAGATGAATTCCACGACGTTCGGCCACACTTATGTCGGACGTATGGTGGTCACTCGTATTACTCAGAAGAAGCTCCGCATCCATGCCGTGAACAGCTCATCGAGTCCCGTCACCATTACGGTCGGTGCGTCGGGGCTCGGTGGGTATGCAGTCCCCGGTGGAACGATTCCAGAGGCGGGCGCCGTGCAAATGATGCTGCTGCCGGCGTTGGGCGGGGGTATCTCCGAGGTCCAATATCCCTATGCACCTGTTGGCCTCGTCACGCTGGGCGACGGCGCGGGCACATCACCAACCCCTCCAAACCCCAACATCACCACCCACACCGTCACCAGTCTGGCCACGCGCACCGCGCCCAGCGATGGCATTCTGGAGGGTAGGACTGTCCGCATATTCCATTTCTCATCGAATGCTACGGCGACTTCGGTCGCATCCGGCTTCGGCATTTTCCCGGCGCCGTGGATGGCGGCTGCAAATCCGGCGCTGATAAAGTGGCGCACCTACAAGATTTCGCAGAACATGAACCATGCGTTCGGCGACCAGTAGAGGACAGGGTATCCAGCATCGTGGCCGTGGCTTCACGCTGCTGGAAGTTCTGACCATTGTGCTGATTATCGGGGTGCTGCTGGGCATCGTGATGCCGCTCTACCTGCGAATCCAGCGGCACGCTGAGATCCGCACGGTCGAGCGCATCGCCGCGCAGGTGAAGACGCAGATGGGCGACTACACGACGCGCTTTGGCGCGTTGCCCGTCACTATTATGCCGGAAGGCTTTCCGTTCTGGGTGAAGATGCCCGGCTCGGGGCTCTGGCATGTCGCTCGCTGGAACGGCGTAGCTGTCGCTGGCGGCAAGATCACGGGGCAGATTGTGAAGTGGCACGATGGGACGCTTCTATCCACATTCTCGGCACCACAAACCCCAGCCGGCGCGCCGGCCATCTATTTCAACACGCTGGGCGTGGCTGAGAATGACCTGTGGGCCGTCATCCGGGCCGTTCATCCTCCGGGTGAGGGTGTGCCCATGCAGAACAATAGGGCAGGGGGAAAAACCATGTTCGGGGCGATCTGCGAGCCCGATGCGAGCACACTGCGCCCGGTCGATACGCTCTGGGACCAGAGCACGCGGACATTCTCATTTGTGGAGGCTGGTACGCTGTCTGTGGTCCCGACTCCCCCATCCGGGGCGGTGCGCCCCTTGGCTGGCCGGCCTGCGGTCGTGGTGATTCCGTCGCCCAACGGCGAACGATTCGGCCTATTCGTGCTCGGGCCGGTATCGCGCCGGGATTACGTCGTGCTCGATGCCATGATAGACCGCGATAATGGCGATTTGCGCCGTGATGCGCTCGATACGCGGAGCTACACCGAGGATAATGGCCGGGTGGCGGTGACGGATTTTGCCGACAGCATCTTGGTGGAGGACTTCCGGGGAAATTGCATGGCGAGCCTGCGAATGGACCGGGCAACGGGTGAGTGGTCCGGGTATGTGGTTATTTCGCTGGGCTCGGCATTCTAATATCGAATGATTCCTTGGTTTCGGTTGTTAGCACAACGAGCCGCAGCGTTCTCGGATTGACCTTGCTCGTCCATCTCAGGGATGCGCGGGAATAAGTGTTTGACGGGTGTTTCCATTAGTTCGCGAGTTGAAGGATTGCGCCGAGTCCGTGATTCCGACCACCGCACTGGCACTCACACGCGCCATCGTGGCGGCCATTCATGCAGCGGGCGTTGCATTCGTGCCGGGAAGGGAAGCTCTTGTAGGTGATCTTGCGCTGCACGGGGTACGGGCCGGACCAGTCGGCAGCGTAGGCGACGAGCTTCTTGAAGCTATCGACAGCGATTCCTTTTTCGCCGGGGAAGCGCGCAGCAAATTCAGCGTTGGGCATGTATTCGACGCGATTGGGAAGCTCGATGTCGCGGAAGAAGTATTTCACGGTTGCCATGCCTTCACACTGCACAGTGTGCAGCACGTCGCGAGCTTTTTCTTGCACAGTGTGCATTTTTCTTTTGAGTCGTGCGCATGGATTTTGTCTCAGAGTGCAAGCGTGTCGGTGTTGCCGAGGTTGTGCGTGTTTTAGGTTGCCCGGAGCGCACGGCGTATTCGTGGATTATGGGTGATCGTTTGCCTGCTGAGTGGGTTCAGCGCCTTGCGTTGTCGAAGCTCCAGAAGCGCCCAACAAAGGGCCAGAGCCAACGCGCTACGCGCGCGGCTCATCACCACCGTTAGAGGAGCCGGGCGAAGCGGCCTCGGTGAGCGAAGCCAGTAGGCGCTCGCGCGTGATCGCATCCCGTTCCGTGGGTGGGAGACGCTGGCCTTTTTCCAGTGTTCCACGGTGCGCTTGCTCACGCCCCACCGCGTCGCGGCCTGTGCTTGAGTGAGGCCCGCTTTCTCGCGGGCTTTGCGGAGTTGGTCGCCGAATTTCATGGAGATTCACCCGCCAAACCAGCAGCGATTTGGTCGCAGTCACGGGCCATCTGCACGCTGTTGCAGGCGAGCCGGTATATCTCGGCGGAGGTTTCGGGTTGCGCCGACACGTCGAAATAAATCGCAACCACGTTGCCGGACTCACAACGCTGAATGTTGCGCCATTTGGCGCTGTCGGTAGTCCAGACCTGCGGGAACACGTATGGACGCTTGCCCCCGTCGGTTTTTTTCCGCGATGCCCCGTGCTCGATTAAGGCGTCACACAAGCGCGAATGGAACTCTGTGTCGTTTGCCGTGAACTCTGTGGCCTCGCGATCATCGACGCCGATGCGGAATTTGAGGCGCTCGCCTTTGAGGCGCTCGCCGTTGGTGGCGGTGGCGGTCAGGTTCATGAGAGCTGAGCGTTGAGGCCGGGAAGGGCCGCGAGGCTCACAGTGACCCACGGGTGAGCGCGTTGATGATTTCCTCGTCAACAGGCTCCACAACATCGACCTCATTGATGGAATAGTAGGGGTTCCATCCCTGTGCCGGCGATGGGTGCAGTTGGTGCAGCTCTTCGCCGAGCTTGATGCAGAACACGCGCAGCGAAGCGGATTCCTCCTCAAGGTCGCCCCCGGCATCGAGCGAAGCGGCGAGAGCTTCCTCAGCTTTGGCTTCAAGCCACGCATCATCGCGCAGCCGGGTTTCGGCTGCGGACTCAGTGAGTGCCATCCGGGTGATGTGGCGGACAAGTTGGTCGGTGTCGATTGGCATGGTGGGGGCTCCTTGGAGTTTCAGGTTTGGGGGTATGCTGGTTGGGTGTGGGGGTCCAGCTCGTAGAGTTGGGGGATGCGCTGTTTTATAGCGGTCAGTAAGAGCATGATGTCGTCACGCCGGGCGATATAGGCGTACTTCGCGCCTTGCTGGCCGCAGACTTCGCACGCGGCATCCAGCCGAAGGACGGATTCGCTGAGTGCGATGATGTCGGCGGGTTCCGACGTGGGGGCGGGATGGGGGGCTACTGTTGGCATGGCTCGTCCAGTCGTTTGCTTAAAAGATCATTGAAGTGCGCTCCGTTTACGGCGGTTCCTGTCACGAGTGCGAAGGCTTGGTGGAGCGTGTCCAGCCGTGAGGACTTCGCCACCTGTGCCGCATTGCCAAGATTCAGGCAGGCGTGGCGATGATCCGCCTCTGCTTGGTGGATTTCCCGGCGCAGCTTTTCGATACCAGCGAGATGGTATTCGATTTCCGTTTTTGCCGTCTTGAGCATGTCACCCTCGCGGCTGTTTGGAAAATCGTATGTGCCATCCGTCCGCGCGTAGGCGTGATGGAGATTGGGGAGGAACGTGGAGAGTTTCATTGAAGGCGTGTTAAGCGGAACGCAAACCGAGGTCAAGAATATATCACGAGGGCGGGTGTTTCCCATGCTTGGAAAAGGTTCTTTTGAAAGAATCTTTTTCTAAACCTAGAAAAGTCATAAACCCATTGACGGAAGGCGGTTAATTCCGTGAGCATGGATTCACTACAACATTTCATCATGGCAACACCAAACACTCCAGAATGCCCGGAGGTCCTTAAAGACCTCAATCTTACCCCCGATCAGTTGCGGATGGCGCTCGGCGCATCCACCGAGGGGACAATCCCGCAGGGACCAACAACATGGTGGGCTGACACCTCCAAGAGCCCGCTTTGGGAGGCGCGGTATCGCCTCGTGAAGCAGGCCATCGAGCGCCCGGAGACTCTGAAACGGCTGACGGCGATCTGCGAGCAGCAGCCGGAATCCATCCGCACAAAGCCCGAGGATTATATCGCGGCTGCCAAACTTTTGATCGAAGGCCGTAGCTCGCCAGAGTGGCGCAACATCATCACTTGCCGAGAAGACACGTTCCCTAATGCCCTTTGCGATCTGGCGGCGTTCGGGCTGGTCCCGGTCCCTGATACCGATATTGCCTATCTCATCCCCCGGAAGAGCAAAAATGTCTATGGCATCTCTGGCACGCCGGGCGTTGTGGGTTTCGAGCGGAACCTTCTGCGCTCGGGCATAGTGTCCACGATTCAGACTTTCGCCGTCTATGAGCAGGATACTTTCCAGTTTATCGAGGGTGGGGATGCGGACCCGATGATTCAGCGCCCGCGCAAATACGACCCGAGCCAGCCGAACGAAATCACGGCGGCACTGTGCATCATCCGCCTCAAGGATGGCCGAAAGATGATCGAGATGCAGATGTACTCCACCGACGCAGAGCGCAGCGTCTTGGACGAGAATAACCGCTTGACCCGCGAACAGGCCGCGAAAAAGCGGGTGAAGTTGGTCGCGTGTCGCGCATTCATGCGGACCTATGTCAATGACCTGAGCTTGGTCGCGGCGCAGGCTCTTTCGCGCGTAGTCGGGGATGAGCAGCAGCAGGTGGAGCAGCGCGCAGCGGCCCCCGCCGCCGCACAAGCTGCGCCAAAGCCGGCGACGGCGATCATTGATGCCGCTGAGGAGGGCGCCACGGAAGCAGTCACGCCTACGCCTGTTCCGACTCCGACTCCCACGCCTACCCCCCCGCCGGCAGTCGTCGAGCCCGCAAACGCAAAGGAAGCCTCACAGGCTCCGAAACCAACGCCGACACCGGCTCCTGTTACGCCTGCCGGCATGATCAACAGCGCGTTGGCCGACCTTCAAGCCCGACGCGAGGCCCTGAGAGCTGAGGCGGAAGGCTCGATCAAGACGACGACCCCATCCAAGGCGGCGACGGCGGCGACCCCAACGGCGACGCTCAAGCAATATAACAGCTCGGTAACCACCGATCAGGGCGGTACGCCCGCCCCGGCTCCCGACAAAAAAGGCGCGGAGCCTACCCCCCGTCGTCGCTGGTAACAAGCCCCCCATCCATTTTTCACGTTAGCAAACCAAGCAATAGGAGTAACAACAATGCCAGTACATGATGCCAGTGAAGAACAGCCCGAAGTCCAGATGCCTGAAAATGTCGAAGGTCAGCAGGAAAGGCCGAAGATGAAAGCCCTCGCTCGCGAGAGCGGTGTTACGGTTTACGAGGCGCAAACCAAGCAGGGGGGCGCCACCGGCTCTTTTGAGGTTTACCCGATTAAGAACGGTGAAGGCCCGGATGCGGTCTGGTACGATGCACCGACTGCTGTGGCAAAAACCCGCCTTACCGGCGATCAGGTCTTGGACCTGTTCTTGGAGCGGCATGTGATCGTCCCCATGCCGTTGAGGGAGCCGCCTGCTCCCGGCAAGAAGACCCCCATGCTGGTCGCGTTTGGCGTCACCAAAAAAACCGAGGGGAAAGAGGGCCGCGTATTCCACAGCCTGCGTGTGGTGACGGCCCCGGCCATCTACCGCGCTGCATCCACGGATGCAGACATTACCTCGGGCAAAGAGATGCCGATTGGCTACCGCATCGACACGATTCCGCACGACAAGGTGCAGCCGGGAAAGAAATCCCCGAGTGTCGCGGTGTTCAACCTGCCGAAGTGTTTCGAGTTTGATTCTCAAGGTGAACCGGTTTTCGAGCCGGATGGTAAGACGCCGCTGGCCCCGATCAATCTGGCCGAGGCCATCGCCTTGGTGCAGGACGGCACGCCGGTCGTCCGTCAAACGTCGAACGGCAAGATCACCTTCACGGCCACGGTGCGCGAAGACCTAAAAGACAGCTCCAAGCTGTTCCTTAATACTCAGTGGTATTCGGGAGACAAACCGGAGGCGTCACAGGATCAGAGCAAGGGATACACCCGGAAGAGCTGATCGGTCCCTTGCGGGCTTTTTAGGCACAAGCAGGCGGTGAATTTTTCCACCGCCTGCTTGTCCGTATTAGAACATTAACCACATAGAAGAGCACAATGAACGAGCATCCACGGCAGTTCTACAAATCCTTCGTCGATGGCGGGCCTCTGGCTACTGAGGTCAGCGCAGCGCGAGGTTCCTACGTTATTTCACACACTTCCGTCGTCCCCGGTGTCCGGGATTTGCCCGTGGGGTGCGACGACGCGGTGATGGTGGTGTTTGTGCCTCACTTCACTGAGGAGCAAAAGCACGCCCTGCGTGACGCTCATTTGCCTGTGTCGGTGCCAGCCATGCCTCTTCTGAATAACGGAAGCCCCTTGATCGTCTCCACGACTCTGGCGAGCACGCGCAACGGCGTGGGTGCGTCCGAGGTCGCTGCCCTGCTGGCGTGGGTTCACGCCAACGAGCTTGAAATGGAGCACATTGTGCGCAGTGACACGCTGGGGGAGATCATGCGCGAGGCGAACATGGCCCAGCGCGGTATTTCGCATACGAAGGATGAGGGGTTGGCAACCTATGCCCTCTCGTGTGTGGCACTTCGTTTCGGCGGTTCTCCGCTCGACTACGCCCGCATCTGCAAAATGTGCGGGGTGGCCAATCCGGGCGGTGACGGTGTTTCGGATTCATGGGACAAGATGATGGACATGGCGGCTTCCAGCGAGCCGTTTGAGCTTTGCGCGCAGGCCGGCATTCCGGGCTCGGTCGATGCCGAGTTGACCCTCTTCGCAAATAACATGTCCCGGTCGTTTTGCTCGGATAGAGTTTTTGATGCTCCGCTTGGGTCCCGAGAAGCTGATCGGGAGATCGTGCGCGAGGTGTACCGCACCGCCCTTGCCGGGACCGTGGAACGGTTTACTCGGCTCTACGTGGATGCTGGCGCTGTGGCGTCGCCGAGTCTGGCGACATCTCGTTATGCCCCGGCTGGCAGTTCCCGGATGAATGCCTTGGCGCTTCTTCAAGCGCCGCTTGGGCGTGCAATCCCTCCAAACCAGATGAATCAGGTAGCCGCCGAGGCGCTTGATGAGGCTTTGCAGAAGGTGGGCCGCCCCGACCTATTCCCCGAGAATGTTGGCGCGGATTTTGAGGGCATCGAGCGCCACACGGTGATTTCTGATCTCGTTTATGAGGCCAGAGAGCTCACTGAGCAGTTAGACGTTTTCTTTGGTGCCGGGACTGCGGCCAAGAGTTCGCTGGCGTCGTCGCTGCCCGCCGAGGTCAAGGGGGTGTACGACACGCCGGGTGGGGGATTGCGCGGGCTTGTCGCGCTACCGGGCTGGGATGCGCCAGACACAGGCCTTGCCGCCTGCATCGCCAATGGCGACCGGACGGGCAAGGGGTGGCTGATCGCCGCCAGCGAGTTCTCGGAGAGCATTGGTCTGGCCCGTGCTGGGAAGATCGGGGCGCGTGAAATCACGCAGGCCCAAACGCAGGATCAATCCAATGGCATCCGACGCTAAGACTGGAGGGCTTGTGCCGGACGTAGCAGTTCAGCCGGCACCATACCCGATTGAGCCTCGGTTTACCGCCTCCATCATGGGGCGATACGACTCTTGCGACGCGGCTTATGCTCACTCGATGGAGCTGGCTTTCTTCTGTCAGGACCACGGCATCCCGTCGCCAGATAAAGGCTCGGCTATCGCGGACCGTGGGCAGCGTCTCCACGCGGTTCTGGCAGAGGTGCCCTTTGTCTCGCGCAAGTACAGGCTTGGCGAACAGGGACTCCGGCTCTGGCCGCTGATTCATTCCGCTGCCGACAGGTTCGGCGTCAGTTTGAAACCGGGTGATCGCTGGTTTATCAAGGAAGCTATCCAGCGCCGGGACGACCTGATCGACTACGCCATCGAAAAGGCTGGCGGCATCGAAAATCTCGGGCGCGTCGAAATCATCCGGGATACTCAGCGTTTCGGCATCCGTTTCGACTTCCCGGACCCGTCGGCCCCCGTGATCGCAGGCGAGGAGCCTGCAATGGTGAGCGAATGGGTGACGGGCAGGCCGGATGTCTGCGCCCTGATCTACGACAAGGCGGGCAACCCTGTGCGGTGCGTCATCGCCGATTACAAGACCGGCTTCGCCGGGCAGGGAACGGAGAAGGAAAACGCCCAACTCAAAACTCTCGCGGTTCAGGTCGCGGTGGCGCATCCCACGTTGAAGGCCGTCACGGTCGCCCTGCTGGCCCGTGCGGACCTGAAAGAGGGGGAAGTCACCTGTTACACCTACTCGGCCGCTAAAATCGCTGGGGAGGCCCTTCCAGAAATCAAGCGCACCGTCACCCGCTCGCTTGAGGTTGCGGACGTGTTTTTCAAGACGGGCTCCGGGGATATTTCCAAGGAGGACCGCGAGAAGCTCAACGCCGCAGCCAAGGTCGGCGATGCCTGCTTCTACTGCAAGGGCAAGGCGTGCTGTGGTGCCGTTCGCTCGCATCTCCGAGAGCGGGTCGAACTGATTCTCGGGCCGGAGAAGGATGCCGGATACATGAAGTACCTATCGAGTCGGGTGGCCGCGCTCGTCGATGGAATTAAGGACGGGAAGGCGGCAGTGCAGGGAGAAACGATAATCGTTGATGGAACCAATACTATGACCATTACAGACCTCGCCGAATACTCGGCTACCGTGCGGTCTTTCGAGAAGACGCTCAAACTTGCCGGCGCCGTGATTGACGACACGAACGAGCTGGTCCGAAGCCTGCAAGACAAGGGGCTTGAGGTCCCCGGCCATACGGTCGGCAAAGGTGCTCCAATGCTGGCCATTACCGGCGACATTCAGACCCTTTTTGATGGCTTCCGCGAGAAGGGGCTCATCTCGCAAGAGATGAGTTTCGATCAGTGGGCGCTCCGTGTCGGTGGGGTTTCTGCAACAGCCGTGCGCGACTTCCTCGCGGATTCGCTAAAAATCTCCGGGGCTGACGTGCTGGCAAAATGCAATGAGCTCTTCAAAGGCCCGGACGGGAAGGCGCAATCGCCTTTCGTTGTCAGCGAGAAGCGGGGCACGGTGAAATGCGACCCGAAGGCTTTTGTCGCCAAGAGCGTGCAGGAAGAGCAGGCAAAGGCAAAGGACGGCCCTATTCAGCTCGATCAGGCGGCTGCACCGAAGGAGGAGGAGCAGCCCAAAAAAGGGCGGAAGCGGTAATTCACCACATCCGATCATGAGCACACCCTCCCCAGAAGCATTGTTCGCGATTGCCCGAGCGATCAACGTCTCGGCCAAACAGCAGGACGAGTGTGCGGAGTGGTGGAGGTTGCTGCCGGCTGAGCTTGGGCTTGCGGCCCGGCTTGGCGATGAGGTGACACGTTCGCCGTTCAAGCCGGCGCAGGCAGAGGTAAAACCCTCAACAGGGCGAAGGCTCTGACCTTCGGATGAGGATAAACGAAAAAGGGCACCCCCGGAAGGTGCCCTTTTTCGTTTCGCAGGGCTAGAACGGAACATCCTCGTCCGTATTAGAATTGTCGCTACCGCCCGGCTGTTGGGCTGCGCTGCTACCGCCCGCTTGGTTGTCAGCGGTAGGCTTCGCCGGGGCTTCGAGAAACTGGAAGTTGGACACGACGATTTTGTGCCGGCTGCGCTTCTGTCCGCTTTCCTTACCCTCCCATTGGTCGAGTTGGAGTTCCCCCTCGATGTAGATCGGGGAACCGGAATGAAAATACTTCTCGATGTTCTGTGCGTTCGTATCGAACGCGACGCATTCGACGAAAACCGGGGGTTTCGGCTTTTGCCCGGCATTACGTTGCTTGGTCGTGAGGGGCCGGTTGTTGGCGATAGCAAACGTGCATACGGTGGTGCCGTTCGGGCTCACGCGCAACTCGGGGTCGCGAGTCAGGCGCCCGGTGATTTGGATGCAATTAAGGAATAGCATGGTGATGATGGGGATGGGTGAAATTGTGGTGTCAGCAGTCGGGGAAGCCCGTCTGAGGCGCTAGCGCCTCTGGAGTTCAAACGCCAGTTGGAGCCCTTGGGTTCTGGCTTGGTTTTCGTGGGTCCAGTGGTCGGTGGTTTCACAGCCTTCCATGAGCGCTTGGTACTTTGGAAGTTCTCCGGGTTCGCACCGGACGACGAGCACAATGTTCACAGTGCCGCGTGGTGTCGGCACGGAGGCGATGATGTCGGCGATGGAGGTGCCGGGTGTCGTGTGTGGGTGGCGGGTGCGAGTTTTGATGCTCATGGGGTTGCTTGGCGGTTGTAGGGGTACCGTTTCACGAACACAAACTGGCGTCAATAAAAATTGAGGATGTGTGTTCTAAAATTAGGGCTAAAAGGTTAAGTCGGATGGCGGTAGTAGTAAGCCTACTTGCGCCGATTCGCTCTTGTCGTGTAGATTCGGGAGGAATGGATGAACGTCGTGCGATAGCTCTAAGTATTAGGGCATTACTCGGGCAGAGCGTGGCCGCAGAGAATAGTCTGCTCTACCTCCGCACGGAGATGCTGCCGCTGGAAATTTCGGGTGTCTCGATGAGCTCCAAAGGGGTTGTTTCGGCTCCGACGATCAAGCCGGCGCTCGTCTCTGTGTGCGCGGACCCACGGACTTTTGAGGAGCGCAAAGTGGCGTGGCCGCAGGCTTATATTCAGTCACTCGTGCAGGTGGAGAGAAGCAATATTGCGGGACTCAGATCGCCCCGAGCTTCGGTCGCTTGTGTCTGCCGTGGCTCCGCGCGCGACGATTTCGGCGTCCAATTCGGTGAATCGGGATGAGGGTGTCGGGCTCGTTAGGAAATAGTATCCCATTTCCGTTTCGCCTTGACCTCACGGGGCTGCCGGGGAGCCTGTGCGGGCAATGTCCACGCCACGCCACGCCAAGTCTCCCCCGCCAGATTACACTCAGTCTCCTGTGCGGCTCTTTGTACAAGAGCGCTGGAAGCAAAACATTTGGAAGGCGGTCGCTTTCGCATCGCTGATTTTCTCGGGGTGGCTCGTCCTCGCGCACACCGAAGAGCAGAACAAGCTGGGCTATGCGTTCGTCGCTGGCGAGGACGGGACGGTAACATTCGGGAAACTGCGCGGACTGTCGGCACAATCCGGGGTTTATCGCCGCTTCCTCCGAAATGTGATTCAGGCCCGGTTTACGCTAACCCCGGATGGGTTGGCTGACCCGGAGGCGGCAGAGGCGATTTTCTCGGGGGCCGCGAAGGACGAGCTCCGCGCTGGATTGGCGCAGTGGAGCCGGCGCGGGGCCAAGGCGGCTAACCTCTACGGTATCCCATTTTTGAAGCGGATCGAGCCCCTGAGCCCAAATGGGGAAAATCCGTTGTTCCGGGTAACTGGCTTCGTGCTCGTCTCTGGTGTTTCGGCGGGGCTGGCTATTCGGGAGGAAGAGCCTTACGCGATGGTTCTCGAAATGGCCCCAAATCCAAAGCTGGACCGGGATGAGATGGTTGATGCTCCGTTCGTCGTGGTGCGGGCATGGACGGCCTTCGGCAAGGAAGCGGTGAGAAAGGCCATGGCGGAGAGGGCTGGGCAATGAAACGTATCTGCTGTTTATTGGCCGCGCTTTTGCTCCTCTCTGAGCGGGCGTCTGGGACTCCTCCGATTCCACCGGACGCGTCGGCGCTAATACTCACCCTGCAACTACCAGACCCAACACAGCAGGACGCCCCATATCCATTGTTCGCATCGCCTGAAAATGGCCTAATGATGGAGTTCCCTGCTCCGATCTTGACCGTCGCCGGTCGCGGTTTTCGCGTGGTTCGTGGCGAGGTGGATGCGGATGAGACGGATGCCGAATGGACGGCGGTGCCTCATCGTGTCCCGAAGACGGCGACCTCAGTGGAGGACATCCCCGGACCGTACACGTTGTACATAACGCCACTTGTGGCGAAGACGCAGCGGTTGCTTCACATCGTGCTGGCGGATGGGAAGCTCTATACATTTCTCTGCTCGACCCCTCCATTGCCTGAAAAGGGTCGGGATGGGAAAGTGGGCACAGCAATCGCCCATGCTCGAATCCGCTGGCGTGGCGGAATGGTCGCCAACACGCAGGCGCCTGCCCCTGTCTCCACGCCTACCACGGTGGCGCCTGTGTCCGCCCCGTCCTTTCGGCCATCACGCGAGGCACTGCCTGATGACGTGAAACGAGTGTCGGCTATGCCGAATGCTGCATTGCGCGAGCCAACGCCAGAGACTTCCAGCGGGATGCTGGACTTTCTCCGTCTGCTTGCATCCCTGCCACGGGACCGCGCCATCGCAACGGCGTCATCGAATCCGGTTTACCAGACGATGGAGCCGGCATCTGCGGAGGAGGATAATTTCGGGGATACGCACGGAATCACCGTGATCTTCCAGTCCCGTGATACGACATCCAACGTGATCGGGCTGGCTGTGCGCGTGCGCAATAGGTCGCACCAAAAGCTGACGCTTGATGTATCTAGTTGGAAAGTTCGCATTGGCCGGACGCTATACAGCGCGACGCGTGTGCGCTGCCCTCGCGTTTTGGCTCCCGATCAGTCGGTGGATGCTCAGATCGTTATTGAACGGGATGCAGCCGGGCATCTGCTTGACCTCGACGTTGCCAACCAGTTTCAGCCCTCCGTTGCCGTGGTGGCTCGGGAGTCCGCCAAACCAGTCCAATCCTTCGACCTAAAATAAATATGGCAGACGCAGAAGAGAAAACCGAGGCGGGGAAGGGGGCGGACGCCACCCCCGAGCACGCCGAGACTCTAATCCCTGAAACTCAGGACGGACCGGATTCAGAAGGCGAAACCGACCTTGGGCCGGTGAAGCCGCGCAAGATGATTTCGCTGGGTGTTCTCATCGGAGGCGGTGCGGTGCTGCTATGCAGCGTGGTTGCCCTTGGTGTCGTGTGGGTGGCCCAAACCCGAAAAGCTCAGGCGGCGAAAACTCAGCCACCGCCTTCCGTCGTCGTGCCCAAGCCCGATAATAGCGCGCAGCGGTATCAGGATTTGTTCGGGGTGTCCGGTGCGCAGAACGTCGCCAAGGATGCTCCATTGCCCGGCGTGGGGAACCCATACGGAGACGCCAATGGCACACATCGTCAGCAGCCACAGGGCTTGGGTGGTGAAATGCCGACCCCGGACGTGGTGGCGCCTGATGAATCAGCTTCCAGCTCCGGCTCAAATCAGGGCGCTGGCTACGGTGATACGGGTAGCGGTAGCGGTTACGACGAGGCCTCGCTCATGGGGGCGTCCAACGGGCGCCCGTTGGTTCTCCCGAAGCAGAAAAACCAGAAGCTGGAACAGTATTACGCCGACATCGCACCGGACCTCCCCTTGGTATCTCCCACCAAGGCGGCGCAACGCCACCAGCGCAGCGAGGCGGCGGCTGCCAAGCTCCAGCGTGAGCGGTTGCCAGATCGCGGCACGGTGCTTGGTGGTCAGTCGGATGTAGCCACCCCCGACTATGCGCCATCCAATCGAGTGTTGAAGTGCCGGACAGTGTTCTCGGTGGATACGACGGTGCCGGGCGGGGACATCATTGGCATGGTTGTGGATGATTACATCTGGAACGGTCGCGTGATTGTGCCGCGAGATACTGAGGTTATCGGTTCAGTGGGGTCGCCGCTGTACGAGTCGGACAAAGTTGGACGCCTGCTTGATCAGGGCCGTTGGCGCTTCATTTTCCCGGCGCAGCCCGGCAGGCCGAACGGTCGGGAGCTCGTGCTCCGGGCCAAGGCCCATGCTCGTCGGGAGCTCACCGTAGAGGCGGAGAGTGGTCGTGTGCGCCAGTGGGAGAAAGATGCCGATGGCCGTCCGGGATTGCCCGGACGTGTGTTTTCTCTGCGTGATTCATACCGGCTTAAAAAGCTCGGATTCGACGTGCTGGCCGGTGTCGGCAAGGCGTCCATCGACACGCTCAAGGACCGAGAGACAGCTGACGGGATGGCCGGGATGATGGGAGCCCAGCAGGACGCTCCGACGATGAAAAACGTCGGCTTGGAAAGCGCCTCGGCTGTTACGGATGCCGCCTTCGGTAGTGTCTCCGCAGAGATGCAGCGCAAAATGAGCCTGATGGCCGAATACGTCGCCGTGGACGGTGGCACCGAGTTTTATTTGTTCGTCCAAGAGCCCATCTTACTCGATTCAGCGGCCACCGCCGTCGCGGCTCTTCCTGTGGCCCGTGAAAACAACCCTTAACTCCTCCTGCACTGTGATGAAATACCCACCCCTCTTTCCTCTGATTCCCGCGCTGCTGATGCTTGCCATTGGTGGCTGCGCCACGCGCCCAGATCGGGCGCTCCCTGCACCCAAGCAGGCCGTTTCGGCGAAGGTGCTGGACCGGGTGGACCCGCCCGACGCAGATCGGCTCCCTGCTCTATATGAGCGCATCGAAGTTGCCGGGAAGGATGGCAAGCCCGGTCGCGTTGCGTTCCGACGGGTGCCTCAAGCCGACCTCCGCAAGTTTTGCCGGGAGGATGATGGCGTGACGGTTATTCCTCGTGGACAGGCTAATTTCGCTCCGGCTCTGATGCCTCAAGAGGTCGCGGCTTTGACCGCCGAGGCCATCCGACTCGGGCAGGCTTCTGAGGCTGCACAGGCCCGTTTATCGCGAGAGATGGAGGAAGTCCGGCGCTTGGCCTACGGCGTTCGCCAGAACGTGGCTAAACAGGCTTCTGAGGCTATTCAGGGTGTTGCGGACGGTGGACAGGGTAAAGGGGGCGAGAAAGGGACGGAACAGGCCAAAGAGGCCCCGCCTACTGCCAAGTAAAAACAATTTCGGTGTGAGTCTCCGGGGGCTGGCTGCTATTCCGGCTCCACCGTGGCCCCGGCCCTGATAGCGCATAGCGCGGGCCGGGGCTTTCTATTTTATAGCTTTCGTCCCGGACCCTTCGTTTGTTCAGTGGGGTTCAGCGACGCGGCAATAGCGAATCTAAGTAGGTTAGACTCGTGGAGTGCCATGGTGGCGCGGTTTATTGGAGGGTGGCGGCGTGATGAAAGGCCCGTTTGATGTTCGCTGTTGGGGTTAGTGCCTGCACCTTGCACAGCGTAAGATGGCGTGTATCTACTGGGTTCTTTGGTATGGGGAATATGAGGTTTTCGCAGCCTAATCGGAGTGCTTTTCGGAGTAGCGTTTTGGTTAGAGTGCGTCCGGCGTAGCAGATGACTTCGTTTGTTCGTGCGTTAGTGATGCCGCATTCTGGACGGCAATACCCGATCTCTTTCAGGAGGAAATCAAGCCGTGGGTCACTGTCGCTGGTCTTGGATTTATCATCCCACACGAGTCTCGTTGCAGGGCTAGGCTGTTTCATTGAAAACGACGGCCTACGGTAGAAGCAGGGTTCCGTCTCTACGGCGCAGGGGGCCTTGTTTTTTGGTGATGGCTGTAAGGTCGGCGTGGTGTGAAAATAGTTGGCGAATGAATACCGTCACGCAGACCAGCAGGGCGGCGGCGGCGAGGTAGGTCCGCCATGTGCCGAATGGAGGGTAGATTGCCAGCTCAAGCGTATCGCCGATAATCTGCCCTAGTTTGTGTGCGTTTGAGGTAGCCATAGAAATTCAACCCTGAACCCAAAGTCTTCCCTCTTGAAGGGGGACGGTGTGCTTGCGGTTCTTCCATTTAATGTTCCTATCTCGTGTCTTTTCGAATGTCCAAGACTTGAATCCTGCGGCAACAGCAAGTCTGCCCATCCAATCCACAGCTGGGGCGTAAACTCCGTAGGGTGCGCTGTCTCCGATGACGAAACATACCCTGGCCCCTTGCTTGCAAACTCTCCGAAGAGCAATCCATGTGCGTGCCATGTCGTGGTAATAGCAAACAATCATGTTATTATATGTCTTCTTGCCACCTTTCTCAAGGCGAACTGTGCTGAGCTTGTTGTAGACTTCCGTAAGCTCCCCACGAATGCATGCAACCTCAGGGGATGCAAGAATGGACTCGGCATCAATGGATTTAGGAGGGACATGCTGTGAGCATGCCCTAACTAGATGTTTCCTAACTTTCTCCTGTAAGTCTCCCCATCCTTGAATTTCTTGGAAGAATGACATCTCAAGGCGAGTTGCGTCAGCATAGTCAAAATTATTAGGGTATGGAGGTGAGGTGATTACGCAATCTACTGAGTTGTCGTCAACACCTTCACAGGTCCTTGCGTCAGACTTGATGAGTTTGCAGCTACCTCCATCAAGGGAGTTTTTTTGACGAAACTCCATGTCTGCAATGAAATTCTCAGCAGTCATCTTAAACGCTTCCATTGGGTCTAATACCTTGCGTTTAGATTTGTTAGGTAGAACATACTGCCACTGTGCAGTTCCTGCTTTACTGGTGGGTCTGATAATTGCGGCGAGCACAAGCCAGAGAAGCTTACCAGTTGCAGTTTCTTGCCCCACTTCATCGACCGCCCTGCGCAGTTTGTCTAAGGCAATCAAGCTGTCCGCAGCGTAGCAGGAATGAATAAGTTCCACGTAGCCAGTTGTATCGGCCTTAATCTCATCGACTCTGGCAATCAAGTTGGCAACGGCCTTCTTGAACTTCTTAGCATCTGTGTTCCATTGCCCCTTCGCTTCTGCAACCCTGCTAACGAAAGGGTGCGGGTCTAACCCAATGGCGTTTATGCCGTTAAACTGACACTCAAGGGGCGTCGTTCCAGACCCTCCAAATGGGTCTAGAACCAAGTGCTTTGAGGTTAGCTTGTTAGTCTTCAAAACACTCCTGACCCAATCGGCTGAGAAGCCCGCCGAATACCTGAACCAACGGTGAACAGGGAGTGAAAGATTATCTTGGAAAGTCGTTGATTTATCGGTTTTTG
>ERZ795058.1626-NODE-1626-length-29549-cov-4.776293_pt1 | contig 29549 bp, 24 predicted proteins | sample MGYA00375142_ERZ795058 | MGnify/ENA primary metagenome ERZ795058 (study PRJEB30187, sample SAMN05720210) | activated sludge metagenome | isolation source: anaerobic digester from wastewater treatment plant | place: Japan | collected 2015-04-20 ... | reverse complement strand
CCATGGGTCTTATTACCAATGGCTCTATCAGTTCCTCAGACCCAAAAACACTTCCATACAATACTCCAAATATCATAGAGCTTACCCCAAGCCTTGCCAATATTCCTCCAAAGTCTTTACTTGTCGTCTTATAGCTTATAATTAAGCCACCCAATAGAATAATAAATCCCTGCCCTAAGTCCCCAAACATTGCCCCAAAGAGTAATAAATACGAGGCTGCGAAAAATGGTGTAGGATCCTTCTCTCCGTAATTAGGCATGCCATACATGCTTATAAGCAACTCAAAAGGTTTGAATATCAGATTGTTTTTCATCTTTGTGGGAGGAACCTGCCCATTCCTGCGATTTTCAACATTGTCGGCTATGAACAATATGCTGTCACCGAAGTATTGCCTGAGTTCTTTATTAATTCTGCCGCATTCACTTTCGGGTACAAATCCTATCATAAAAAACATGCTTTGCCCCAAAGCAGTTTCCTCTCTCACCTTTTCCGCCTTTTTTTCCAGTTCAAGCAATGTATATGCCCTTCCTGCCATATTGCTGTACTTTTTACCAAGATCTATAATGGACTTCTCCAGCTCCTCAACCTGCCTTTTTTCTTCCTGTATCCTTTCCTGCATCTGCTTTATTACAGCCTTTATTGTTCCGCAGTATTTTCTGGGCAGTTCAAGTTCCCTGCAATTTAAAGATGCAAAAATCCTTTCAGCATCCTCCTCCAGGCTCTTGGGGGTAACTGCGGCAATTACAGCATCTCCTTCCTCAACCGATATAAAATAAACCGCGGAGGGTACATTTTCAATGTTAAGCTTCAGCTTATTCAGGTTATCTTTGGGGAGTACAAACAGTTTGAATCTTAAAAAGTGCATATTATTTATATCTTCTATTCTTAATTCTGTGTCCTTAAGATACCCCAGATTGTCCAGATAGTATTGAAGTCTCCCGATATTGGCTGTCCTTTCCCTGATATCTTCGGAAATACCCCTGAAGCTGTCGTATACCCCTCTTAATTCTTTCATTATGCCTTCAAAATCATCTCCAATGCTTAAATACGCCTTGTTTATATCAGTCCCAAGGCTGAAAAGCTTCTGAAAGAACTTTATCACTGCTTCATCCGCGGAAAAATCCTTTTTGCTGACATATGGCCTGAGCTGTGCCAACTCCTTTAGAGCATTCATATTCTCCCGGGAAGCTGAAAGATTCAGACTATTGGTGTTCAACTCTGATAAAGCATTTAGCATTTGGATGCTGCCGTTTATCACAACCATTCGCGAAACCCTGTCCAAATCCTTATACTCCCCTATTATACAGACTGTTTTCATTTTCTCTATCAATGTTTTTCGCCTCCCCACGGAACTTTCTGATAATATATTTTTGTGCCTGATCTGCAGGTATCTTATATCTTATGGTCTCTATAATAGAGATAATATCCCTTACCTCAAAATCCAGAAATGTTATATATGCAAATGCGCTTATAATAGAAAGACTATTGCTTTTCACCAATGCTTTAAGCTCATAATATATAAACCTCTCCATCCTTCTCTCCATGTATATATCAGTGGTTTCATCACTCTTAAACATGAAGCTGTAATTAGTGGCCTTTATAATTTCATTGAACTCTTCAAGGTTTTTTGAATAGCATAACCCCTTTAGCAGGCTGAAGTCCAGTCTGAACCCGATATTAATGGTGTAGTTCAACAGCTCCTCCGGGCTAAACCTGTAAAACTTAATACCTCTGTATATCCATTGTATATTCAGCAGATCGGCTATAATCCCCTGGGCATGCCGCAATATTTCCATATCCTTCCCGGAAAGTTTGCTCCATTTCTTCTGTAGTATATTGTAGTAAGACATATCTAAAACCATTTCAAATCTGAAAGGATTCTCAGTGATATTTCCATCCGCTAAAGGTATTAAGAATTTATAAAACTCAGAGCCTTTAAGTGAAAATATTATATCCCTTATACCTTTGGCTTCAAAAACTTTGTTAGTGTCTATTCCGCTGTATTTTCCTATAAAAGCACTGTTCCTGTAATCCGCCGCATCTTTTCCGTTATATACAGCCCTTGCAACCTCCTTCAACTCCCCTATTTCATATTTGGCATAAAGGGTATTTATGAAATCTTTGTAAGCTCCCGTAAAGTAATGGGTTATTCTGTCTATATTCTTTACCATGCTCTGTTTAATCAGATTTTCCAACACGCCCCTATGGATATCTTCTATTTTAATACCGGCAAGGATTTCGGAGTAGGCAGTCCTTTCCTTAAGGTATCTCGCAACTTCTGCTACCGATTCCAGGCCGAGGAGGGATGCATAATCCTCATCTTTAAGAAATTCTTTCTCCATTGCCTTTATCTTGGTATTGACAGCGGCAAATCTGGTGACATTGTCCATTGCATTACCTCTCATCATTAAGAAGTTGTCCCCAAATGTCTTTTGCGGTACTCTCCTTTATGCTTTCAAAATATGCCTGAAGCTTATCAATCTTTGCCTTTATAGCTTCATCTTCTGCTTTTGCCTGCTGCCTGGCAGTCTCGATTATTTCATCATGTTTCTGCTTTGCCGCAGCTATAGCTTCCTCTAAAGATGCTTCATAGCTTCTGAGTTCTTTTTTTACCTGTTCTTCCATCTCTGCCAGTTCGGCATCGCTTTGCTTCTTAAGCTCTACGGCCCTTGAATCAAGTCCTATAAGCCTTCCGACAAACATATCAAGGTTTTCTTCCATATATATCACCTTCAAAATCACCATATAATATCATATAATTATGTAATATCTTCCATTAAAAGTCTATTTGCATATTAAACAAAAATCACCGATTTTGGCTTAATCCTTCTGTTCTCATTCCATTATGCGTATAGTATATAACCTTAGCACAGTTTTTATCACAATTGTGAGCAACAGCGCAAGATTTTTGAATACTTTTTCATTTGGCATCCAACTGATCTTTGATACTGCCTCTTTGATATTAAGGAGAATTTGTCAAAGTTGTTACAAAGGTCTTCCGTGATTTGCAATAGTAATTTTTTATATTTGTGGCATGGGGGAAAGGAAAAAAATCCATAGCAAAAATACTGGCAAAATAAAAAGCATAGTTCGACTAATTGTGGAAGTTCGCAATTGTTAAAATGCAAATCAAACCACTCAGGTCAGAACTATGCCTGGGACAATAAACCATGTCTTTGTCCGGTTCTTTTCCTATTCCCCTATTTTTACCCTGTGATATGTCTTCTTACCCTTCTTGAGCATCAATCTGCCGTCGATAAAGTCAGAGGAAAATACTGTATGCTCTATGCTTTCCACTTTGGCATCCTCTACCGTCAAACCGCCCTGGGCAATGAGCCTTCTGCCCTCCCCCTTGGATGGTGCGAGACCAGTCATAATCAGAAGGTCAACGATGTTGATGCCTTTGTTCAGCTGTTCCTTTGACACTTCCGTGGTGGGTACGGACTCCGAGTCCCCCCCGCCTCCAAAAAGTGCCTCTGTCGCGTTTCTGGCACTGACAGCCTCTTCTTCTCCGTGTACCATTCTGGTTATCTCAAAAGCAAGGACCTTTTTTGCTTCGTTTATCTTTTCACCGGGGAGACTGCCAAGCCTCCTTACTTCATCCATAGGCAGGAAAGTGAGAAGTGCAAGGCATTTCTCGACATCGGCATCGTCCACGTTTCTCCAGTACTGATAGAAGTCATAGGGGCTCACTTTTGACCCGTCCAGCCATAAGGCTCCTGATTCCGTCTTGCCCATTTTCTTGCCTTCGCTGGTTGTAAGAAGCGTAAAGGTCATCCCGTAGGCATCAATCCCCTCGACTCTTCTAATAAGGTCGGCCCCGTTGATAATGTTCGACCACTGGTCATCCCCGCCTAACTGCAGTCTGCAGCCGTATCTCCTGTAAAGCTCTAAAAAGTCATAGGACTGCATAAGCATGTAATTGAATTCCAGGAAGGTCAGCCCTGCATCCAGTCTACTTTTGTAACATTCTGCACTCAGCATCCTGTTTACGGAAAAATGTACACCGATCTCCCTTAAGAAATCAACATAGTTAAGCTTTAACAGCCAATTCGCATTATCATCCATAATCGCTTTGTCATCACTGAAGTCCAGAAATCTTTCGAATTGTTTCTTAAAAACCTTAGCATTGTCCCTGATTCTTTCAAGGGTGAGCATTTTTCTCATATCGCTTTTTCCGCTGGGATCTCCTACCATAGTTGTTCCTGCCCCAAGAAGTGCTATAGGCCTGTGCCCCGCCCTTTGCATATGTGTCATAGCTATTATCTGCAGCAGGTGGCCTACGTGAAGACTATCAGCGGTAGGGTCAAAGCCGATATAAAAAGTCACTCTCTCTTTCCCCAAGAGTTCCCTTAATTCTTCCTCATGAGTAACCTGTTCTATGAAGCCTCTTTCCTTTAGGATATCAAAAACATTTTTTGTATTCATATATATACCTCCTCAATAATTAGTATTGTATAAATGAAAAAAGCCTTCTATCCACAAAGGGACGAACGGCTCGCGGTACCACCCTAATTGGTCTTGCAGCCAAACAACTGACAAAACCCTCTCTCAGAATACTTACATATTCCCTTCCTTTAATAACGGAGGAAGCTCCCGGCAAGGCCTATTTGCAATGCTTTCAGCCCGCAGTTCAAAGGTGTATTTCATAAGCATCAGCTGCCGGCTTGCACCATCTGCCGGCTCTCTGGCCATTCATGCGCTTATATGCGCATGCATGTAAGCATCCTCAGATTACTTATCCTCATCATTACCTTTAAATTTAATTAAATACATTATATAATTACAGTATTGTCATGTCAATATAAAAGTATACTGCGTTGAAATTTGTCAACACTTACTGTACAATATATTACATGGTATTATGAATATTTATACAGGAGAAATTGACATATGAAAAAATCCTTGAGGGCGGACCTGACTCTGCTGCTTGTGACCATATTCTGGGGAGCAGGTTTTCCTGCTACAAAAATAGCTCTTCAAACCATGAAACCCTATTATAATATTGGGATAAGATTCGCTATAGCAAGCCTGCTTCTTGCCGCATTATTTTATAAAAAACTCAAAGACCTGAATAAAAGCCTGATAAAATCAGCGTTGGTACTGTCATCATTACTTTTTGCGACTTATGCCTTTCAAACGGTAGGGATACAGTATACTACTGCTTCGAAATCTGGTTTTTTCTCTGGCCTTGCAGTACTTATTGTGCCCTTTTTCTCCATATTCTATCTGAAAACAAAGCTGAAATTGAAGGCAATGGTAAGCATATTTATGGCTACTGCGGGTTTATTTCTAATGTCATATACCGACGGCAGCTTTGATTTCAATATTGGGGATTTTTTGACTATATTATGCTCTGTTTGTTATGCCTGGCAGCTTTTATTCACAGGAACCTATGTACAAAAGCATGATGCGACATTACTCGCAATTGTTCAACTATTCTTTGTATCGGTTTTTGGAATGATATTTGCCGTTTTTCTGGAGCCATTCCCTAAGAACATGTCTCTGCCAAGCTTCCTGGCCATGCTGTTTTCCGCGGTATTATGCACTGCTTTTGCATTCTGGGTGCAGACCACTGCCCAAAAGTTCACCCCGGCATCGCATATTGCACTTATCTTTACAATGGAGCCGGTATTCGGTGCAATTACTTCCTTTCTTATATTAAAAGAAACCCTTGGTGCAAAAGGAATAATCGGGGGTGCCCTCATAGTCTCGGCAATGCTCATGTCGGAACTGCAATGGACAAAAGAAAGCTCTATTTCTTAAGCTGGAAGTATCCTCCCAATGACGACCTTACGTCCATTATGGTAATAAATGCACAGCAATCACACTCGTCTACTATTTCATAAAGCTTGCTTACCTGCCTTCTTTCCAATATGATATTAAGCATGTAGCTTGCTCCTTCCTTGCCCTCACCTTTAAAAATTGTAACTCCGAAGCCTTCCCCTCTCAAACTTTCAACTAATTCTTCCGATATTTCCTTTACTATTACCTGGGCAAACAATCGCCCTATTGATAACCTTTCCTCTATCTTGCTTCCTACGATAATGCCGGAAGCATATCCAAGGCAATATGCAAGTATAAGCATCGGCTTATCGATATTTCCTATTACCTTCCCCAATACAATAAGATAAATCATTATTTCGAAAAAGCCCAGTATGGAAGCGATTTTTCTTTGCCCTCTGACAAGTAGAATAGTCTTTATGGTACCAATTGATACATCTGTAATCCTCGCAACAAAAATAAAAAGCGCCTGCAAAAAAATATCCACAAATTTTCCCCCTGTATATTATGTTTTTTATATCTACGATATAATATGTTATTCATAGTATATCTTTCATTTGAATACCCGCGCGATTATTTCCTCATTGCATTCGGAAAAGGTGCATGGGCTTCAAATGCGGCAAAGACCGCATTTGTTCCTCCGCAAAACGCAAACAGACAGATATATTATTCTACTTCTTTCGACTTTCCTCCTCTTTTTTTTAGCCGCTGAAAAACTTACCAGAATTAAAATCGATATTTTTATGTATTTGTTGTCAAAATATATAAAGGCAAATTATAAAAATAATTTCCAATGCTGATTCAAAGGAGGAAAACTTATGAAAATGTACAGAATTCTTTTTTTAACAGCGGCTATACTTCTCCCGCTTATTTCTATATTCGGCGGTTGTACCCTGGAACCTGCAAGGAGGTTTATCCAGACTGACCCCAACAACATGTCCGCCCCAAATGTTCCGGCTATTCCAGACAATCTTGTAGGCAAAGGAGGAAATACAGCAGACGGCAATAGAATATCGGCTACCTATGAAGTAGTAGACTTCAGCTATATCACGATTGATGGCAGCAATCAAAGTATAAGAGGCGGTGCAGGGACTAAATATCCGACCATAGGCACAGTCAAATCAGGTCAAAAAATAAGAGCCCTTGGAAAGCTGGATGGATGGTATATAATATCCGATCCGGCCACCGGCAGGATAGGCAGTATACCATCTACCAGCGCAAAACCCTATAGTGACGGCACTAAAACAACCAATACCAACGCCCCGGCTACCGGAACCGTCACCCCTTCACCTGCCCCGGGAACTGCCCCAGGAGGCACTGCTTCCGGAAATACTTCCACAGGAGGTACTGCCGCAGCCGGTTCGGGCGCCATGAGTTCAGACGAATCCAGGATACTTCAACTGGTTAATGCAGAAAGAGCAAAGGCAGGAGCCAAGGCATTGACTTCCAGTGCAGATTGCACGAAGCTGGCGAGAATGAAATCACAGGATATGGTCAGTAACAATTACTTCAGCCACCAATCGCCAACCTACGGCTCGCCCTTTGATATGCTTAAAGCCAATAATATTAACTATATGTACGCTGGAGAGAATATTGCCATGAACCAGACTGCAGAAGCAGCCTTCAAGGCATGGATGGGTTCTGAGGGTCATAGAAAGAATATATTGAATCCCAATTTTACTGAGTTGGGAATCGGAATAGCGTCTAAAGACAATGGGAGCTTTATCTATACCCAGTTATTTATAGGAAGATAAATTAAGGAAGCGGCTTCGCCGCTTTCTTAATTATACTGAATATCCATGTTTGATTTCACAATTTCTGTCAAGTTCATTTTCGGAAGCAGCTATTATTATTGCGCAAGCTGAATCTCCCGTAATATTAATTGTTGTTCTGGCCATGTCAAGTATCCTGTCAATTCCGGCAACCAATGCCAGGCCTTCAAGAGGAAGCCCTACAGACTGCAGCACCATAGTCAGCATTATCAATCCCGCTCCCGGTACCCCTGCCGTGCCTATGGAGGCTAATGTAGCTGTCAATACAATTGTAAACTGCTGTGATATTGTCAGGTCTATCCCAAATACATTAGCTATAAATAGTGCACATACCCCTTGGTATAAAGCCGTACCATCCATATTAACGGTAGCTCCCAAGGGAAGTACGAAGCTGCATATGCTTTTCGGAACACCCAGATTTTTCTCGGTACATTGCATATTTACCGGAAGAGCTGCACTGCTGCTGCAAGTTGTAAATGCAATAGCCTGTGCCGGGAAAATCCCTTTGAAAAATTTAATGGGGCTAAATTTCGCGAATACCGCCAATGTGCCGGAATACACCAATACTGCATGTAAGAAGCAGCCCAAATATACAATGATTATTACACTTAAGAGAGGCAGCAACACTTTTGGTCCATTGGCAGCCACCACGGGAACAATAAGGGCAAACACTGCATATGGTGCAAAATTCATAATTCCTCCCGTTATTTTATAGGTTGCTTCCGTAAGTGAATCAAAGAAGTCATACAAAGGTTTACCTTTTTCTCCGAGTACTACAATTCCGCCTCCCAGGATCAGCGCAAACGCGATTATCTGCAGCATATTGCCATCAGCTAATGCTTTTATTGGATTAGTTGGTATGATATTGAGGAGTGTGTCGACAACCTTTGGTATTTCCTTAGCTTCCGCTGCTTTAGTTTCAGCCGGAATTGTGAAGCCGGCGCCCACACTGAACATATTAGCTAAAATAAGTCCCAAGATTACTGCAAATGCAGTGGTCAAAAGGTAGTATGCCAAAGTTTTTCCGCCGATTCGCCCCAGCTTCCTGACATCGCCCAAACCACAGGTCCCAACAACCAGAGATGCAAGCACCAATGGCACTATTATCATTTTAATAAGGTTTAGAAATAATGTGCCAAAAGGTTTGATCCAATGATTGGCTATATCCGGCGAACCTTGAAGCAGAATTCCTGCAAGTATGCCTGCAACCAAGCCGATTAGTATTTTTGTGGATAATTGCACCTTTTTCATTTTTACACCTCCTTGTATATTTATATTTAATGCCTTACATTAAAATTACTTTATTTGAAAATTATATTGTCTTGCAAGGCATTTATATTGACAAAAGCGCATGTCATACATAATAATCATATATGGATAAAGTTAATGTATTTCCGAATTAACCTTACGAAAGATTGGTGGAAAAACAAATGAGGGTCAGGAACAATCCCAAAGCACTCGGTATAATTCAGCAGTATGACGATATAGTTTTATTCCGGCCGGAGAAGCACAAAGGAAAATGGAAAGAATTTATGACCTGGAAAAACGACAGTAAGCCGGATGTGCCGATACATGCGGAACTGGGAATGGGAAGGGGAAAATTCATATCAACAATGGGATTGCTTAATAAAGGTATTGGCTTTATCGGAATTGACCTAAGGTATGAGATAATACTTTCTGCTCTGGAAAAGGTGCTCGAAAGGGAACTTCGAAATGTACTGCTTCTGCCTTATAACATCCTTAATCTTGGGGATGTATTCGAAATCTCGGAAGTAGACTGCTTCTATATAAATTTCTGTGATCCGTGGCCAAAGGTCAGACATTCCAAAAGAAGGCTCACTCACAGGCTTTTCCTGGAGAAATACAGAACACTGCTGAAGGATGGGGGCAGAGTAGAGTTCAAAACCGACAGCAGAGAACTTTTCGATTTCTCCATAAATGAGTTCAGGGAATCCGGCTTCGAAATCGTCGATTTGACTTACGACCTGCAAAGCGGGAATTACCCCGGAAATATCACCACTGAATATGAAGAGAAATTTATCAATAATGGCATCAAGATTAACAGATTAGAGGCGGTGAAACGATAATAAAGCGGCATAAGCCGCTTTGGGTTGAAAGCAGAGTAGCTCATAAATAGGCAGCCTGTGTATAGGCTGCCTAATAATACACTTCTTTATTACTCCACCCTAAAGGTGTAGCAGTATTCCGGGTTCAACTGATGCCCTATCTTATCCTTCAGAGTGATTCTTACTTTGTACTCACCCTTGGGCAGTACCTTATCCGGAATGTAGCTTATCCTGCCCGTTTCGGGATCAAAATTCACTTTCACTGCAGCATCATTAATATACATTCTTATAGAAGCAGGGTCAATGCCATATCCCTTGTCCGCTGCAATTACGCCTATCTCTTGGGGTTTGCTTTCAAGCCCTCCGATCTCCGGCAGCCTTGATACTATCACAGGATCATAGTAGTCCTTTTCCGGCTTGTATATGGCCATTACATCATCGAAAAATATGCTGCCCACATTTTTTCTTTCCTCTTCAGTCTCGGCAATATACAACTGTTCAAGGGCTATCGGAAACTTTTCGTTCTCAGGCAGTTCGGTATATACAAACTTCCAGCCTTTCCAATCAAGGCCCCCCGACTCAGTAAAGTTAAATACCTTTTTCTCTCCCGCCGAGTTTATATATGTCCCCCTAAGCCAGTGCCTGCTCGCATCGCCATATACCCAAGCACCAAGCTCAATAGGCTTCCCTATTATTTTCACCGGCTCCTTGAAGGAAACATAGGCTGCTGATGTACCTACGGTATTTTCAAAATTGTAGTCAAACCTCAATGAGATCTTGCCTGACCTTACAGGTTCATCCCCCTGGTTGTGTCTCACAGCTGCCGTACTTCTTATGTATTTTGCTCCGACATTATTAAGCATGCCAAAGTCAGCCACAATAACAGGGGTCCTTCCGATTTTCGCTCCTACTTCTGCTTCAGCAGTTCCTAAAGAAGCGACTATTTTACCTGATATTTCTTTCTTTCCTGCCGTGAATACTCCCTTTGCATCCACTTTTCCCATCCCATCTGAAACAATCCATTTAACAGCAGACGGGCTTATAATTATTTCTCCGCCATTTTCATCGAAGGCTTTGACTTGCATCTGTATTTTTTCTTCAGGATCAAGATGCACAAATTCGTTTGCAACTGCAAGGGAGTGTACTTTGTCTACTATTTCAACGGGCATGCTGCCTTTTGCATTCCCGTAAACCGCATATATATGGCTTATGCCCGGCTTGCTTCCGGAGGTATAGGTGCCATCCTTCTCTATCTTTGCCGTTTTTGCATCAACCCCATATATTACTTTATCTGCGTCCGGAGTTAAAAAGTTATAGTATTTGTCCAGGACATAGAAAGCCGGTTTGATAGAGCTGCCTTTAAATAGCTTTATATTGGTGTCCGTAAACCTTAATATAGCTGGCTCTGACAAAGGTGCCTCAGAAACAAGCTGTATTGAATTCCCTACGTACCTTTCCCTCCCGTCGGAAGGGTTATTTGTCAGCTTCGCTGCTGCATCTCCCTGCTTTCTTACAACCATAGTTGTTGATCCCCCGCCGTCAAGGTTAATGGCATCCTTTACACCTTGGCTTAAAAGGAATTCCGTCATTTCAGGAAGATTCATGCCGTCACTGTATCCGGGCTGTCTGCCGTCAACGGTAACCATGTAAAGCTTATTGTCCTTTATTCCTATCGCAGTCCTTGGATGCCTTTCCATAGCATCCTTTCTATCCGTAAGCTCGGCGGAAATCTGCCCGTCCTCAAGAAGTCTGGGAGCACCTGAAACGGCAAATTTCAAGCCTTGCTTGTCAAATTTGACGTGAAAGTTTATCTTTTCCCCTGCAACAGTCCCTGAAAACTGCTTAAAAGCCTCGGCAGGAAGGGAAATTACCACTCCATCTGCAGGTATCTCCGTATTTTTTGTGTTCGGTATAACTTTTTCTATTACTCCCGAATAAACCTTGTCGGCTTTCAAAGGTAATTCAACATCTTTCAGTACGATATCGGTTCCGGCGACTGTATTCAACGTTGTTTTTCCAAAAGAAGGCGTATATATTACTGCTTGATCGGCCCATCTGAGTTTGTTCACTGAAATAACCGGAATTCGGATGCTTTTATATCCTATAACCCCATCCATATTCAGGACATCGATAAAACAATTGTCCTCTTCAGTAATTCCAAGTACCGTTGAAGTCTTTGCCGCTGTCTTTATTTCACCATCTATAATACTGGTGCCGTAGCTAAGCCCCTTTATTGTTGTCATATCGAAGAAATCGCCGTTAACTGCACCTATGACTCTTCTGTTTTCATCCGATTTCTGCATCGCCTGGTAAGACACGGGCTTATTGACAATGCTGCTTCCCCCATCGGCAACTTCTACCTTGAGATACTGTTCATCGAATCTGCACTCTACCATGTTGACCATAAAGCTGCCGCCAGATGTAATATAATTCATATTTCTATAATATGTACCCGGACCTATATGCTGCCCATTCTCAATCAGCCTGACCGCTTCCCGGGAATATACCGCTCCCGGAAACACCGTGGAAGCTATTATTATTAAGGCCAATACCTTAGCAAAAAATCTGTTTCTTAAATTAATACTTCTCATAATTATTACCTCATTTACCGATATTTCTGTTGCCTCCAATACTCTAATACATTTAAGACGTTGAAAACAGCCCTAAGGTTCCACGGGTACGTTATTAAAGTACATAAAAATGGGCTAACGTAGTGTCAGCCCATCCTTAGCATTTCTCAGGCATTATTTCTGTCTTTCTGTCAAGCTTGGGCCCCGGCTTGCCGATAACCCTGACAACATCTGCAACATTTACACAATGGTCGCTGATTCTTTCGAGATTAGTCAATATTTCCAGGAACAGTACTCCCGCACTGATATTGCATTCCCCTTTGTTGAGCCTTTTTATGTGGCTTTCTCTGAACCTGTCTCTAAGCTCATCAACCTTTTTCTCATATATGTCAACCAATTCGACATAATAATTATCTTCGCCGCTGAAAGCTATGAATGCATTTTCTATTGCTTTTTCGACGTCCTCATAAATCTCTTTTAACTCTTCAATTGCATAATTGGAGAAAGTGATTTTGTTATCTAATTTATATTGAGCTATTTCTGCAATATTCTCCGCGTGGTCGCCGATTCTCTCAACATCATGGGTGGTGTTAAAAAACATTCCGACCTTTTTCAGCTGCTCCTCACCTAAAGCCAGGTTGGATACTGCCTGCAAATATTCACTGATTCGTTTCTCCAGCTCATCTATAACTCTCTCGTTATTATAAATATCATCTATAATCTTTTCATCGCCATCTAAAATTGCTATCATGCTTTTTTGTACATTACATCTTGCAATTTCACCCATTCTGATAATTTCTTTTACAATTTGTCCGACAGCGATGGAAGGGGTTTCCAAAATTCTCTTATCAAGATATTTTAGTGTAAATTTATCATATACATCCTCACCAGGTATAACCTTGCTCACAAACGTTATCAGCATTGTGGAAAACGGCAGCAGAATTATTGTATTTGCTATATTAAAGAGAGTATGCGCATTTGCAATCTGCCTTGCAGGTTCTGCAGCAGTTATTACCACAATTGAGGTTACAGGTTTTAATATAATCATAAATATTACAGTACCAATAATCTTAATAATTATATGAAGCACTGCAGCTCTCTTAGCCGTTAAGCCCGTACCTATGCTTGCAATAAGTGCTGTAGTGCAGGAGCCGATATTATCGCCAAACAATATTGGAAGTGCTGCTTCTATGGGAACCAGACCCTGCATAGCCAAAACCTGAAGAACGCCAATGGTTGCACTGCTGCTTTGAACCACCACTGTCAGCAGTATACCGGCAAGAACCCCTAAAAAGGGATTGTCCTTCAAACTCACCATAAATTGTCTGAAAGCAGGCATATCGCCCAGAGGTCTCATAGCATCGCTCATCATATACATGCCCATGAACAATATACCAAAGCCCATGATTATTTCCCCTACCTGCTTGCGCGACCTTTTTCCGGGGAGAAGTACCAGCAGGGTACCAATGATAATAGCATAGGGAATAATATTTTTGAAGTTAAAGGCAATTATCTGTGCGGTCATTGTAGTTCCTATATTTGCCCCCATTATGACTCCTACTGCTTGGGAGAGATTCATTATCCCCGCATTGACCAAACCTACAACCATTACGGTGGTAGCACCGCTGCTCTGTATGACTGCAGTAATTGCTGTACCTACTATAACGCCTAGAACTCTGTTCGTCGTGAGAATCTCAAGCAGCCTTTTCAGCCTGTCCCCTGCGAGTTTTTGCAGAGCATCCGACATTATATGCATACCATACAAAAAAAGGCCCAAACCGGCAAATAAAGTGACAATCATGTTAAAACCCAAAGTCGCACCCCCATATCATAATAATTGTAATGTCCAAATAGCCTATTCGTATCCCTGCCCGACATAAAATGCTATAAAAGAATAAAATTATACAAACATGGACTCAATCTAATTATACAGATATGATTGCCCTTTAATCAACTAAAAAAAAATTGGTTTATATTTCTATAAACCAATTTCACTGTCAATACCGCACATGAGATTCATTGTCTGAATCGCTTGACTCGCAGCTCCTTTTACCGCATCATCAAGAATAGTTGTCACAGTTATATTTCCATTGTCCTTATTTATTGATGCTTTTATTTTGCAGAGGCATTCTTCCAAGCCGTTTCTTCCTTCAATTATAGTATCGTTGCTGCAAACTTCAATAAACGGACTATGCTTGTAGAAGTCCCCGTAAATATCTGAGATACTGTTTCCGCACAAGTCTGTATTGGGGTTGACCTTTATTGTTGTGGTAATCCCCTTAAACCCTGGAATTATACATGCTGCATATGAAACAGAAACCTTCCTGCCGAACAGTGCATGCATTTGATCATTTACTTCTTCAGCGTAACCATTGCTGTCCATTTTATATATTTTTGACCCGCCGTTAACGGTCATGTCCGTTTCTGAAATCTTGTCGTACCTCCCGAGACTTGTAATCCCTGATCTTGACTCAATAATTGCAGTATCTGCATCTGCAAGGTTACTTGCAGCCAGAGGTGCCAGCCCCAATAATATGCCGGCGCATCTGCTGCTCGGATTTGCCGCTATAGGAGCGGTTTTCATCTTATTCTTATAAAGCTCGGGCAATCCATATACCGAACCCGGGTATACACCGCAGACCCTTCCTTCCGAACTGCATCCAAAATATGCATTGCTTATGTCTATAGCCCTCTTCCCATAAGAAAGTGCTTTTGAATATATATCTTCTGCCATGGCGCCTGACAGGCCGTTAAAAATAATGTCTGACTTTTTTACTGCATTCACTATTTTTCGATATCCGGGCTTTGTATCATAGCTTCCGCACATATATTCTTCGGCACCACAAATCTCCTGCGGATCCATCATGGTGCTTATCTGCGCTTCAGGATGCCCTGCAATCAGTTTTGAAAGCGTTTCTCTGAAGTTTCCTTTTGGTCCCAAAATTCCAACCCAAATCATGAATTCTTTCCTCCATGCCTGCTTTATTTATTAATAAGAGTTTCTGCAAAATGCTTTATGAATTCCCGTCCGCATAGTACGGCTTCAGTTACCCGCTTTGCGGAAGGGCCTCCTTCAGTATTCCTTCTTCCCAAACATACTTCAGGTTTTAAAAACTCAAATACTTCTTCTTCTATACAGGGGGCAAAGCTTTTAAAATCGTCCAAAGAAAGATCTGTCAGTTCCTTATTTCGGGTAATACAGCTACTCACAATTTTCCCGGATATCTCATGGGCATCCCTGAAGGCCAACCCTTTTTTTACCAGGTAATCAGCTAAATCGGTAGCATTCAAAAACCCGCCCCTGAGATTACTTTTTATTCTATCTTTATTTATAGTCATAGATGACAGCATTGGAATAAAAACGGAAATACAAGACTTTAATGTATCCCCCGCATCAAATACCGGTTCCTTATCCTCCTGCAAATCCTTGTTATAAGATAGCGGCAGGCCTTTCACTACAGTAAGCAGGCATATCAGATCCCCATATACTCTGCCGGTCTTTCCTCTTATAAGCTCTGCAATATCAGGGTTTTTTTTCTGGGGCATAATGCTGCTGCCGGTACTATAACCATCATCCATTTCTATGTATCCGAACTCTTCGGTGTTCCATATGACCAGTTCTTCGCAAAAACGGCTAAGGTGCATCATCCCAAAAGCACAGCAACTGATAAATTCAATAGCAAAATCCCTGTCTGACACTGCATCAACAGAATTAAGTGAAGTATCTGAAAATCCCAGAATATCTGCAACCATTTTTCTGTCTATTGGATAAGTAGTTCCTGCAAGAGCACAGCTTCCCAAAGGCATTACATCTATCCTCTTCAAACAGTCTGTGAACCTGCCCATGTCGCGTTTGAACATTTCAAAGTAGGCCATAAAATGATGCCCCAGACTAATTGGCTGGGCCTTCTGCATATGCGTATAACCAGGCATTATAGTGTTTGTATTCTCTGCTGCAATATTAAGAAGCAATGTTTCCAGTTCAATAAACATCTTCAATATCCTATGTATCTCTTCCTTGAGAAACATCCTAAGGTCCAAAGCCACCTGGTCATTCCTGCTTCTTGCCGTATGAAGCTTTTTACCTGTTTCGCCCAGCTTTTCGATAAGCAGCTTTTCTATATTCATATGAATATCTTCCGCATCATTTTCAAGCTCTGTGCTGCTCGATTCAAGCTCCAGTCTTATTTCCTCCAGGGCATTTATGATATCCGCCGCTTCTGCAGCACTGATAATTCCGCATTCTCCAAGCATAAAGGCATGAGCTTTGCTTCCCTCGATATCCTGAAGATAAAGCCTTGAGTCAACCGAAATCGAAGCGTTGAAGTCCTCGGCGGGTTTCGCAGTATCCTTACTGTACCTTCCTCCCCAAAGTTTCATTTAGCCTGTCTTCCTTTCCCCTTGCTTTTTGGTCAGTTTCCTTTTCATAAGAGCCATTACTTCGATAGGTAGACCAAACAGATTAATAAAGCCTTCGGCGTCTTTCTGATTATAAATATTGTCGACATTCTCTCCAAAAGTGGCAAAATCTTTGTTATATAAGGAATAAATTGAATCCATTCCGGAAATAGTGCAGGAGCCCTTATAAAGCTTCATTGATACAATTCCTGTAACATTTTTCTGAGTACTCTCGACAAAAGCATCCAGCGCTTCTTTTAATGGGGTATACCATTGGCCTTCATATACCAGTTCAGCATACTTTTCCGAAGCCATTTGTTTAAACCGCATTGTCTGTTTATCAAGGGTTATATATTCCAACTCTTTGTGCGCTGAATAAAGTATAGTGCCTCCGGGGGTTTCATACACACCCCTTGATTTCATCCCTACAAGCCTGTTTTCAACTATATCGACCAAACCGATACCGTTTCTGCCCCCTATCTCATTAAGTTTTTCCAATAGGGTCATTGGGTCGCAAGGGGCTCCATTAAGCTTTATGGGTAAACCCTTCATAAAATCAATACTGACATATTCCGGCTTGTCAGGAGCATTCTCCGGCGCTGTAGTCAGCATATAAATATCCGTAGGATGAGGATTAAGGGTGTTTTCCAGGTCAGCCCCCTCATGGCTCAAATGCCATAGATTCCTGTCCCTGCTGTAAGGACGTTCTTTGGATACGGGAACCGGTATTCCCCTTTTCATTGCATAATCTACCGCTTCCTCCCTGGATTTAATGTCCCATTCACGCCAGGGGGCAATAACTTTAATAGCCGGATTCAGTGCTTTAATCGTAAGTTCGAAACGTACCTGATCATTACCCTTGCCTGTACATCCATGGGCAATGTATTTAGCTCCTTCCTTTTCCGCAACCTCCACCAGCTTCTTTGCAATAAGCGGCCTTGCCATTGCCGTACCGAGGAGATATTTGCCCTCATATATTGCTCCGGATTTCATGGTCGGTATTATATACTCTTCTACGAATTCCTTTTTTGCGTCTATTACATAAGCCTTTGAGGCCCCTGTACTCAGGGCTTTATGCTTTATCGGCTCTAATTCGTCGCCCTGGCCTACATCAACACAACAAGCAATTACGTCCATATCATAAGTTTCTTTTAACCAGGGAATTATTATCGATGTATCCAGACCGCCGGAATACGCAAGAACAACTTTTTTCTTGATAGAATCCATTTTAAGACCTCCAATGCTATGATTGATAATAATTATAATAGCATATGCATATTTATGCAAGTACTAATTATAAAAATATCTATATTTTTTTGTTTTTATTCAAAAAACAATGGCAGTTTTATTAGTTTTATTTATTATGATACCTTAGGGAATGATTATTCATAATTAAATCAAAAGGGCCCCGGATAAATATTCCGAAGCCCATATGTCTTTATAATTTATTCAGAATCTTATTACCTGTCTCCTCATGCCCACATTCAATACGAGGCCAATGGCCGCCATATTTGTCAACAATGAACTGCCCCCATAGCTTATAAAGGGCAGAGGAATCCCGGTCACCGGCATTAATCCAATAGTCATGCCTATATTTACCAGTATATGAAAAAGGAACATTGATAAAATACCTACGCAAACAAGCATTCCATAATCATCCTTGGATACCTTTGCAATACGTATGCATCTTAGCAAAAGCCACATAAAAAGCATCAATAGAATCAAGGCCCCAATCAATCCCAACTCCTCCCCGATAACCGAAAAAATAAAGTCTGTATGCCTTTCGGGTATGAAGCCGAGGTTGTTCTGAGTCCCTTTGAAGAGTCCCTTTCCGAAAAATTGTCCGGAACCGATAGCTGTTTCTGATTGTATTACATTGTAACCCGCGCCCATGGGATCCAATTCCGGATTCAGGAACACAAGGATCCTGTCTTTTTGGTATTGTTTCAGCAGGTTCCACATTACCGGCAGGCTTATCAAAAAAACACTAAAGACACCTGCAACCATCTTATAGCTTATACCCGCAGCAAACAGCATAAATACTGAAATAAAAACAAACACCAATGCCGTTCCAAAATCCGGCTGCAGCAGTATCAAGCCTATAATTAAGCCCAGGTGCATTACTGCAGTAAATATATTAATAAGATTGTTTAATTTCCCCTTCTTTTTTTCCAAGTGCTTGGCAAAAGTCAATATAAATCCCAATTTTACAATTTCCGAGGGTTGCATGTTTATAAAGCCCAAATTGATCCAACCTTTGGTTCCCTTTGTGGAGTATCCGATTATTAAAACCAAAACCAAAAGAAATATGTTGGCTCCATAAACAAGTAAATAATAGTCCCCGAGAGTTCTGTAATCTATAAACAATATCATCAGTATGGCAATAATACCTAAAATAAAGGCAATTATCTGTATCTTCAACATGCCCATAGAGCCTCCGCCGGCAATGTGGGTAGCACTGGAAATAGATAAAAAGCCGTATATAATAAGCAATATCGTAGATAATACTATGCCTAAATCAATATTCTTAATCAGTTTTCTGTCCACAAAGTTTTCAATTTTCATAAAATCAGTCCTCTTCTGTATTTCAGTTCCTTTATGATTTAATTCTATCATATAATCAAGGAGTATTTCAGAAAATTTATCTGTATGTTTCGCATTGATTATTTCTTATTGATTCATATGACATAGCATGCCGTTTCTTAGATCCAGGCACATAATAAAGTATCCGTAGCCTTTGAATCTATGGGGTTTGAACTCCATAAACCCTCTGGATTTATAGTATTGTTCGTTTTTCCTGCTGTATATTGCCGGAACTCCAAAAAGCAGGCACCTTATACGTCTCCTTTCGTCATCATCCACTTCTGTATCGTCATATCTTATACCAAGTATATAGTCCTTTCTATCTATCATCATGCTGCACCCTTCCGACATAAACGGATATCCCATGGGCATCATATAACCCATATATGGAACTGCAACACTGTTAATCTCAAAAATGTCTTCTCCAACCCTGAACCATTCATATCCTCTCTCCCTCTCAAAGGGTTCACTCTTTTTCAGCCTTCCGAAAACTTTCTTCATTCTGATATACATGCTCCCGCCATAGTATGAAGGGGTAATACGCTCCCTATGCTCTTCATATTCTTCCTCTTCACTATCATCATCGCAGTAGTACTGATATATGTCCTCACATTCCTTCTTTTCAACTTTTTTTACTTTTTCTTTTTCAATTTCAAAGGGTTCTTCCATTGGAACTATCGGAGGGCATTCAGGCATCTTGCTTTCTATAACCTGCTGCTGTAAAATAATCTCCGGTTCAGGCCCGGGTATTATTTCTATTACAGGGGGAACCTCTTCCGATAGTTCCGCTTTGATTTCTATCTGGACTTTTTCAGTAACCTTCCCCGAGACCTCCTCGGGAACTTCCTTAAGGGCTTCCTTCGGGAATTCTTCCGGAACTTTTTCAGGAGCTTTTCCGGTAATTTCTTCCGTAATCTCTTTTAAAACTTCAGGCGGCGGAGCAGGTTTCTCAATCGGCGGCACAGGTATCGGGGTCCCGAGTCCCTCGGGCACTATTTCTTCAATTTTAATTTTTTTATCTATTCTCGGTGCCTCCTGGGCTTTCTGTACGTTCACCAAATCATACTTGCCCTTCCATTCCAGCTTATCCCTCCCAATATAGCCCGATAACGGTACGGATACCCCGCTAACCACTGCCGCTATATTGAAATTTCCTATACCAAGACCGCTCTTTAAAACATTGTCCGATTCGAGTTCGCAGGAAAGCTCTCCCCTTCCGCTGCCGTCGATAATGATTTTCCCTATATCTACTGCAAGCTTTCTAACCGATGACACCAAGATCAGCCTATACTCAATCCGTTCTTCGAGCTTTATGTTTTGTATAAACGTATTAAGCCTTACCTTATTATTTTTCACTTCTATTTTTACATAACCTGTCGGTATTTTTCCCGGTGACATTTCATATCCTTTGTCGTCTTCCTGAAGTATGATAAAGTATCTTTTATATTCATTATTAGATGCCACATAAAAACCCCCTTCTGAACATAGTCATTACTAATATATGTATGAAGGGGGCAAATGTGAACATATTTTTTTGATTTTGCTACTGTACAAATTCATTTGCAATTCTTGCAAATTCCTCCAAAGACAAGGTTTCTGCCCGTCTGTTCCCATCAATACCGATACTCAAAAGCATCCTCCTAAGTTCTTCTTTTGCTTTCCCCATATTCCCGGCAGTCAAAGCATTCAGCAGGGTTTTTCTGCGTTGGCCGAAGGAGGCCTTTACTACCCTGAAATACATTCTTTCATCTTTCAGTACTACCGGAGGATTCTCTCTGAATACCAGCCGCAATATCATGGACTCAACCCCAGGCTTGGGCATGAATGATTCAGGCGGCACTGTCATAATCTTTTCCGATATGCAGCGATATTGCACCGCAACAGTAAGCGCACCATAATCCTTCCCTCCCGGATCTGCACATATCCTCTCCCCCACTTCCTTCTGTACCATAATTGTGATGCTTTCCAGATTAATGTCCTCCTCTATCAGCTTCATTATTATAGGGGTTGTAATGTAATAAGGCAGATTTGCCACTACCTTGACGGGAAAGCTGCCGAAGTTTTCCTCCAATATGGTTTTTAGGTTCAGCTTCAATATATCCTCATTAATCAGCTTGAAATTATCATAACCAAACATTGAAACCTTAAGTATCGGTATCAGTTCTCTGTCGATCTCCACTGCCAGAACCCTGCCTGCCCTCTCACAGAGCATCTGTGTCATAACTCCCAACCCCGGGCCAATTTCAAGGATACAATCATCCTTTGAAAGCTCTGAGCAGTCAATAATTGCTCTTAAAACACTTTCGTCCACCAAAAAGTTCTGACCGAATCTTTTCATTGTCTTAAAATCATATTTATTTATCAGATTCTTCGTTGTTTTCGTAATGGTTGTTTCCTTCAAAGCCATCATCCTTCTCCGGTATCTCTCCTTTTATTTTGCGCAATGCTGCCTCAAGTTCTTCCCTGCTTATCCCATATTTATTCAGGCGGTTCACAAATTGCTTTGAATTTGCATAGCCTATTCCTAACTCAGAACCCAAGCTGCTCCTGAGGCACACGGAATTATCAGCCCCCATAAGGCCGTAATATATCAAATCCGATGTCGAGAAGGTTATTTGAACCTCTTCCGCCTCAAATCTGGCCATGGATAGGGCCTTCAGTATGCTCTCCGGTGCTGCATTCTCTACCCCTATGTCGCCTTCTGCCTCAGCTTCCTCTTTTGGTAAAAATGCATGCTTTACGCCCTTGACCTTACCGGAAATAATCTTTCGTATTTTTTCCCCCATAAAATCAGGGTCGGTAAGTACAATTACTCCATGCCTTTCCTGGGCGGTCCTTATCCTTTCCAATATGTCTTTGTTTATGCCAAAGCCGCTTGTAATTATTATATCTGCATCAACTGCCCGCCGTACGGCAGCGGCATCATTTTTACCTTCCACAACAATTGTCTCTTTTAACATAAATAATCCTCACAAGAAAAAAGCGGCTGAGGCCGCATATTTTAGAATTTGTATCTGGGTTTGTCAAGTACATATACCTTGACAGCTCTCTTGCCATATTTTGCAACATCTTCCGGCGATTCATAATACAAATCAATCCTGTTGCCTTTTATTGCCCCTCCTATATCTGCTGCAAGGGCTTCTCCATAACCTTCCACATATAGATATGTCCCTAAAGGAATTATCCTTGGATCTACTGCAACAATACCGGGTCTTACTCTTAACCCTGAGTAGGTTATGCCGTATTGGGGGTGATCCGGGTGTTTTCCGCAGCTTTCAAAAGTTGCATCATAAGCTGTTGCCGTCATTTTCATCGCCCTTACAAATCTGGTAACCTGTCCTCTGGAAGATACAAAGGTTGTTCTGGTTCCTTCCTCTATCATACCGTTTACGGGCTCCTTAAGCACCTTTTCTTCGACAATTTCCCGCTTTATTTCTATTCCGTTTTCGAATATTACCTTTATTGAGAGCTCTTTCAGTCCCGGGCTTCCTTTCTTTGCTACCCTTGTAATTCCCTTGTCAAGTTCATCACTTTTATTTACTTGATTGGTAAAATCCATTTTCATCTCTATTTTATCAATTTTTTCTTCGACTCTTGTTACAGCGATTCTCGTATCCTCTGTGATTACCGAATCCAGATTAGGTGCCACCCTGTCTTTATTCCCAAGCAGAATCTGAGCCTCTCTCAGAGCACTTTTTACATCGGGGGCAACAGTCAGGAGAACTATGTCTTTTCCATCTGAATTAATCGTAACCTCTCTGGCTCTGGATATCTTTATGTTGGTTCCATCTGTGAGCTTTGAGTCCATATCAATGCTTACCTTATCCTGAGGGCTAATTCTTACACCGTATTCATCCAAGACATCCGAAACAGTATTCTTAAAGGTGCTTACGGCTTTTATTCCGTCAATATCTTCAATGGTAATGTCCTTCTTCATTATGTTATAGACATAAGATGCAGAGAATATCAAACATATTGCAGCAACAGAAGCAATAAGTATGATCGAAAATAAACTCTTGAAACTCTTAGGGTTTATTTTCATTATTCAACCTCCTTTTGCCTTTACAAGGCATGTGCAACGGTATCCAAAGCAAAGACAAACTCATTTTATCCCTATTCAATCCCGTTGTCAAATTTTTGGTTGTTATAAAATGTTTTCATATTACACCAACCTTTGGAAAACCATAAATATCGGCTTTTATATATAATTGCCGCAATAAAAACATTTTATACGTATGTATATGCAAACTGCAGGCGTAATCAGAACCTGCCGTCTATAGAATAGGGGACATCTTTTTTTATTAAAATAATTTTACCATGTAAGGAATATCTTATCAAGAGGATACACCTAAGGAGCAGCAATCCAATCTCCCCTCCCTTTGTTATCCTTGATAACCCCGGTGCAGGAGAAGACAAATCGGTATTTATTCTATTCCAAACAGGCGCTTCCCGTTTTCTTTCGTCTGCTGTGCCACTTCTTCAAAGGATATGCCTTTGATATCCGCAATTTTCTCAGCCACCAGCTTTACATAACCCGGGTAATTTCTTTTGCCCCTATGGGGAGCGGGGGTAAGATAAGGGCTATCAGTCTCTATGAGCAGCATATCAAGGGGCACTTCTTTCACGGCTTCCATTGTCTTTCTTGCATTATTGAAGGTAACAGGACCGCTTATTGAAATATAAAGCCCCATTTTAATGCACTCCACGGCCATCTCGGTACTTCCCGAAAAACTGTGCAATACGCCCCCAACCTCTTTGATACGGGTTCTTTTAAATATATCCATTATATCCCCATGAGCCTCCCTGTCATGTACGATAACAGGGAGCTTAAGCTGTCTTGCCAGTTCTATCTGCTCTACAAACCGCTGCTTCTGAACATCTCGGGGCGATAAGTCATAATGATAGTCCAGGCCGATTTCCCCTATGGCCCTGACCTTCTTATTTTCTGCAAGTGCTGCAAGGACAGCTGCAGTCTCCCCATCCATATTCGATGCATCATGGGGGTGAACTCCTACCGATGCGTAAATAAACTCATATTTACCCGCCAAAGCAATTGATTTGACCGAGGTCTCGATATTGCTGCCGGCATTTAAAATCAACTCTACTCCATCCTGCCTGCTCCGTCTGATAATTTCATCCCTATCCTCATCAAATCTGCTATCATCCAGATGGGCATGTGTATCAAAAAGCATTCGTACTTTCACTTCCTTCCGTGCTTATCCGCAATAATTTCCCGAAGGAATGTTCAACACGGATTGCACGGTCTTTCCCCGTGCCCCGTGCCTTATGTTTGTTACCTTACTTGGCTGCCTGAGGGTATCTCGGAAAGCGGAGTAACCACGACAACGTCCTTACCGTCATCGGCTGCCAATATCATTCCGTTTGATTCCACCCCGCAGAGCTTTACAGGTTTCAGATTCGCCACCAGCACTACGCTTTTTCCTATTAATTCCACCGGCGAATAGTATTCTGATATCCCGGATACAACCTGACGTTTTTCGCTGCCCACCTCAAGCTGCAGCCTTAAGAGCTTGGAAGACCCCTTGATTTTCTCACACTCCAGTACCTTGGCAACTCTCAGGTCAATCTTTGCAAAATCATCTATGGTAATATATTTGTCTCCTTTGTGCGCCTGAGGGGTCGCATTATTCTCTTTGGCAAACTCTACCCTTGGGAATATTATCTCACCCTTCCTGGTAATAGTTCCGGCTTTTAATACTCCGAAATTTTTTATACTTTCCCATGTCTTTAAGGATTCATCATCTACACCCAGCTGGTCAAAAATTTTCACGGGAGCGTTAGGCATAAAAGGCTCTATTAGCACGGCAATCATTCTCAAGACTTCTGCAAGATTATAAAGTACTGTGGCAAGCCTTTCCTTTTTTGCCTCATCCTTGGCAAGAACCCACGGCATAGTCTCATCTATATACTTGTTTGCCCTGCCAATCAGTCTCCAAATCTCCGCCAGAGCATTGGAGAACAGTAAATTATCCATTAACTCCCCGACCTTTGAGGGAACTGTTTCTGCAAGTTCAATAAGGCTTGCATCCAGGGGATCCCCGGTATTTTCGGGAATCGGCACACTCCCTGAAAAATATTTGTCTATCATTGTTAGGGTTCTGGAAAGCAGGTTTCCGAGGTCGTTGGCCAAGTCGGAATTCAGCCTGTTTACAAGTGCTTCCTCGGAATATATGCCGTCTGACCCGAAGGGAACCTCCCTTAGCAGAAAGTATCTTATTGCGTCTACTCCGTATTTTTGTACAAGTATTACCGGATCCACAACATTTCCCTTTGATTTTGACATTTTGCCGCCTTCAAGTATCAGCCAGCCATGTCCGAACACTTGCTTGGGAAGAGGTTCCCCTAACGCCATCAGCATAATAGGCCATATAATCGTATGGAATCTGACTATTTCCTTTCCTACAAGGTGAACATCGGCGGGCCAGTATCTTTTGTAATCCGAATCATCCTCGCTTGAAAATCCAAGGGCTGTAATATAATTTGACAATGCGTCTATCCATACATAAACGACATGCTTCTCATCAAAAGAAACCGGTACTCCCCAATTGAAGGAAGTCCTTGAAACACATAGATCCTCAAGCCCAGGCCTCAGAAAATTATTCAGCATTTCGTTCTGTCTGGTCTGGGGCTGTATAAAACCGGGGTTTTCTTCAATGTGTTTTATCAGTCTGTCCTGATACTTAGAAAGTTTGAAGAAATAGCTTTCCTCCTTCGTTAGCTCTACTTCCCTTCCGCAGTCGGGGCATTTCCCGTCAATCAGCTGCCTCTCAGCCCAGAAAGATTCACAAGGGGTGCAATACCAGCCCTCATACTCGCTTTTGTATATATCTCCCTGGTCATAGAGCTTTTTAAATATCTTTTGTACTGTTTCCTCATGCTGCTTGTCGGTAGTCCTTATAAACCTGTCATTGCTTATCTGCATTAACTCCCAAAGTTCCTTTATTCCGGATACTATTTCATCCACATATTCCTTTGGAGCTACTCCCTTTTCTTCGGCTTTTCTTTGAATCTTCTGCCCGTGTTCATCGGTACCGGTAAGGAACATTACGTCATAGCCCTGCATCCTCTTGAATCTGGCTGCAGCATCAGCAGCAACAGTAGTGTAAGTATGCCCGATATGCAGCTTATCGCTCGGATAATATATCGGAGTAGTGATATAATATGTCTTTTTCCCTTTCATAACGATTCCTCCTTATAAATATAAAAACTCCCATCCCATAAAGGGACGAGAGCTATTCGTGTTACCACCCTGATTCTTTCCTGCCTCGCGGCAGAAAACTCATTAAGTGACTCTTCTATCAGAATTTATCACTTTGCTGTATAACGTCAGCTTGCCGTCACAGGCTAAACAATTGTCTCACCTGTGCAGTTCAGGGGCCATGTTGGGTTGGTTTCATGTACCGGTTCGCACCGCTCCCGGCTCTCTTGGACAAATATGCCAACTTACTCTTCCCATCATTACTTTTAGTATAATAATTATACAATAGAATATACAGCATTGTTCTGGGTATGTCAATACATAAGTACAATATTCTTCGCCCTAATGATTTATTAGGCTTAATTATGCTTTTATTATTATGGCAGTATAAGCCTGCATATAATCACCGCCGCCGAAATCCCTGCTATATCTGCAACCACAGCAGCTGCCATAGTATGACGTATATTTTTTATACCGATAGAACCAAAGTAAACGGTGATAGTATAAAAAATTGTTTCCGTGCTGCTCATTATTATACTTGCCAATATCCCTGCATGGCTGTCCGGACCGCATTTTTTCAATATGTCCGCAAGGATTCCCAAAGCACCGCTGCCTGATAAGGGCTTCATAATAATAAGGGGTATTACCTCCTCAGGTATTCCGGCCGCATTTGTCAAAGGCTTGACAACACAAAGCATAAAGTCCAGCCCTCCGGAACTTCGGAGCATCCCTGCCGCAAGAAGCATAGCTGCTATATATGGAAGTATTCTGAATGTAATAAGCAACCCGTTCCTGGCCCCCTCAGTAAACGCATCATATACCTTAACCCCTTTGAGATACCCATATACAAGAATAAGCAGCATAATTAGAGGGATAATAAAATTCATCTCCCACCTCCTCGTGCCCTTTCAAGCAGCTTGCAGGCTGTGACTCCAACAGAAACCGCTGCAAATGAGGATATTATCGTCGGGAGTATTATTATCCCGGGGTTAGCTGACCCTGCTGAGACCCTAAGGGATAAAACAGTAGCAGGCAAAAGCTGTATTGGCGCAGCATTTACAACAAGGAAAAGGCACATGGCGTCTGTTGCGGTATCTTTTTTCGGATTCAGTTCCTGCAGCTCCTGCATAGCCTTTAGACCCATAGGAGTAGCTGCATTTCCAAGTCCAAGCATGTTTGAGGTTATATTCATTATCATTGCTCCCATTGCAGCACTTTTTGAAGGTATCCCCCTAAAGAGCATCCTCATAACAGGTCTTATCAAAGTTGAAATATTGTCTACCAGACCTGACCTTTCGGCCACCTTTAGCACGCCGCACCAAAGCATCATTCCTCCAAGAAGTCCAATACCCAATTCAATTGAATACTGCAGAGAGACAAATATTTCATCTGTCAGCAGCTCCAAACGTCCTCCTGTTGCTGCAAACGCTACAGCTATTACTATCATATAGTACCAAAGTCTGTTAATCATAAAAACCACCATCCACTCATCATCAATAAAATGTATGGCGGATTCGGTGGTTTTATCACATATTAACCGGGCTGTATGTTTCTATTATTCAGTCAATTATGTTCGGTTCAATTTTATTTTTGCTGTGACAGTCGTGCTGAAGCTTATTGACTGCAGGGCCTTCAAGTATTTCCCCATCATAGGTAAATCTGGAGCCATGGCATGGGCAGTCCCAGGACTTTTCTGCATCATTCCATTTCAACTCGCAGCCCATATGTGTACAAGTAGTATCTACAGTATGAAGCTCATCTTTATTGTCCCTGTAAACCCCCATTTTGCAGTCCTCTATTTCCGCTTCCCCGGCTTCTCCTTCTCCAATATCTATATTTTTAGGAAGGGGCTTCAGTTTTCCTGCGATCAAATTGGCAGCAACATCTGCATTAGTGGATATAAAGCTAATAATTGAGGGGTTGGGTACAAACCTGGAAGGAGCATACACGTCTGACCATGGATTCTCCCCTTTTACAATCATATCCTTTATAATCATTGCCGATACTGTGCTGTTTGTCATACCCCATTTTCTAAAACCTGTAGCCACATAAATATTCGGCGTTTTTGATGTCAATCTGCCTATATAGGGTACTTTATCAAGGGTAGTATAATCCTGGGCTGACCATCTGTAGAGCAACTGCTGCACATCATAATGCTTCTGTGCAAATTCCATAAGCTTTTCGTAATGTTTGTGCAGATTCGTCCCATGGCCTGTCTTGTGATGCTCACCGGCTACCAACAGCAGCTCCCCGTCTTCGTATTCCTGTGAACGAAGCGATCTCCCCGGATTTTCCGCTGTAACATACATCCCCCCCGGGAACTTCTCCTTAACCTTTAATGCAAGTAAATAGGACCTTTCGGGATACATTCTGGCAAAATAAAAACCCATGCCATCGAAACAGGGAAAATGTGAAGCAATTATAATATTATCAGCTGTTACCTTTTTCCCCTGATTTGTAATTACTGTGCCCGGACTTCCTTCTTCTATATCGATTACCCTTGAATTCTCAAATATGAAACATCCGCCCCCCTCAATCTTTTTAGATAAAGCCGACAGGTATTTGCGGGGATGAAACCTTGCCTGATTATCAAACTTCACTGCCCCTTTAATTTTAAACGGAAGCGGGATATTCTCTGTAAATGAGGCCTTTAAACCGAGACCGGCGGCTGTGCTTGCCTCGTCTGCCACTTTTTGCAGGTATGAATCCTCAAAAGTAAAGGTATATGAAGGCTCCCGATGAAAATCACAGTCAATCCCTTCATTTTTTGTTATATTAGAAATTGTACCTATAGCTGCTTCATTCGCTTCAGCATATTGTTTTGCTTTTTCCTCACCCATATAACTTTTTATTTTGCTGTAAATAAGACTGTGCAGAGATGTAATTTTTGCGGTAGTATGTCCGCTTGTGCCTTGGCCAATTCTGCCCGCTTCAATAATTGCCACCCGTAACCCCTCTTTTTTCAACAGGTATGCGGAGGTTACGCCTGTCATCCCTCCCCCTATTATTGCTGCATCTACTTTCATATCCTGCTGTAAGTCCGGGTAGTTGGTCTCGTTACTGGAAGCCAGCCAGTATGATTCGGGCGGTGTCTTAATATCAATATGGCCCATTCCTCTGTTCTTTTCCATTGGTTTTCACTCCTTATCATTTTGTC
>ERZ795058.1620-NODE-1620-length-29620-cov-5.736039_pt1 | contig 29620 bp, 24 predicted proteins | sample MGYA00375142_ERZ795058 | MGnify/ENA primary metagenome ERZ795058 (study PRJEB30187, sample SAMN05720210) | activated sludge metagenome | isolation source: anaerobic digester from wastewater treatment plant | place: Japan | collected 2015-04-20 ... | reverse complement strand
CACCGGGTGCCGACCGTTGCGGACGACTTCCTTGATTGAGTTATCGTCCTCCAGCAGCACGAGCGTCGGCTTGTGTTCGCGGGCCTCGTCCGGTTCCAGCTCGCAGTAGGCAATGACGATAATCCGGTCGCCGACCTGCACGAGGCGCGCCGCCGCGCCATTGAGGCAGACCATGCCGGACCCGCGCGGACCGGCATAGGTGTAGGTTTCGAACCGCGCCCCGCTGTTGATATTGACGACCTGCACCTTTTCATATTCGAGGATGCCGGAAGCTTCGAGCAGATCCTCGTCGATCGTGATTGATCCCTCGTAATGCAGTTGCGCCTCGGTCACCGTGGCCCGGTGGAGCTTGGCCTTGCACATCGTGATCCGCATCGAACGTATTCCGTCCCGGTCGGCCTGGTCTTCCGCAAGCTTTCGGCGGAAACCGGAAGCTCAAGCACCATGCTAACAAATCCGGCGCGCGGTTTCACCCCTCAACGCTAAACCGGCCGGTAAAGGCCCCGTTTGTCAATCTCATCGAGCACGGGGCCGGGGATCAGGCCGGCCAGTTCGGCGAAAGCCCCGGCCGCGAGCCGCTCGCGCAGGAAGGTGGAGGAAAGGTCGGGCAGGGCGAAACGCGGCGGCGCGCCATCGCCCGACGCTCCGGGGACCGCGTGGCCCGCGCGCGGCACGACCAGCGGCGGCGCCAGCCGCATGATCTCGTCGAAGTTCTTCCAGCGCGCGGCATCGGCCAGTTGATCGCTGCCCATGATCCACCGCCAGCGCAGGTCCGGGTGGCGCGCCTGAAGCCGCCGCAGCGTATCAATCGAGTACTGCGCGTCCGGACCGCGCTCGAGATCCAGAACCCGCACCTTCGGGCCGAAGCAGGCGAACGCCCGCCGGCACAGTTCCAGCCGATCCTCGAACGGCGCCAGCGGCTTGCCGAACGGATGCCCGCCCGTCGGAATCACCCACACCTCGTCGACCGCGCCGCCGGCCAGCGCCCAGCCGACGACCAGAACATGCGCCACATGCGGCGGATTGAAGCTGCCGCCGAACAGGCCGATCGTCTGGCCCGCGCCGCTCATCGCGCCGCCTGCTCGTGTTCGGCGATGATCGTCGTCTGCAGACCCCCGCGGATCGTCATCCGGCATTCGACGCGCAGGCTGCGCGGCGCCAGCAGCGCCATCAGGTCGTCGCGAATCCGGTTGGCCAGATGCTCGTAGAAAATCCCCACGTTGCGGTACGACATCAGGTAGTACTTGAGCGAGCGCAACTCGACGCAACGCCGATCGGGCACGTAGGCGATCGTGATCCGGCCGAAATCGGGCAGCCCGGAGAACGGGCAGACCGAAGTGAATTCCTCCGTCGTCGTCGTGATCGTGATCGGTTTGCCCGGATACTGGTAATCGAAAGCCTCCAGCGCCGCGGTATCGATCGCCTCCAGACCCTGGAATTCCAGCTTGCGATCGAGCGCCTTGAATCCCTGCGCTCCCTTGTCGGGCTGCTCCGGCTTTGCCGATGTCGTGCCTCTGGCCATGAACGCCTCTGCTCCTCGCCTACTGAGTTCGTCCGCGCGGCGGCGGACCGCCCACTATTCTACCCCGAGGCGCCGGAGAGACTGAAGGGACTTAAGGAACGTAACGGAATCGAGGCCCGGCCGGCGTCCCGGATTCTCCGATGCCCCTTTGCTCGCTGTTCAAATCCCCAGCTTCTCGCGCAGATACTCCCGCATTTCGCGATCGATGAACCAGGCCGGGATCACAAACACGATCACGAAGACGCCCGCCATGGCGGCCAGTCGCGGAATGGACGCCGTCAGCCCGAACAGATCGGTTCCCCAGGCGACGGCCAGCATCAGGCCGGCCAGCGCGAGCGGCCGCAACCAGTCGCCGATCAGCAGCCGCGGCAGATAGTCGCGCGGGCAGAGCGCGACCTGCGCCAGGCCCATCACCCCGTATGCGATCAGGGTTGAATAGACCGCCCCCATTTCGACATAGCGCGGGATAAGCCAGATGTTGAGGGCGACGTTAAGGAGTGCGGCGCCCCCGACGGTCAGCAGGATCCGATTGGTCCGCTTGAGCAACGTCAGGCCATGGGTCCAGACGATCAGCACCGTGAAGAGGGTGTAATTGACGGCGATCCAGACAAAAATCGGCGCCGAGGAGGCCTTCTCCGCCCCCGAAATCAGCAGGAAGAAGTCCCTGCCGACGGCGAGCAGCCCCGCCGTGATCGCGCAGACGGCATAGAGCAGCAGGTGCAGCACCCGGCGCTGCAAGCCGAGCACCGGCTGGATCCCCTTGGTCTCGTAGAGCCGGTTGGCCACCGGCTGGAACGCCGGCTCCAGCGGAAATCGCAGCACGACCCCGACCGTGATCGCCAGCCCATAGCCGATGCTGTAAACGCCCACCGCCGTGTTGCCGTGGTAATAACGCAGCATCACGTGATCCGCGAAGGCCAGCAGGATGAACGAAATTTCGCTGGCGACGAGCGGCAGCCCGAACCGCAGGCTTTGGCGGAAGAGATCGCCCGAGAACGATCGCGGATCGAAATGGCAGTTACGCCGGGCCCAGCCGACCACATAGAAAAAGATGAGGCCGACGGCGGCCAGCCGGGCCCAGTAGACCCCCATGGCCGAACGCAGCAGAAACACGATCACCAGGACGACGAAGACCAGTTCCAGGTAGCGCCCCACGATGATCAGCCAGGCGGCGAGCCGGGATTCCTCGCGCGCCCGAATCACATTGTCGATCAGGCTCTGAATCACGCCGATCTGGCTGATCACAAGGATGATCTCCAGGTAGCGCAGGTCGGCGATCGGCCGGAAGAGCGACACGGCATGGAGCGCCGCCAGCGTGAGCGCAAACAGCACCAGCGACAGCGCCGCCGGCGCCAGCACCAGCGTCGTATAGAACGTTTTCTGCTCCGCGATGCTCCGGCCCAGACAGTGCGAAGGATAGAGCCGCCGGATGGAGTGCTGCATCCCCAGCTTGAGCACCGCGATCCAGACCAGAATGAAGCCCTGAAAGTAGCCGAACAGGCCGTATTCCTCGGTCGGCAGCAGGCGGACCATCACGGGGTAGGAAATGAACCCCGCGACGATCGTCAGGATATTCGCGTTGAGGTAGCGCACGTAATGGCGCATCAGGGTGGGGGGGCGCTTCTCGGCGGCCGGCGAGGCGTCGGACGGTGGGTTGTCGGGTTTGTGCATGCGTTCACGCCCCCCCCAGGGGGCCACCTCCGGCCGGCGCCGCGTCGTGATTTGCCGGCGGTCCCGCCGGCACGGATTCAGCGCGCGGAGCGGCCGCGGCACAGGCCGGCCGCCGCCCCCGGGCCAATCCGGTTTCAGGCCGACTCGTTTCCCGCGGACGCCATTCGCCGCGACTGGTCCAGAATTTCTCGGACGATCCGCGCATCGGCCGCGGCGACCAGGCCTGCGACCTCGCGCAGCACCGTCTCAGGACCGGCGCTCGCCAGCCGCGCGTGAAATGCCGCGTCGGCGGGGAACAGTTCACCGTGCTCGTCGCGCGCCTTGAAGTGCAGCGCCGCCGCGATCACCCCCACGATCGCCGCCGGCTCCACCCCCTCGCGCTGACACAGCCGCAGGGCGCCGATGCAGCGGTCGTCGGGGGCCAGCTTGCGCGGCAGGTCCCGCCCGACCCGGAAGACCGTGTCGCCCAGCGCCTCGTTTCCGAACCGCTCCAGCAGATCCTCGATATGGGCCGCCTGGTCGTCGCGCGTGAATTCACTCGGGTGCGCCCGCACCAGCGCCTCGGCCGATTCGCGCATCGCCCCCTGCACCAGCCGACGGACCTCCGCGTCGCGCGCGCACTCCCACACATAAGTGTGGCCGCGCAGGAACCCGTGATAGGCCGCGGCGGCGTGGCCCAGATTGTGGATGAAGAGCTTGCGATCGACCCACGGCGCGAAATTGCGCTTGCAGACCAGGCCGGCGACGGCCGGCGGTTCGCCGATGAAGCCCTCGCGGTCGGCGATGATCGTGTTGTAGGCTTCGGCCCAGACCTCCAGGGGGTCGCGCCGGCGCGCCTCGGTCGGCATGATCGGCACCATCTTGCCGATGCTGGTTTCCACCAGGCCGACCCGACCAGCCAGGTCGAAATCGGCGGGGAGGGCCGCCGCCAGGTGGGCGCGCGCGATGCCCGCCGCGCCGCGCAGGTTCTCGCAGAGGATGATCGAGATTGGGCGCTCGCGGCGCCGGAGGCCCGCCGCGATTGCCGGCATGATGCGCGGCAGAACCGCCGGCCCCACGGCCGTCCCGATCACGTCGGCGCGCGCGACGGCCTCGGCCACCGCTTCGGTCTCCGTCGCCAGGATCCCCCGGACGTGCTCCACCAGGGTCTCCGGCGACTGGCCCGGCAGCGTCTTGCCTTTTGTCACGACCTTGTAGCGCCGCTCGCGGTTGAGCGCCTCGATGATGGCCGGCACGGCATCGATGAAGACGACCTCGTAACCTGAGGCGGAGAACAGCTGGCCGACAAGCGACCGGCCGATATTGCCGGCGCCGAACTGAACCAGAATCGGACGCTGCGCGCTGGACATGACCGACCGCCGCGACGGGGATCGGGCGGGCCGGCCACGCTGTCTCGGCCGCCGCCATAATCGCCGATCAGTTGACCAGATAGCTCGGTAATCGTCAAAGCGAACGTAGACGCAGAAGGGATGGAGGGTTGTCGCCCGCGCCGCGACCCGATAGACTGCCCCGGGATGAAGGCCGAGTTTGTCAAGACGATCACCGACCCCAGCCAGGCGCCGCCGCCGCGGCCGGCGGTCGTCTTTGCCGGCCGCTCCAACGTCGGCAAAAGCTCGCTGATCAACAAGCTGACCAACCGCAAGGGCCTGGCGCGCACGTCGAGCACACCCGGCCGCACCCGCGAAATCCAGTATTTCGGCATCGACGACCGCTATTACCTGGTCGATCTGCCCGGCTACGGCTACGCCAAGGTCAGCAAGACCGAACGGGCCCGGTGGGGACCCATGATGGAGCGCTTCCTGCGCAAGGCCGAGGGCATCCGGCTGGTCGTGCTGATCCTGGACGTGCGGCGCGACCCCAGCCCCGAGGACTTGCAGATGATCCAGTGGCTGGAGCACGGCGAGCGGCCGTATCTGTTCGCCGTGACAAAGTGCGACAAGGTCAAGCGCGGCGAGCGGTCGCGGCGGCTCCACGCGCTGCAGCGGGCGCTGGGCCTGGCCGACGGCTCGGCCCTCGTCCCCGTCTCGGCCGCGACCGGCGAAGGGATCGGCGACCTGTGGCGCGTGATCGAGTCGGTTCTGAGCCCGGCGCCGCCCGAGCCGAAGCCTCCGGCGTGACGGCGCCTCGGCCGCTTGCGCCGTGGGCATTGCCGGTCGCCGCGCGAGCGGTTACAGTATCGACGGGGAGCGCGCGGGCGAGGGCTGCATGCCCGCGGCACCGCCCCGCCCGAATTCTCGCGACCGGTCCCCGGCCGTCCCGACGGCCGCACCGGCCGGCCGCGCCTGCTGCACTCCATGGAACTGCGCACCTTCTTTGAACGCCTCGCCGCGCGCTGCGACCAGACCGGCGCCAGCCTCTGCATCGGCCTCGACCCGGACCCGACGCGCCTGCCGCGCCATCTGGGCTCCGGTCCGGAGGCGATCTACCGCTTCTGCGTCGAAATCATCGAAGCGACCGCCGATCACGCCGCCGCCTTCAAGCCGAACCTCGCGTTCTTCGAGGCGATCGGCGTGGAGGGCTGGCATGTCCTCGATCAGGTGCTGCGCGCCGTGCCGCAGGATGTGCCCGTGATCCTGGACGCCAAACGCGGGGACATCGGCTCGACCGCCCGGATGTACGCCCGCTCGCTGTTCGACCGGTTGCGCGCCGGCGCCGTCACCGTCAATCCCTACATGGGTTACGATTCCGTCGAGCCGTTCCTGGAATTCGAGCGCAACGGGACGTATGTTCTCTGCCTGACCTCGAACCAGGGCGCGTTTGATTTTCAACTGGCCGACGACCTGTATCTGCGCGTGGCGCGGCGCGTGCGCGAATGGAACACGCGCGGCAACTGTGGGATGGTCGTCGGCGCGACCAAGCCGCAGTTCCTCACTTCGATTCGCGCGATCGCGCCCGAGATCCCCCTGCTCATCCCCGGTCTGGGGGCGCAGGGGGGCGATCTGGAGGCGACGCTGGCGGCCGCGCCCGACGCGCCGCCGCATCATCTGCTGTTCAACGTGTCGCGCTCGATCATCTACGCGGCCGACGACGCCTCGTTCGGCCGCCAGGCGCGCGTGGCGGCGCGCTATTATCTCGATCGGATCCAGCGCGCCCGCAGGAAGGTGCTGGGCCTCGGCACCGAAGGCGCCGAGGAGTAGACCGATCCCGTTTGCTTATTCGCCGGATGATGCCGGGATGCCCGCGGGAGGGGCGGTGTTTTTTGATCCTGATTGCGCATGCGATACCGGGACCCGATACCGATACCGATTGCAATGCGGACCGATTCTCCGTGAGTCCTTGTCGGTTTGCGGCTATTTCGGTTGATTGAGGCCGGGCCGCGCCAGGGCTTCGCGGTCGGCCAGCGCCTCGGCGCGCAGCCAGTCCTCGCGCGTGGTGATCTTGAAATTCGCCGACGAGCCCGCCACGAGGGCCACCCGCAGCCCCAGCCGCTCCAAGACCGCGGCTTCGTCGGTCCAGTCTTCCGCGGAATCCATCAGCGCCAGCGCCGAGCCGAGGTAATCGGCCCGAATCGCCTGGGGGGTCTGCGCCAACCAGATCGTCCGGCGGTCGAGCGTGGCGTCGACACAGCCGTCGTTGCCCGCGCGCTTGACGGTGTCGGGGCAGGGCAGCGCAACCAGGCCGCCGCCGGTCTCCATCGCGCGTTGCGCCAGCAGGCGGGTCGCCCGGCGGTCGGGGAAGGGACGCGCGGCGTCGTGAACGAGCGCCACGTCGAACGGCGCGCGCAGGGCGCGCAGCCCCGCCGCAACGGAATCCTGGCGCCGCGCGCCGCCCGCGACGAGCCGGAGCGGCACCGCCGGCCCCTCGACGTGCGCGCGCGCCGCCTCGGGCAGACCGGCGGGCGGGTGGACGAGCGCGATCTCCACGACGAACGGGAGGCCGCCAAAAAAGCGCAGCGAGTAGGAAAAGACCGGCCGGCCGGCCAGCGGCAGGAATTGCTTCGGGGTCAGCTCGCCCAGCCGCTCGCCGCGCCCCGCGGCCACGATCACAACCGCGACGCGCGGCGGCGGCGGGATGAAATCATCGGGATCCATCAACGGCGCGCGAGCGCATCGATCCAGTCGAGCATGTCGAGCGGAACGAGGCCGTAGTGCGAAAAGACGAAATGATCGATGCCCGACTCGAGCGCGGCCTGGATCGCGCCGGCCGGCGAGTAATCGTCGGTGTGGGGCACGCCCAGCGGGATGTCGACCGCCAGGTCGCGGCCCAGCTGCAAGACCTCGGCATAGCGGCTGACGAACGTCGGCCGGGGCGCCGGGCCCCGACCCGGCTGCAACGTCGCCCGCAGCCGGCGCTGGCGCAGCGTGTGGAGTTCGATCCCCCAGCGCCAGGCGTCGTCGGGCTCCTCGGCCAGCACCAGTTGCAGGCCGGCGTGGCTGCCGTCGGTCGCGTCGTTCAGTTCATCCACGAGCGTCGTGATCGTCCCGGCGCGAGCCTCGGCATAGCGCGCCAGCGAATTGTAGGGGTCGGCGATCTCGTCGTTGAGGCGCCGCTCGCTCAGGTCGCCCGCCAGCGCGCGGTGCAGCATCCGTTCGACGCGTTGCGCCAGATCGTCGACTTCCAGGTTCAGCTCCTCGGCGCGGCGGCGGCAGTGCTCGCAGAAGCAGAGGCTGAGCAGGTAGCCGAGGCCCTGGCCCACGGGCACGTCGACCCAGCGCGCGCCGATGAACTGGTCGTGGCTGGGGAAGGCGAAATCCTGCAGCTCGATCATGTCGACCCCGACGCGGTGCGCGAGGTCCTCGACCAACGCCTGGGCGTAGCCGCGGACGGCCGGATGCGCCGGGCAAAGCGTCCCTTCCAGCCGGTCGCCCAGCGCATTGACCATCGTGCATTCCGGAAAGGCCAGGCTGAGCGACTGGTTATTGAACAGCGTGACCCATGCGGTCGCGATCATGTCGTATTCGCGCATCGATTCGATCAGGCGGGCGACGAACGCCCCGCTGCCGAATTCCGGATGCACGCGCGGCTTGATCTCGTCGTAGCAGGAAAGGAGCGGCTGGAAATAGAGCGCGCCGTCGGGCGCATGAACCAGCGCCCGCTTGGGATTGTGCGGGCAGTAATAGCGGCCGCCGTGACAGGCCAGCGCGAGGTGGACGCCGTTGACGCCGGAATCGGCCAGGCGGCCCAGGACCTCGTGGACCCCTTCGTCGGCGAAGTCCCAGACAAACGTGCGGATGGCGCGGGCAGGCATGGCGACCATCGTCTTTTCAGCTTCAAGCACCGATTCGAAGATCACGGCGGAAATCCTTCCGTTTCCAGTACCATCTTGTCGGGCGCTCCCCCAAAAAGCAAATGCGGAAAAGAGGGGGGAACGGCCCTGACGCCCGCGGTCTGAGGCAGGGCAAAATGCGAGCCAAACCACCAAACGGGGCGCGGAAGCGGGGGTCGGGCAACGCGCCGCGCCGGACAACCGATTATGGCGTCAGTTTATATCGAAATCTTTCGGCTGCCAACACGACTTGCTGGCGGAAACGCCGCGGGACATGGGGCCATGCCGATCCTGATTCTTACGGGGAACGCCAATCTCCTGAATGGCCCGGCGCGAATTGGAGCGATCCTTCAAGAGCCACTGGGAGAGCGCGCCGACGGCCAGCTTGATCGTCGTCGTCTTGCCGCACCCGTTCTCGCCGAGCAACCCCAGCACGCACCCCTCGGGAACGGCGAGGTCCAGATCGCGCACGCCCCGCTGCGTCCGGTAGTAGCGGGTCAGGCCGTAAGCCTCAATGACATTCATCGCCAGCACCTCTCCCCTTCGAGAATCCGTTTCGCGTCGGTCAACGCTGGGGTGGTTGTGTGCCGTCCCCAGGGAATCGCTTGTTCCTTCTTTCGACTATCCTGCCACGCTGGGCCAGCGCCGGTCAGCGGGCATCGCGGAGCTGCTCGATCTGGCCGATCTCCTCCTCGATCCAGCGCAGCAGATCGGCGAAGCTGACGCCCAGGCGGCCCGCTTCGACGAGCAGGCGCCGGATATCGCCTTCCAGCCGCCGGTGCTGTTCGGCCTGCGTCAGACCGGGCGGCCGGCCCGCGATGAACGCCCCGCGCCCCGGATGCGTGAAGATCACGCCCTCGGCCTCCAGTTGGCGGTAGACGCGCGCCACGGTTGTCGGGTTGAGGCGGAGCCGGGTCGCCAGCGCCCGAACCGAGGGGATGCGCTCACCGGGGACCAGTCCTCCGCTCACGACCAGATATTTGATCTGCCCGGTGATCTGCTGCGAGATCGGGACGCCGCTATGGTGGTCGAGAGTCAGGTGCATTTGCCGGCCAACTGTGCACATATATATCATACAGTGGCTACGGCGTCAACTTGAATTGCGGTGTGATTTCGAGAGCCGGGGACGAAGGACGAGAGCCGAGAGCCGATTCGGGTGAGGAACGATTCCGACGTCCCCGCGGAATGCGGCGGGCGATTGATTTGATCCCGATAGCGATCCCGACACGATAATTCAGGGGCAGTTTGTTTTGGGTGCGGCCAGGCTGCGCAGGCGGGTTCCTCCCCCTTTCGCTCCCGTTGCGTCAAATTCCGACGTTGACACGGGTTCGTTCCTTCCGGTTCAATAGGTCGGTTTGGTCCCCGGACCAGGCAACCTGACGCCAGCAGGCGGAAGAGCCGGGCGACTCGGTCAGCCGGTGGGCAACTCCTTGACCCACCGCCGACTGGGCGCTTGGGCCGGGCTCCGGCCTTCGGGCCGCGCCCCGATCTTCCGGCGTCGTCCCCCCTGGACCGCCTGTCATCCAAGGAGGCAGACCCTCATGTCCATCACGCTCGAACGCAAGCAGCAGCTCATCGAACAGTATAAGACCCACGACAACGACACCGGCTCGCCGGAAGTTCAGGTGGCGATTCTGACCGAGCGCATCAACAACCTGACGGAGCACTTCAAGGCCCACGGCAAGGATCATCATTCGCGCCGCGGCCTGCTCCGGCTGGTCTCCAAGCGCAAGGCGCTGCTGACGTATCTGGCCGACAACCAGATCGAACGCTACCGCGAATTGATCAAGCGTCTCGGCCTGCGCCGCTGACGCCGGTCGGTCGCCGCAGTGGCCCGCGGGCCGCCGGCGACCGGAGGATTGAGGGTCCCCGGGCGCGGCTATTCTCTGCCGCCCCCAAACCACACGACGGCACGCACGCGGCCAGGCGATTTGCGCCGCGCCGGGCCACGGGGAGAAGGGAACCCGGGATTTTAAACAGAAGAGTCGAGCAGGCGCAGGCGACGCCGCGCCGACCCTTGTGTTTAAAACCCCGATGACCTTCCTCCCGCCCCGGCCCGCCGACCGGTCGGCTCCGCGCCCGCCGGACCGGCGATGGCCCCCGCCGCCGCGCCGTGCCGCATCGAAAGGAGTGCTTCATGTCCATGGAGCGCATCTCGGTTCCCTTTGGAGCGGAACCGCTGATTCTCGAAGTCGGTCGCATGGCCAAACAGGCCGATGCGGCCGTGATCGCCCAGGTGGGCGGCACGGTGATGCTGGTGGCCGTCACCGTCTCACCCGAACCGCTCGAAGGGCGCGATTTCTTCCCCCTGATGGTCGATTACCGGGAGAAATTCTACGCCGGCGGCCGGATCCCCGGCGGCTTCTTCAAGCGGGAAAGCCGGCCGGGGGACCTGGAAACCCTCCGCGCGCGCATCACCGACCGCGCCATCCGGCCGCTGTTTCCCGAAAATCTGCGCAACGAGGTGATGGTCTACATCACCATCCTGTCGAGCGACAACATTCACCCGGCCGAGATCGCGGCGCTCAACGCCACGAGCCTGGCGCTGCGCTTGTCGTCGGTGCCGTTCCCGACGGCCACCGCGGCAGTGCGCGTCGGCCGCGTCGACGGCGAATTCGTTCTCAATCCGACGTTCGAGCAACAGAAGGTGAGCGATATCGACCTGATCGTGGCCGGCACGCGCAAGGCGATCAACATGGTCGAAGCGGGGGCCGAATTCGTCAGCGAGGAGGACATGATCGCCGCGCTGCGCTTCGCCCACGAAGCGATCACCGAGATCATCGAAGACATCGACGAGTTTGCGGCCCAGCACGGCAAGCCGAAGTTCGAGATCAAGGTCGAGCCGCTGCCGGCGGAGGTCGCGGCGCACGTCCGCGAGCTGTGCGTCGAACGCTTCGACAAGCTGGTCCACGGCCGGCTGAGCAAGGAAGCGTTCAGCGAGGGAGAGCACACGATTATCGCCGAGACGGCGGCCGCCATCGCCGTGGAGCATCCCGAGCTGGTCGGCCAGGTCAAGGACTACGCGACCGAGCTGCTCAGCCAGGCGGTGCGCAAGCTGATCATCGAGGAAGGCCAGCGCGTCGATGGGCGCGCGCGGGATGAAATCCGGCCGGTCACCTGCGACGCGCCGATCCTGCCGGCCGTCCACGGCTCGGCGCTTTTCACGCGCGGCCAGACCCAGGCGCTCGGCGTTGTGACGCTGGGGACGGTCGGCGACGCCCAGATGATCGACACGATGCTCGGGACGTATGACAAGTACTTCATGCTGCACTACAACTTCCCGCCGTTCAGTGTGGGGGAAGCCAAGCCGATGCGGGCGCCCGGCCGCCGCGAGATCGGCCATGGCGCGCTGGCCGAGCGCGCGCTGCAGCCGGTGATCCCGAAGACCGAGGATTTCCCCTACACGATCCGGCTCGTCTCGGAAATCCTTGAATCCAATGGGTCCAGTTCGATGGCGTCGGTGTGCGTCGGCTCGCTGGCGCTGATGGATGCCGGCGTGCCGCTCAAGCAGCCGGTGGCGGGGATCGCGATGGGCCTGGTCGCCAACGAGGAAGGCAAGATGGCCGTCCTGACCGACATCCAGGGGGTCGAGGATCACCTGGGCGACATGGACTTCAAGGTGGCCGGGACGCGCGACGGCATCACCGCCCTGCAGATGGACATCAAGATCGAGGGGGTCACGTTCGAGATCATGGAGCAGGCGCTGGAGCAGGCCAAGGCCGCCCGGCTGAAGATCCTCGATATCATGACCGAACTGCTGCCGGAGCCCCGCGCCGAGCTGGCCAAGGCCGCCCCGCGCGTCTCCTCGATCCAGATTCCGGTCGACAAGATCGGCATGGTGATCGGGCCGGGTGGGAAGACGATCCGCGGGCTGGAGGAACGGACCGGCGCCAAGATCGACATCCAGGACGACGGCAAGATTTTCGTCTCCTCGCCCAACGGCCAGTCGATGGAAGCCGCGCGCCAGTTGATCCAGGAGATGACGGCCGAAGTGACCGTCGGCCAGGTGTATGAGGGCAAGGTGGTGCGCGTGACCGATTTCGGCGCGTTTGTCGAGCTGCTGCCGGGCCGCGACGGGATGGTTCACATCAGCGAGCTGGAGATCGGCCGCGTGGACCGCGTCGAGGACGTCTGTCAGGTCGGCGACAGCCTGAAGGTCAAGGTGGTCAATATCGATCCGGCCGGCAAGGTGCGGCTTTCGCGCAAGGCGATCCTGATGGAAGAGCAGGGTCTGGAGTATACGCCCGACGACGGGGGTCGGCGCGGCGGCGGCGGCGGTGGTGGTCGCGGCGGCGAGCGGGGCGGCGGCGGCGGACGCGGCGGCGACCGTGGCCGCGGCGGCGAGCGCGGCGGCCGGGGCGACCGCGAGCGGGGTCCGCGCGGCGGCGGCGAGCGGGGCGGACGCGAACGGCGCGAGAGCAGCGCCGAGCCAAAGGAATACGGCTTCCGCGAACGTCCGCGCCAGAAGCACGAGGATGATTGACCGATTCGCCGGTGAAACTGGCAAAAGCCCGGAGCGGCCCGACCGCGCCGGGCTTTTTTCTTTCGAGTTGCGCAGAAACCGGCGGTTCACAACGAGGGGACAGAAGAGCCGGTTTTCGAGAGCCGCGGACGAGGGACGAGATCTGAATTTTGGAGACGGCCGATGAGAGCGAGCACGGGGACGAGAGATGCGGACCGATGAGGGGTCCGCGTGGCAGCGTGATTCAAAAGACTTGATCATCCATAAATGCCATGCTAGGTTCTGGTACGCTTTGCGTCCGAACTTGGACGCGGCTTGTAGCGAAGCGAGGTTCTCCCATGAGCTGCGCCGAATTGCCCCGCCTGACCGCGGATGAAGCGGTCACTCACATTCAACACGGCGACACGGTTGTCACCAGCGGGTTTACGGCCGCCGGCACGATCAAGGCCTGCGGCCGCGCGCTGGCCAACCGCGCCCGGGCTGAACACGAAGCCGGCCGGCCCTTCAAGATCCGGCTGCTGACCGGGGCGTCGACCGGCCCGTCGGTGGACAAGGCGCTGGCCGAGGCCGATGCGATCGCGTTCCGCGCGCCGTATCAGAGCGACCGCACGCTGCGCCAGCGGATCAACAAGGATCAGGTCCCGTTCTTCGACATCCACCTGTCGCACGTGCCACAGTATGTCGAGTATGGCTTTTTCGGCGAGATCGACGTGGCGATCATCGAGGCGACGTCGATCAGCCGCGAGGGGCACATTTATCTGACGACGGCGGGGGGCGCCTCACCGACGTTTCTCAAACGCGCGCGCCGCGTGATTATTGAACTCAACCGGTTCCATCTGCCGCGGCTGCGCGAGATGCACGACATCTTCGTGCCCGCCCTGCCGCCGCGCCGGCGCGAGATCCCGATCTTCCATCCGCTGGATAAAATCGGCACGCCGTACGCGATGGTGGACCCAAAAAAAGTGATCGGCATCGTGGAGACCGACGAGCCGGACGAGTCGGGGTCGCTCGACCCGTACACCGAGATCCACGAGCAGATCGGCCGCAATGTCGTGGAGTTTCTGGCGCGCGAGATGAAGGCGGGGCGGATCCCCCCCGAGTTTTTGCCAATCCAGTCGGGCGTGGGCAACGTGGCCAACGCGGTGCTGGCCAACATCGGCCTGGATAGCCGCATTCCGCCGTTCTACATGTATACCGAAGTGTTTCAGGACGCCTGTCTGCAACTGATGGACGCCGACCGGCTGCTGGGGGCGTCGACCTGCTCGCTGACGCTCAGCCCGGATGCGCTGCACCGGCTCTACGGGGAGTTCGATCGCTACGCCGACCGGCTGGTGATCCGTCCGCAAAGCATGTCGAACAACCCGGAGATCATCCGCCGTCTCGGCGTGATCTCGATGAACACGGCGCTGGAGGTGGACCTCTACGGCAACGTGAATTCAACGCATGTCGGCGGCACGCAGATGATGAACGGCATCGGGGGTTCGGGCGATTTCACGCGCAACGCCTACATCTCGATGTTTACCTGCCCCTCGGTGGCCAAGGACGGGGCGATCTCGGCGGTGGTGCCGATGGTCAGCCACAGCGACCACAACGAGCATTCGGTGCAGGTGCTGGTGACCGAGCAGGGATTTGCCGATCTGCGCGGCGTGGCCCCGGCGGACCGGCCGCGGATCATCATCGACAACTGCGCGCACCCCGACTACAAGCCGCTGCTGCACGACTACATCAACCGGGCCGCCAAGGGCCATATCGCGCACGACCTGCGCCACGCCTTCGATTTCCACATCCGCTTTGCCGAGACCGGCTCGATGATGCCGAAGTAGGCGGCCGCGCGCGCCGAGCCCGGCGTTGAAAGCTATTTATCCGCTCCGGAAAGCAATCCCAAACCGGCGAGATAGCCTCTGGCCGTCGCCCGGGCGGCATCGCCGCGGCCGCGCAGGGGTCCGACGATCTGGCGGACGGCGACGACGCCGGCCAGGTAGACGCCGCCGACGAGCCGGATCGGCCAGCCGTAATTACGGCGCAGGAAGAGCAGCCGGTTGCGCGTCGTGTAAAACAACAGGCGGGGTCGCAACGGCGTGGCCGTGGACGCCGACTCGTGATGAATGAACCGGGATTCGGGGACATAGCGGATGCGAAAACCGGCGCGGCGGGCGGCCAGACAGAAATCGGCGTCCTCGTAGTAGAGGAAATAAGGCGCGTGGAAGCGCAGGCCGGCCTCGAGGACGCGGCGGTGAATGAGCAGGGCGCAGGCGGAAGCGAACGGCGTCTCGTTCGGCCGGTCGTACTGGCCAGCGTCCGGTTCGTGGAAGCCGCGGTTGCGGCAGCGGGCGCGCCACGGCTCGACGCGGCCGCCGGCGGCGTAGATCCGGCCATCGGGCAGCAGGATCCGCGGGGCGGCCAGGCCCGCGCGCGCCGCGGGGTCGATCAGGCGGAGGACGGCGTCGGCCGTCGCGGCCGCCGCGTCGTTGTTGAGGAGCAGCACGAATTGGGCGTCGCCGCGCAGCACGGCCGCGAACCCCTGGTTGCAGGCGGCGCCGAAGCCGACGTTGGCGCGGTTCGCGATCAGCTCGATGCGGGGTTCCCGCGCGAGCAAGTCGCCGGCCCAGGCGCCGTCGCCCTCGTTCTCGATCAGGATCACGCGCGGGTCGATCCCATCCGAATCGAGAAACGAGCGGATCGCCGCCTGCGTCAATCCGGGCTGATGGTAATTGACGATGATCGCGTCGACGCGCGGGCGGGTGGCGGCGGGATCAGCCATGCTCTTGCGTCAGGCGCAGCTGGCGGAGGGCCTCGAACAGGACGGCGGCGGCGGCCGTCGCCAGATTGAGGCAGCGGACGCGCGGTTCGTGCATCGGGATGACAACGGTCCGGTCGCGGCGCCGCTCGAGCCAGTCGGGCGGAAGCCCTTCGGTTTCGTTGCCGAAGATCAGCCAGTCCCCCTGCCGGTATTGCACCTGGGCGTAGTCGACCGACCCATGTTTGGTGACGAGCCAGCAACGGTCGGGATCGAGATCGGGGGACGACCAGAAGGCGTCGCCGTCGCGATGGAGCCGCAGATCGGTCGCCTTCAGGTGGCCGACGGCGGCGCGCTTGAGCGAAGCCTCGTCCAGGCGAAAGCCGAGAGGCCGGATCAGGTGCAGCCGGCACCCCATGGCAAAGCAGGCGCGGGCGATCTGGCCGGTATTCTGCGGGATGCGCGGGGCGTAGAGGACCACATGGAGCATCAGGGCGACCACCGGCGAGCGGCGAGCTTGCGTTCGCGCCGCATCTCGGCGCGCACTTGCCACAGGCTGCGCAGGGCGATGCGGCGCATCTGCCGGCTGCCCCAGTAGGTCAGCCAGCGCGTTTCGTCGGGCAGATAGCGGAAGAGCCAGTCGCGCGCACGGTAGTGTTTGAGCAGAAAGCGGGCGCGATTGCGGAAGAAGAGGCGGAGGAATTCGGGATCGCGGCGGCGGTCGGCGGAGGCGTCAAAGTGGGTGACGACGGCGTCGCGGGCGACGGCGACGCGCCAGCCGGCGCGGCGGGCGCGGAAGCAGAAGTCGGTCTCCTCGTAGTAGCCGGGCCAGAAGGCTTCATCCAGTCCGCCCAGCTCGCACCAGGTGTCGGCGCGGACGGCCATCGCGGCGCCCAGGACGCTGGCCACATCGTGGATGCCGCTGTACTGGCCGTTGTCGGGTTCGCCCTGGCCGAGGTTGGACGGGAGGCCGTTGCCGCGGAGGTGGATGCCGACGTGCTGAATCGTGGCGACGTCGGGCTCGAGGACCTTGCAGCCGAGGACGCCGATGGCGGGGTCGGTCTGGAACGCGTCGGCCAGCCGCTGCAGCGTGTCGGCGGCCATCACGGCGTCGGGATTGAGCAGGAGGAGGAAATCCATGTCGCGGGCGGCGGCGGCGGCGCGATTGTTGCCGCCGGCAAACCCCAGATTTTTCCCGGCGCGGATGACGTGGATCCGGGGATCGCCGATCCGTTCGGCCAACTCCGGTCCGCCGTCGCTCGAGCCGTTGTCGACCACGGTGATGCGGGCGGGGGGGAGCGTCTGGGCCAGGGCCGAACGCAGGCAGCCGTCGATCCACTGCGCGCTGTTATAGAGCACGACCAGGACATGGAAGCTGCGGGAGGGGGTCGGGGGCATGGGCGTGGCGGGCCGTCGCGGCCCGGAAAAGGGATCGCCCGCGGGGAAGAAGACGGCGCCCAGTTTAGGCCAGCCGATGGCGGGCGTCAACGGCGCGTCGGCCAAATGGGTCTTGAATGGCCGCGGAGGGAATGGATAATGTGAATGGCCTCAGGCTTTCACGCAACTGCACGGGGAACGCCACGGCGCTCCCGCGCGGCAATCGAACACTTGACCCCTGTGAAGGACCGCTCTCATGAAACGTTTTGCCCTGCTGCTTGTGATGCTTCTGGTCGCGATCCCGGCCGGATACGCCCAGCCCATGGGGCCCATGGGCGAGGCCACGACCGATACCCTGAATACGGAGTCAATCCAGTTTCTGGAGGAACCGCGGCCGGATGAAGCCGTCGCGGCGCGCAATGCGTGGGGCGAGCTGACGATCCGCAATCTGATGGATTACGGCTCGGCCAACCCCGTCCCGTGGCTGAGGGGCAACCTGTCGCTGAATCAGATCGCGGCGCTGCCGGGCGACCTCATCATGCGCCTGGTCGACCATATCTCGGCGCGCCAGGCGGCGATGCACGACCTGCGCAACCACCCCGAGCTGGTCTATTATAATCCGATGGTTGAACAGTGGGAGCGGACGCGCGACCAGTTGATCGTCAACCGGTTCGTGGAAACGGAGTTGGAGGCGAAGCTGGTTGAACCCCCCGAAGCGGTGGTGACGGCCTATTACGAGGAGCACAAGCCGGAGTTCAAGCAGAATTTCGGCTTCAAAATGCGCCACCTGATCCTGCTGACGTATGAACCGTACATCGTGGCGGAAGGGGACACGCTCGAATCGATCGCGGAAAAGATCAGCGGCGATGCGGCCAACGCGGACAACATCCGGGCCGACATTGCGGGCAAGCCCGCCCGCCGCGAGGAAGGGGAAGTATTCAAGCCGCTGGTGCCGGGCGAGCAACTGCTGGTGCCGATGGATGAGGCCGACGCGCAACAGGTTCGCCAGCGCCTGGAGGAGATCCTCAAGGAACTGGACGAAGGCAAGACGTTTGAGGAACTGGCCAAGCAGTATTCCGAGACGGAGCCGGAGGCCCGCGGCCAGGTGATCGGCTGGCTGCCGGCGGGGACGCGCGACATGCTGCCCGACCTGCTGGAGATGGGGCGCCAAACCCCGGTGGGCGAAATCAGCCCGATCTTCCGAACCAAACACGGCTGGCAGGTGATCGAAGTGGTCGACAAGCGCGAGGAGGGCTTCCGGCCGCTGGAAGATGTCCGCTCGACGATCGAGATGCGGCTCAAGCAGGAGAAGCGCGACGAGCTGATTCAGGAGCTCCTCGATCGGTTGATGCTGAACCCGGCCCTGGAAATCAATTACGATGCGCTGACGACCGACGCCGATGCGACGACCGACACGATGACGGTGGTTCGCCGGACCGAGCCGTCCACCGACACCGTGGTGGCCAGCGTCGGCGATCGCAAGATCTACTACGGCGAGATCGCGCAGGGGTGGTCGCAAGTGTCGCCGCCGATCGATCGAGAGAAGGTGCGCGGCTTCCTGCGCGAGATGGGGAAGTTGCAGATCAACCTGATCGTGGAGGAGATGCGCCCGTTCTATGACGATCCCGCCAGCACGCTGGCACGCCAGCTGGAATGGATGGAGGTCGGCTTCCTGGGGAGCAACAAGATCAATCATGTGGCGCGTCTGCGGGCCATGGACGCGATCACGGACGAGATGAAACGGAACTATTTCGCCGAGCATCGCGAGGAATTCGCAACGCCGGAGATGGTGGCCTACAGCACGATGGAGCGGCGCCTGTCGCCCGAACAACAGGCACTGGAGGGCGAGGCGCGCCAGGCGGCGGTCGATCAACTGAAAGAAATGATGACGGCCGACCTGGCGGACGTGAAATCGGCCGAGGATTTCATCAATCTGGCCGGTCAGGTTAATGAGACGCTGCTGCAACAGGGCGTCCGAATTCCCCAGGCGGCCGATCCGGTGCCGGTCGATCGCATCGAGGAGCCAATCGCGGCCCAGATCGCGGAACTGCAGGAGGGCGAGTTCTCCCAGCCCTTCGTCGTGGGGGATCAGCGCGTGCTGTCGGTGCTGGTCGAGAAGCGCCAGCCGGCCGGGATTCCGGAGTATGAGGCCGTGGCATCGCAGGTCGAAAACCGGCTCCTGCCCCAACTGTTCCGGGAGTATGGCGAGGCGGTGGAACGGGAATATCTCGAACAGGCCCAGGTGGAGCACCTGATCACCGAATAGCGCCCGCGCGAAAGGCCGTCGACGCCGGGGATGGATCGTGCCCGAACCAGATCGTGGCCGGCCCTGCTGGTCCAGGTGGTGCTGCTGCTCACGGTCGCGTGCGACGCGGGGGGGCGCGCCGAGCGCCGCGGTGGGGGGGACGCGGCGGCCGGGGGAGAGTCCGGCCCCGCGACCGTCCGCATTTCGGGAGTCGTGCAACTGGAGGGACGCGACGATTCAAGTGGCGTTCAGGTCTTCATCCCCGGCTCCAGTCTGGTGGCGATGACCGATGCCGCCGGCCGCTTTGAGCTGAGTCCCGTCGGCGAGGGGCTGTATGAGCTGCAGGCCCGCGCCGCCGGCTTTCATGGGGCGAAGCTCGGTCCGGTGCAGGTGACGCCGGCCGACGCGGGGCGGACGATTCCGCTCGATCCACTGGTCCTGCAGCCCGAGACGGCCGCCGCCGAGCCGGCCGGGGCCGCTCTGGGCGCCATCGCCGGCGACGTGGTGGCCGGCGACGAGATGGCCGGCGAGACGATCAACTGGGCCGCCTGCACCATCTCGCTGGAGAATACCCCCTACCGGACCACCTGCGACTCCGACGGCAGTTTCCTGCTGTGGAACCTGCCGCCCGACCGCTACCAGTTGCGCGCGACGATGCCCGGCTTCCAGACGTGGACGCAGAGCGTGCGCGTACTGCCCGGCGAGCCCGACGAGCGGCTCGTGATCGAGCTGACGCCGGCGGGAAATTATGGCGGGGGCGGCCCGGGCCATGACCGGCGGATCCGCGGCGTCGTCACGCTGACCGGCCCCGACGGCGAACCGAGCAACGCATTCGACCAGGTCCTCATTGAGATCGCCAACCATCCCGAACTGAAAGCGATCCTGGAGAACGATGGGACGTTTGAATTCCCGAGCCTGGCGCCGGGGCGCTACGTCGTCATGGCCAGCGGCATCGGCTTCGAGGATGCGCGGCCGGTGGAGGTGGACCTGACCAATGCCCCGGCCGTCGACGTGCATCTGGAACTGCGCGCCGAACCGGGGATCGAGCCGGCGGGCGCCGTGATTCGCGGCATTGCGCGCAAGAACGATAATGAAATCCGCGACATGAGCGGCATCCAGGTGGCGCTGATCGGGACGTCGCACGCGGCCACGACCAACGCGCAGGGGGAATACGTGATCGACGAGATCGAGCCCGGGATTTACGACGTGATCGCCCAGGCCGACGGATACGAGCCGGCGCGGCTCGGTCCGGTCGAGCTGGCCGCGGGCGAGGAGGTGAACCTGGAGGAGATGATCCTCGAGCCGATCCGGGACTATCCGGAGGTGCTGTCGGTCAGCCCGGCCGACGGAACGCGCGGCGTGCTGGTGCGCGAAGTGGTGCCGGTGCGGGTGCGGTTCAGCAAGAAGATGGATCTCCCATCGCTGCGCCGGGCGATTCTGTTCGATCCGCCGGTGAGTTTTGAGGTGTTCGCAGGCGGCGGCAAGGCCGGCCCCGACACCGATTTCGTCCAGATCGAGCTGGCGGGGAGCGAGGGCGATCCCGTCGCGCTGCTCAATCAGCGCTACCGGATGACGATCGGCGTCACGGCGAAGGACGTCGAGGGGCTGACCCTGCAGGAACCGTTCGAGGCGGAGTTTTCAACCGCCGGCCCGGCGGTCATCCGCACGGTCCCGGCCGACGAGGGGCTCAAGCGCTCGTTGTCGCCCAGCGAGCCGGTCTCCGTTTTCTTCAACACGCGGATGGATCCCGCCTCGCTCGGGTCGGACACGCTGCGGTTCCGGCCGCGGCTGCGCATGGCGCCGGTACTCTCCGTTCAGGAGGATCGGGCAACCGGCTGGTCGATTCTGAACATCCAGGCGCAGTGGGAAGAGGATACCGAGTATTCGATCACGATTGGTCGGCGGGCCGAGACGTTCGATCGCGACAAGCTGGACAACGCGCCCTACACGTTCCGGTTCACGACGCCCGAACTGCGCGAATTCGAGCCCCCGCGCGCGCCCCAGGGCGTCCGGTGAAACTAACGGCAGGGACGTAAAGGACGTGAAGGACGCGGCGCGGGTGCCGCATCCAACAGGACGGCGCAACTTTCCGAAAAGCGGCCTCGACCCCGCTCCCTGCCACCCGCCTTTTGTGAACGGCCCCCATGCCCGCGCTTGACGCCATTGTGCTCGCCACGTCGCCGTATCGCGAAACGACGCTGATCGTCAGCCTGCTGACGCGGAGCGAAGGGGTGATCCGGGTGCTCGCCCGCGGCGCGCGCCGCAAGGGAAAGGTGCAGGCGGCGTTCGAAGCCTACGCGTGGGTCAGAGGGGAATTCCGCTTGCCGGCGGCGAGCGGAAAGCTGGGGACGGCGGGCGGCGTCGGCCTCGTCAAGAGCTGGGACTATCTGCGTCGCGATCTGGCGCGGCTGGCTTACGCCGGCGTCGGCTTGGAGACGCTCGGCCGGCTGGCGGAGGAGGCGCCGCCCGAGCCGTATTATTTCGAGGAAGCCTGCCGCTTCCTGACGGTGCTGGAGGATGCGGCGGGGCCGGGGTCGGTGCTCGTCGCGCTGCTGCTGCGGCTGCTGCATCACGCCGGTTTTCCGCCGCATCCGGGGGAGGGTCTGGATCCCGCGGCGCCGCCCGCGACCTGCTTCCACCATTTCGCGACGCACCGATTGGAGATCGCCCGGCCCGAGCCCGACCGCCACGACGGCGACGCCCACCGGTATCACGTGATGCCGCTCTCGGGAGAGATGGTGCGGGCGATCGGGGAGGGGCTGCGGCGGCCGCCGCCGCTCGACGGTTCCTGGCAGTTGCCGGCCCGGGCGGGTCGCGAAGCGCTCACCTGGTTGATCCGGGTCTGGGAGGACCACCTGAACCATGTGCTCAAGTCGGCGGAGTTTCTCGAGCGGATGGTCCTGGGCAGCCGGGCGCGCCGCGGGCCGCGCTGAGGAGGCCACGAGATCTGGGAGGGATTAAGTAAAAACTCTACGGGCTCAGTCGGACTGTTCGCGGCGCCGGACGACGCGCCGGCGGGCGCCGGGCTTGCGTTCGGCGGGCGCGTCGGTGGGCGGGGCATCCGGCTGCCGCCGCTCGGGCGGCGGCGAGGGGGCGGCTTGCGGCTCGGCGGCAGCGGCCTCGCCGGGTCCGGCTGGGGCCTTGCCCTTGCCTCTTGAACGCGAGCGGCGGCGCTTGCCGGCCTTCGGTTCGTCGGCGTCCTTCTCCGGCGGCGGCAGTTCGGGGGGCGCGTGGAGCAAATCCTGGTAGGCGTCGTCGAGCAGCATTGCCAGCAGGGCGAGCTCGTCGTCGGTCTCGCTCAGCGCGCGCGCGAGCGGCAGCATCCGCCGCATGCGTTCGACCTGGAGGCGGTCGCGGTGGCGCAGGCGCGATTCGAGCAGGGCGACCAGCCGCTGCGCGACGATCTCGTTATACTGTTCTTCCGTCGGCATGGGCCGTTTCTCCAGTTCGATCTTGAAGCGGGTGGCGATGCGCCGCAGGTCCAGTTCTTCGAGCGACGAGACGAGCGAGATGGCGACGCCGCTGGCGCCCGCCCGCGCCGTCCGGCCGGCGCGATGAATGTAGAGCTCGGTCTCCTCGGGCACTTCGTACAGAAAGACATGCGTCAGGTGGGGGATGTCGATGCCGCGCGCGGCGACGTCGGTGGCGACCAGGAATCGCAGTTGCCGCCGCTTGATGCGCGCCAGCACGTTCTCCCGGGCGACCTGCGTCAATTCCGAGGTGATCTGGTCGACGTCGTAACCGAAGCGCCGCAGCACGGCGGTGACATAATTGACCCGCGTGCGCGTGTTGCAGAAGATCATCGCCGCGCCGGGGTTTTCGATCTCGAGCAGCCGCACCAGGCAGCGGTCCTTCTCCATCGGCGGCACGACGTAGTAGATGTGGTCCATGTCGGTGACATGGACGTTGTCGCGGCTGAGGCTGAGGAAGCCCGGCTGGTTGAGGAACTGGTGCGCCAGCCGCTGCACGCTGAGCGGGAACGTGGCGGAAAACATGTAGCCCTCGCGGCGCGCGGGCAGGTAGCGTTCCACCTCCTTCATGTCGGGGTAGAAGCCCATGCCGAGCATGCGGTCGGCCTCGTCGAAGACGAGGAAGCGGAGCTGGTCGAGCTTGAGCGAGCCGCGCAGGAGATGATCGAGGACGCGGCCGGGGGTGCCGACGACCAGATGCGCGCCGTCGCGGAAGGCATCGAGCTGGGCGCCGTAGCCGACGCCGCCGTAGACGGCGATCGTGCGCAGGCCGGCGGACTGGCTGAGCAGTTGCGCCTCGCGCGTGACCTGCTGGGCCAGTTCGCGCGTCGGGACGAGAACCAGGGCCTGGCATTTCGGCCTGGTGAAGTCGATCCGGTCGAGCATCGGGAGCAGAAACGCGCCGGTCTTGCCGCTGCCGGTGCGCGACTGGACCATCAGGTCGCGGCCGGCCAGCATGTAGGGGATCGCATACTGCTGGACGGGCGTCAGCTCCTTCCAGCCGGCGTGGAGCGCCGCCTGGCGGAGCGGATCGGGCAGGTCGGCCAGTTGCAGCGGCGGCAGGGCCTCCGCCGGCTGGACCAGGTGCTGGATGTCAAGGGGTGAATCGTCAAGCGGCAGATCCGGCTGCTCCGTTCCCTCCGGTGAGCGGGAGGTGGAAGGGGCGGGGTCTGGGTCGGCGTCGGTGGGCATGGGAAATCCTCGGGCTGGAACGCAATCGGAACTCGGGCATTCTAGCATACCGGGCTGAAAGGTAAACCTTGGAGCGGTGGTCCGGGCGGAGGGCGGGGAGGCACGATAGGGTAAAAAAATCGACCCGTAGCCGTCCGCACCCATCACGGGGTCGCGGTTGTCGGTTGATCCGCGGCGGGGGCGCCGGCCGCGAACGGCGTGGTCGGGGCGGCCAGGGGTTGGTCCTCCGGCGGCAGCCGCAGCCGGTAAAGCCGGTTCTCGCCGGCCTGGAAGATCAGTTCGGCCAGGTGCAGCTCGACCCACTGCTCGGTCTGCATGTGGCGATTGGTCGCGGCCGCCAGTTCATTCGGGATGAACAGGTAGTAGCGGATATTGTGGAGCTGGATCAACTGCCGGACGCGGTCGGCCGGGTTGGGCAAGCCCCACAGCGCCTGGATGTTCCACTCATCGGTCCAGTCGTCCAGGTGCACAAGCGTGATCGACGGGTCGTAGACCAGGTGGCGATTGTCGTGAGTCAGCAGGCGCTCGCCCCTCAGGTTACGGTTGATGTAGTCCCACATGCGGGCATCCTCGCCGAAGCGCCAGCGGTAGAAGACCTCGGGGCGGGGCAGGGGGTGGCGCAGCGGATAGAGCGTCAGCGGGCTTTCGGTGCGGTCGGCGGAGAGCTGAAACATCCCGACGATTTTGAACCCCATCATCGCCATGGCCAGGCCGGGGATCACGCCGACCCAGAGCGCCAGGAGCAGCAGGACGGTGCGCCACAGCGGCAGGCGCCACCAGGGCCAGGCAAAGGCGACCATCAGCGCCGCGCAGGGGAGGATCATGATGATCTGATAGAGATAGAACGGCGCCAGTACGAAGTGGAAAGCGAGCAGTCCGAACAGCAGCGAGGCGACAACCCAGCCGAAGCGCAGCGCGAGGACCCGGTGCGCGCGCCGCCGGCGGCGGCTGCGGCCCGACAGGCAGCCACTGATCCAGCGCCCCAGCCAGGCCAGCACGCCGAAGAGCGTGAAGCCGAGCAGGAGCGGCTCGGTGCGATAATACTGATGCCAGAAGAAGCCGGGGCCGGGTCCGGCGAAGAAGGTGAAGGCGGCGCGCAGGCGTTCCATCGGCGAGTCGCCCAGCCGGCCAATGCCGGCGCCGTTGGCCCGCCATTCGTGCGCGGCGGCCTCCATGACTTCGGGGTTGATGTGTTTGCCGCCGAGCCACTCGTGGAAAAAGGCATAGACCGGGTTGCCGGTGACGATCCAGTTGCGAATGTACCAGGTTGAACCGATCACGCAGGACAGGAGGAGGATGCCCCAGAGCCAACCCCGGCGCAGCGCGCGCGCGAGCGGCGGGCGCGCCGGCAGGGCGGTCCACGGGGCGCCCTCCAACTCGGGGTTGCGGCGGGGGTCGGGCCGGGGCGCGCCGGCGTGAGCCCCCCACAGCGTGATCACCCAGGGCAGCCAGAGAATCCCCATCAGGTAGTTGAGATGCATCGCCAGGGCGGTCAGGATCGCCGCCGCGGCGAGGTAGCCCGGCAGGGCCGTTTGAAGGTAGAGCAGGCAGAGATAGAGGAACGCGGCGGCGAAGAGCAGCGCCAGCGCGTAATCCGACGCATACTGGTCATAGATGATGCCGAGCGGGACGGCGCGGTAGAGCAGCGTCAGGATCAGCGAGAAGATCACGTGGCGCGTCAGGCGCAGGCCGGTGTGGTAGACCAGCAGCGTGGTGGCGGTGCCGCACAGCGGGGCGATGATCCGCTGGGGGAGCTCGCTCCACTGGCCGGCGGCGGTGGCAATGCCCGCCCCCAGCACCGGGAACAGATGCGGATAATTGGCGCCCAGGCCGAAACCGACCTGCCCCGTGACCTTGGTGTGAAAGCCATGTTCGAGGAAGGTCATGCGGGCGTAGCCGAGGTAGAGGATCAATGAATCCCAGTAGACCTCCGGATAGAGGACGGCGTGCCAGAAGATGAAGAACTGGATGGCGACGATGAGCGCGACAAGCGGGACGGCCAGGAGCCAGGCGGCGCCGCGCGGGCGAGTCACGGCGGCACGCCAGGCCGCGCGGGCCAGCGCCCGCCGCAGGAGCGTCTCGTTGTATCCGGGCTCGCCGCCCAGTCCGCTGGCGGGCCGGCGGCGGCCGCACCAGATCGCGCCCAGCCAGAGCAGGCCGAGCAATCCCCCGAGCGCGGCGGCCATCGGCGCGCGATACAACCAGTGCGGGATGGCGAGCAGCTCGAGCACGAAGCCGGCCAGGCCCATGCCGAACAGAAAGCTGAGTGCCAGCGTGGCCGAACGGGGGAGGTAGAGCTCGAAGCACTCCAGCAAGAAGCGGCCGAGGACGACAAACAGGAAGAGCGCGGCTGCGGTCCAGCCGAGCATCCGCCATTCAAAGCCCGAACCGAAATGCCATTCCTCGGTCAGGTACTGAAAGAGGCGGATCAGCGCGGGGTTGGTTCTGGCGAACCAGGCTGTGAACAGGAGCGCGAGGCCGCAGCCGAGACCGGCCGCCAGGTGCGCGGTCCAGCAGGCGGAACGCCGGTTGAGCCTCGCGCGCGGTCGACCGGAACGGGCGGCGGGCGGTTTCGCGCGCGGCGTCGCCGAGGCCGGGACGCGGCGGCCGGGGGGGGGTGGCGGGGGCGTGGCGGCGCTCATACGGGCAGGCTCCCTTAAATCCGTAACATGCGGCCCGGTCGTTTGCATGGTGTTTCTGGCACGAAGGGTTTTTGGCACGACCATCTCAGCAGCTATTCGTCACTTGTCCTCGTCCCTCATCCTCGTGATTCGCGCTCGCCAAGTTAGCGAAGGGACGCAAGAGACATAAATGACATAAAGCGACTTCAGGCGATCATGAAGGCCGGGCAGGGCGGCCGAGTTGGATTGAATGCGCAGGGCGAAGCCTGCTAAAGTGGCGTTCAGTCCGCGTGGGGGCGCCCGGTGCGCCAGAAAACCCACGGAACATCACGGCAACCAGAGTTGTTGAACTGGAAGGATGCGACATGGGCGAGCGGATCTACGGCGTCGATCATCGGTTGGCCCGGCGTCTGCGCCGGCGAGTTTATCGGGCGACGGAGGCAGAAACCGCGGCGGCGGCGCATCTGTGCGACGAACACGGCCATTCACACCATCACGGCCACGGCGATCATGGCGGCCATCGGCACCACGGCCCGGGGGCGGTGATCGAAGAGAACGAGCAGCTCGAACGGCTGAAAGATCAGCTCCTGCGGGCGCAGGCCGAATTCGAGAATTACCGCAAGCGGGTGCGGCGCGATCAGGAACAGCAGATCGCCCAGGCCCAGATGAAACTCATCGAACAGTTGCTGCCCGTGCTGGATAATTTCGAACGGGCACTGGCGAATCCCGGCGAATCGGTGGAAGCGCTGCTGCAGGGCCTGCAGATGGTGCAAAAGCAGATGAGCCAGGTGCTCGAACAGAACGGGCTGGAGAAGGTCCCGGCGATGGGTCAGCCGTTCGATCCGAACCTGCACGAGGCGGTCGCGACCGACCCGGCCGACGCGGAGCATCCCGAGAATACGGTGACCGAGGTGTTTCAGGACGGCTATCGGATGGGGAACCGGCTGCTGCGCCCCGCCATGGTCAAGGTGGCGCGGTAACGGCCATGGGCGTCCTCGAACTGATTCAACAGAAGGCGTTTCTCGGCAAGGAATTCCTCACCTGGCTCTGGTTCAAGAGCGAGACGGGCGGGGGGGTGAACCTGAAGGGGGGCGCGATCCAGGCCGAGATTCTTGGGCCGATCGTGCTCGATGCGCAGTATGGGGACGCCCGCGCGACGGGGCTGAAGGGGGAATCGCCGGCGACCTCGCCCGAGGCGCGGACGGCGCTGGTCGAAGGCAAGAAACTGAAGAAGGCGAAGATCCGGCTCAAGCGCGAGGACGTGGAGTGGGTCGCAACGCTGGACGGCGAGAATTTCAACCTGGCGGGCCTGGCGATTCCCAACCCCGGGCGGATGCCGTTTGAAGATATGATGGCGCTGCGCACCGAGATGATGCTGGAATTCGAGCACATCATCGAGGGGCTGATGCAGGCGTTTCTGGAATTGCGGCTCGACGCGAAGGAATGGGCGAAGGAACTGGCGCGGATCCAGACCTGGGTGAGGGAGAAGTAGCCGGGGCTGGATGGATCCGTCCGATCCGGCGGAGCCGATGGATTTCAATGCAGCCGTTCAGCCCAGCACGCGCCGGTAGTTGGCCGCGACCTTGACGTATTTTGCCGCGAAATTCGCGTGGATTTTGCGCAGTTCCGCGTCCGTCAACTCGCGCTTGACCCGGGCCGGCGAGCCCAGCACCAGACTGCGCGGCGGCACGATCGTCTCCTGCGTGACCAGCGCGCCGGCGCCGACGACCGAGCGCTCGCCAATCACCGCCTTGTTGAGGATGATCGCGCCCATCCCGATCGTGCAGCCGTTTTCGACCGTGCAGCCGTGCAGCATGACCTTGTGGCCCACGACGACTTCTTCGCCGACGATGCAGGGGTCGTCGTCGCCGACGTGCAGCACGCTGTTATCCTGGATGTTGCTGCCGCGGCCGACGCGGACTTCGGCGATGTCGCCGCGCAGCACGGCGCCGAACCAGATCGAAACGTCGTCGCCGAGCGTCGTGCGGCCGATGACCGACGCGTTGGGCGCGATGAAGACGTTCTCGCCAAGAACGGGTTGGAAATCCAGGTAGGGAAGGACCAGCCCGCCGCCGAAGAGCGAAGTCGGAAGGACGAGATTGGCTGGGTTTTGAATCATGATGTCAGGAACAAATGGCCGGCACGGCGTAGGGATTCAGGATGCGCGTCAGCACGGCGACTTTGGAGACAGTCGATGGAACCGCGGCCAGGTCATCTCAGGCTGTCGATGTCGCGCATCCGGTCATCCCGGGTCTCCTTGTCCAGAACGGGGTCATTGAGGGGAATCCACCAGCACAAGCTGCATGGTCCCGCCAGCCGGCCCGAGCAATTCAACCTCGATGACCGGTTGGTAATAGCCATCGACAAGGCGATAGGGCTGGCTATGAAAACCCATGCTGGGGATTCACCACGCAGCCGCCCGCGCCGACTCAGTATTCCATCCCCTTGAGCGCGTCGAGGTCTTCCTTGACGGCGGCGGCGGAGGCTTGCAGCGCCTTCAGTTCGTCGTCGGCGAGTTTGACCTCGTAGATCTGTTCGATGCCGCGGGCGCCGAGCTTGACCGGGACGCCGACGAAGCAGCCGCTGATGCCGTACTGGCCGTCGAGCAGCGCCGCGCAGGGGAGCACGCGCCGCGAGTCGAGCAGGATCGATTCGACCATTTCCACGGCCGAGGCCGCCGGAGCATAGTACGCCGAGCCGGTCTTGAGCAGGGCGACGATCTCGCCGCCCCCCTTGCGCGTCCGCTCGACGATCGCATCGATCCGTTCCCGGGGGAGGAGCTGCGTGAGCGGGATGCCGGAGACGGTCGCCGTGCTGATGACCGGCACCATGGAATCGCCATGACCGCCGAGCACGAGCGCCACGACGTCGGCCGCGTGCACATCGAGCTCATCGGCGATGAAACAGCGCATGCGCGTGGTGTCGAGCACGCCGGCCATGCCGATGACGCGCTCCTTCGGGAAGCCGGTCATTTCCAGCGCCACCGAGCACATGATGTCGAGCGGATTGGAAACGACGACGACGATCGCATCGGGCGCATGGTTCTTGATGTGCGTGCTGACCTCGCCGACGATCCTGGCGTTCATCCCCAGCAGGTCGCTGCGGCTCATGCCCGGCT
>ERZ795058.1618-NODE-1618-length-29629-cov-16.950632_pt1 | contig 29629 bp, 24 predicted proteins | sample MGYA00375142_ERZ795058 | MGnify/ENA primary metagenome ERZ795058 (study PRJEB30187, sample SAMN05720210) | activated sludge metagenome | isolation source: anaerobic digester from wastewater treatment plant | place: Japan | collected 2015-04-20 ... | reverse complement strand
CCCCTTTTGACTTTCATTTTATGACCCAGTTTGCTACAACCTCACCCGTTCGCTTGCGGGGGAAGGACGAGCCCGCACCAGACCCAATTTTGAGGTTGTTCCTGTGTATCTAAAACAGATTGAAATCACCGGCTTTAAGAGTTTTGCCGACAAGACGCGCTTGCAGTTCGAGCCTGGCATGATCGCGATCGTGGGGCCGAACGGTTGCGGTAAAAGCAACGTTTCCGACGCGATTCGCTGGGTTTTGGGCGAACAGCGTCCGACCGCGCTGCGCTGTGCCAAGATGTCGGATGTGGTCTTCAATGGAACCGACAGCCGTAAGCCGCTGGGCATGGCTGAGGTCTCGATTACCTTTGCGGAGTGCGAGGGTGTGCTGGACACCGAGTTCAATGAGGTCACGGTCACCCGCCGCGTCTTTCGTTCGGGCGAAGGCCAGTACTTTATCAACAAGAACCTCTGCCGTCTCAAAGACGTCCAGCGTCTCTTCATGGGCACCGGAATCGGTACGACATCGTATTCGGTGATGGCGCAGGGGCAGATCGACGTGATCCTCTCTTCCAAGCCGGAAGACCGCCGTATCGTGTTTGAAGAAGCGGCGGGTATCACTAAGTTCAAGGCCGACCGCAAAGAGGCACTGCGCAAAATCGATCAGACCGAAGCGAACCTATTGCGTCTCGCTGATGTGATTCGCGAGGTCAAGCGTCAGATCGGCACGCTCCAGCGCCAGGCGGGCAAGGCGCAGAAGTACCGCGCGTTGCGCGATGAACTGCGCGGGCTCGATATTTTTCTTACGCGCCGCCGTCTGGCTGCGTTCGACATCCGCATCCGCGAACTGGATACATCGATTCATGCGCTCGCTGAGCAACTGGTGTCGCATCAGGAGTTTGTGGCCGAGGCCGAGGCGCAATCTTCGCGTATCCATGCATTGATCCATGAGACTGAAGCGCGCATTGCCGAACTGACCGAACAAGCCGCGCAAGCAGATAACCGCTACATCCGCGCACAAGAGGTCATCAAGGTCAACGAACAGCGTATTGACGAGTACCGTGCGTGGGCCGAACGCGACAACCGTGAGATTTCTGAAACGCGGACGCAGATCGAGCATCTCAAGATGCAGATCGAATCGCTGGAACAGAAACGATTGCTGACACAGCAGGCGGCAGATGTCGAGCGCGGCAAGCTTGAAGAGGCGCAGGCGCGTTTTGACGCGCACAGAAAACAGATTGATCAGGTACGCCAACAGCTTCAGCAAGATCGGCAGCGTTCCGTCGAATGCGAGCGCCGCAGCGCCCAGATCCAGCAGACACTTGCCGAGATGGAAGCGCGCCAGCGTGATGTGCTGATGAAGCGTGACCGCCTCACCGCTGAGCATCGCCAGGTCGAGGAGGCGCTGACCATCGCCGATCAAAACTGCGCGGAGGTCAAGGCGCGGCTCGACCGCTTCCGGTCAGATGCCGAGCAGGTAGGGGAGCGGCTGGAAACGCTGGAAGATGAGCGCACCTCGGTTACCGCTGATGTGAAGCGCATGCAGGATGAGGCTTCCCGCATGCAGTCGGAGGCCGCCGCGAAGCGTGCGCAGATCGAGTTGCTGACCGACAAGCAGGAATCGTCCGATGAATTTGCCGCCGGTTCACAGCAGATGTTGGATCCGGAGAATCCGCTGGGGCTCGCACCGCATACGGTGCTCGGGGCACTGGCCGACCAGTTGACCGCGCCCGCCGACTTGCGTCTGGCACTTGAGGCGGCGCTGCGCGCCTGGCTGGACGCGGTGGTTGTGCGTGATGCCGCCAGCGCACGGCAAGCGTTGGCCGCACTTTTTGCACAGGGTCAGCACGCCGCAGCGCGCATCGTCGCGGTGGATGGCGGCAGCGACGCGCGTCCCGCACCGCCGGCCGGATTGGTCAGCCTGCTGGATCAGGTGCAGGTCACCGATGCATTCGCACCGGCTGCGGCCCGGCTGCTCGGCTCGGTGTTTCTGGCCGAACGGCTGGAGGACGTGCCGGAGGTGATCCCGGCGGGATGTAGCGTCGTCACGCGCGGCGGCGTCATTATGCACGGCGATGGCTGCGCGGAACTCTGGATGCCGGACAGCCAAGTCTCCAGCCCGCTCGCGCGGCGTATGCTGGTGGCCGACACCAGCGAGCAGCTTGCCGCGCTTGAAGAGCGCTTGCGTACGCACTGGAGCCAGCTTGAACAGCTCAACGCGCGCAACGTCGAGCTGACGGCGCTGATCAACCAGACGCGTCAGGAGCGGGATGAGATTCAGCGCAAGGCAGCACAGGCTGAAGGTGAGTATCAGACGGTCAGCCGCGACACCGAACGCGCCCGCGAACGCTTGTCTAACGTGGCGACCGAACTCGGTTCGATCTCCGCACAGACCGCCGGTGATGACGAGCGCCGCGAAACATTAAGCAACGAGCTCCAATCGTTGACGGTTCTGCGTGATGAATTACTGGAGCGCACGGCGGAACTGTCCACGCAGCTAGAAGATCTGGAAAGTGTCTATAGCGAACTGAGCCATGCGCTGACGGAATGCCGCATTCAGGTCTCCAGTTTGACGCAGCAGTTGGAGCACGCGGCGTCACAGCAGGAGTCGATCCAGACGCGCATTGATGAATTGGAACGCACGATTCAAGGGCGCAGCCGCGGTGTGCTTTCCTACGACGAAAGCATTGAGCGGTTGACGGCTGAGATCACGGAACTGGAAGCCAATCTCGATCCGATGCGCATTGCGGCGGAAGCGTTGCATACGAAGATTGACGAGACCCGGCGCGAACGCGGAGCGCACCAGCGCGAGTTGGAAAAGACCGACGCGACCCTCGCCGAACGTCGCCGCGCCTTGGATAACGCGCGCGATGAGAAGAGCAAGGCCGAGCTTGAAATCACCGAGTCGCGCATCCGCCGCCAGAATCAGCTCGACCGCATCTACAATGAGTACGGGCTCTCGGTAGATGAACTGGTCGCACATGCCGACCCAGCCTGGGAGAATGGCGAGCAGCCGCCGGAGCCGGAGATTGAGGCGCGTGTCACGCAACTGAACGCAAGTATTCAGGCGCTCGGCCCGGTGAATCTGGTGGCCATCGAAGAGTACAAAGAGCTTGAAGAGCGTTATACCTTCCTGAAGGCGCAAGAGCAGGATCTATTGAACTCAAAAGAGCAGATACTCGATTTGATCACACGGATCAACGAACAGTCGAGTGAGATGTTCAAAAAGACATTCGAACAGGCCAACACCAACTTCGAAATGATGTTCACCAAGCTGTTCAACGGCGGCGAGGCCAAGCTGGTATTGCTGGAGAACGTAGAAGATCCGCTGGAGTGCGGGATCGAGATCATCGCGCGTCCGCCCGGCAAGCGTCCGCAATCGGTGACGCTGCTCTCTGGCGGCGAGCGTACCATGACGGCGGTGAGTCTGTTGTTCGCGATCTTCATGATTAAGCCGGCACCTTTCTGCATCCTCGACGAATTGGACGCCGCGCTTGACGACAGCAATATCGGACGCTTCGTACAGGCGCTTAAGGACTTCCTGAAGCACTCGCAATTTCTGATCATCACGCACAACCAGCACACGATCGCCGGATCGGACATTGTGTACGGCGTGACGCAGCAGGAAGAGGGCGTCTCGAAGATCGTCTCCATGCGGCTCAAAGAGATCGGCGTGAAAGAGCTGCCGACCGGCACCCCGCCCGAGCCGACGCCGACAGTGGAAGAAGAGCGCACCCCGCCCAAGCGCAAGAAGAAGAAAACCAAGCCCGAGACAGACGAAGCATAACCGTTTTTTGCCTCACACAAAGGCACGAAGGTTTTTTGGGGGCATGGCCCGGGTTTTCTCTCACAGAGAGCACAGAGAACACAGAGGTTTTTTGGGGGGCGCTGCTCGGGTTTATTTATCTACAGATGGGCACAGATTACGCAGGTTTTTGGGGGACAGTAAGAACCGTGCTGTGCCTTTTCGTGTTTTTGGTGTAAAAGACTCTTTTTGGTTGCGCATCATATCTCGGATATTATATGGTCAAGCAAGGTGACTGACTTAGTGTGCTAATGGTTGCGGATGTGAAAGTGTCCGCAAGATGGGGTTTTTCCTTGGAGGCTGAGTGATGAATAGACAACGAGCCCTTGACCTGCTGCGCCGCAGCAAACCGGAATTGCAGTCTCGTTTCGGTGTGACCCGGTTAGCTCTCTTCGGTTCTACCGTCCGCAACACGGCAAGTAGCAACAGTGATGTCGATGTGCTGGTGGCTTTTGATGGCCCGGCTACATCCAAGCGTTATTTCGGTTTGCAGTTTTATTTAGAAGACCTGCTTGGGCGTCCGGTTGACCTGGTCACCGAAAAGGCTCTGCGCCCAGAGTTACGCCCTCATATTGAGAAGGAGCAAGTCAATGTCTGAAGCCAATCAGCGTGAGTGGAGCTTCTACCCTTACTCAGAGCACTGAAAGAAGAGGGCTAGGTGGCATGGGCGTCCCGCCCATGAAACACGGGCAAGATGCCCGTGCCACACCTGCAAGCGAAGGGTTTCGCGAGAACCTCCAAACAAAAGCAGAGCCGTGCCTTTTCGCGTATTTGGTGTGTTTCGGGGTAGAATAAATTGCGGCGCGACCGCCGCCTTACGCATTAGATCATTCTTGTGCCCCGTGTCTTTCTCATCTTGGAAGTCGTCACTGCAGAAGAGGCGTATCAACCACGTTAAAAGGTAAATCTCAGCCATTGCTTGCACCTTTCATTTTTGAGTTGCGCTTTCTCCTCTGCTTTCTGCAGAGGTGTGGCATTTCAAATAGCCGAGGATATAGGCGAGACGAACAATGGCGACAGCGTGTGCCTTCATAAAGGTGCGCCGTCATAAGACCTTAGAAATACTGCCTGTCCTGTAGCGCACCGTCCTTCATCACCTTCATTTCATTGTCATTTTTCATACGCCATCATGTTTTGCAAATGGCGTGCCAACATAAAAAAGCCCCGGAAACATCGTGTTTCCGGGGCTGTATTGGTCAAATAATGAACGGTTAGTCAGATTTTGAACACGATCTGCGTATTGGTCATATCGCCATAGAGCTTCTCATCCATCCGCAAGAACAGCTCCGACAGTTTTCTTTTCGGAAGCTTCTCAGGCAACGAGATCTTGAATGAGACCTCGGTGGTAGCAACGATGAAACGGATATTACGCAACTCAATCTTTTCCACCCACTTTTCAAGGTTTTCAGAAAACGCTTCCATTTGCGTTTTTGTGTCAACATCCCAGAACAGATGGTATATTACACATGGCGAACGTTCTGGGTCGGCACAAGCAGAAGCGATGCGGTGAAGCAATTGATAGGGGGTAGCGTTGATGATTTTTTCGTCATTAGTCATACGGTCACCAATGTAGTGTTTCCATCCAGCAAGTACTTTCTGGCGGTTCTCAGGATTATCCTTTTCCAACCACTTCTTCACTGATGGCGTATAATTTTTGCCTTTTGCATATTCAGTGTATTTCGCCTCGACGGCTACACGCCACTCCGGCATGAGGATCATCAAATCGCTCATCGATGCCTTGCCTTGACCGTACTTTTTGCCGGACGGTAGACTTGTCGGATACTCAAAGCACAACTGTCCTTTCTCAAGGTTAACGCCCAAAGATTCATTGAGACTCTTAATGCGCTCCACTAATCCATCTGGATGCCAGAACTGAACAAGCGGGAGCGTTGATGTTTTTTCTGATTTCAACGACTCACGTGCTGCAAAGATCTCAGTCAGAGCTTTATATTTCTCGCCACCTTGTGGACGTCCATAGACATAGTCGTATTCTTTCATAGCATACCTCGTTCAATTTTAAGAACCCTGTTCTGTCAAGATTAGGGAACCATTCCCCAGCCTTGGAACGCCTCGAATGTAACACTCGGGTGGCGGATTGTCGAGCTGGCGTCACAAATACTTCCTGACGGTGTTTCGCGACACTTTTAGTGCGGCGGCGGTCTTTGTGATGTTCTGCTCGTACTTGTCGAACACGCGACGGACGTGAAGCCGGATTGTCGCGTCGAGTTCATCGGGCGCGGTCGCAGGTTCGCTTGGGGCAACATTTATGAGCCCGGCGTTCATCTCTTTGTGTTCATTCATGAGCGCGGTGAAGTCGCTCTCGCCCAGTACGGTGGCGCGATCCATGAGGTTCAGAAGTTCACGCACGTTGCCGGGGTAGTCGTACTCCATCAGCGCGGCGATCTGCGCGTCGGAGAGGTGCGCCTTGTGGTGCTGGAGCCACCAGCCGTCGGCGATGTCGCGGATGTCCTCCTTGTGTTCGCGCAGGGGCGGAATCCGGATCTGCACGACGTTGAGCCGCTGGTAGAGGTCTTCGCGAAACTTGCCCGCGCGGACGCGCTGCTGCAAGGCGCAGTTCATCGGCACTCAAACTGATGCCGATCAATACGATGTGCTTCGCCCTGCCCGTGTAGGATTCAAGAAATTCGGGGAGCCGTCTCCGGCTCATGCCCAGAACGTCGGCATGTCCGCCCGTTGCCTTGAGCGCAACGGCGGCGGCTACAGGATATTCCTTCCATCCCCAACCCGTTAGTATGAGCGTCTTCATCATGCTGCCTTCGCGTTAATGGTGTACTGTATCATATTTAGCGAAGAGGCGGGGGACAAGGAGATTGGTTTCTAGCCATCGTGATCGCTATCGAAATCGGTATCGGGATCGCAGTATTGTGCCCTTTTTCGTGTGTTTGGTGTGGTTCGTGGTAAAACAAATGGCGGCGGCGTTGACGGCATAAACCGGAAACCGTATCATGGTGATGTATTTGGGGTTGAGTGACGCACAACCGATGCCTTGGTTTTTGTTGGATGTAAACGGGAGTGACGATGAACGTGAACAGTACACGCAGGCCGGCGTACAGTCGTTGCGCAGCACGGTCCCGCCAGAAGGAAGTGGAACGGCTGCGGCGTTTGTCTGTCGAAGAGCGGATTCGCTTAGCGCTGACGATGGACCGGCGGTTTGCGTGGATGAGCCCGGTTGTTTCGGAGAAAAACCGTGAATGACGCCGATGCGATCCTGAATGCCGCCGAGGATATTGTTTCCATCCTGCAAACTCACCGTGTGGAGGCCGTCGTCATCGGCGCGGTCGCGTTGGCAGCCTTCCACTACGTTCGCTATACAGAAGACGTTGACCTGGGGGTTAATGCCGATCTCCCTACGTTGCGGGCCGTTGCCGACTCGCTGCGCTGCGCCGGTTATACGGTGGATCTTCGCGAACCCGATATAACCGACCCGTTGGGCGGCGTGATCGACGTGAGTGGCCCCTTCGGCCTCATTCAGGTAGTCAGTTTCGCAGGCCGGTTTCCTGCAGTCGTTGACGATGCGGTGCGCCTGTCTAACGTGGTGGTCAGGGCGGGCAGCCCGCTCAGACTCGTTCCATTTGCTCAACTCATCGCGTTGAAGCTCTATGCCGGAGGGCACAAATCCAAGGCGGACATCGTTGAGTTGCTGGTACGTAACCCTGAATGCGACTTGAACGAGGTGCGCCGAACCTGCACCAGCTATCGGTTGACTGGACTCGACGAGTTGATCGTGGAATCCGGAATAGAGTATTGAAGCGTTGTTGGCCACGTCCAAATCGGGTATAGTATCCTCCCATGATTCGGACGGGAATAGGATACGACTCGCATCGGCTGGCCGAAGGGCGTCGTCTGGTTATCGGAGGGGTCGAGATTCCGCATACGTGCGGGCTGCTCGGGCACTCTGATGCTGACGTGCTGGTCCATGCGCTGTGCGATGCCTTGCTCGGTGCGGTCGCTGACGGCGATATAGGCACTCACTTCCCCGACCGCGATCCGCAGTGGAAAGATGCCGACAGCACGGTGTTGCTGCGTCAGGTAACGGAGCGTTTAACGCAGGCGGGGTGGCGCATTCTGAATACGGATGCCACGGTCGTGACTGAAGCGCCGCGCCTGGCACCCTACATCCCTTCGATGCGGACGCGACTGGCCGAGGTGATGGGGCTTGATCCGTCGCGCGTGTCGGTCAAAGCCAAGAGCAACGAGGGCATGGATGCCGTCGGCCGCCGCGAGGGTATCGCCGCCATGGCGGTTGCGACGGTCTGCCGTGTCTCTGCCGCCAACCTTTCACTTTCAGGAGACCCATGACTATGCACATTTACAACAGCCTGTCGCGCACCAAGGAGGAGTTGCGACCGATCGAGCCCGGCCATGTGAAGTTTTACACATGCGGGCCGACCGTCTACAACTTCGCGCACATCGGCAATTTCCGCGCCTATACCTTTGAGGATATCCTGCGGCGCGTCATCCTTTACAACGGTCTGCGGGTGACGCAGGTGATGAATCTGACGGATATCGATGACAAGACGATCCGTGGCGCACAGGAGACAGGCGTACCGCTGAAAAGCTTCACCAAGCCCTATATTGATGCGTTTTTCGATGACCTCAAGGCGCTGAACATTCAGCCTGCCGAGCATTATCCGGCGGCGACTGACCACATTCCCGAAATGATCGCGCTGATCGCCAAGCTCTTCGAGCGCGGGTTAGCCTACACCTCGGAAGACGGCTCGGTCTACTTCAGTGTGGACAAGCTGCCGGGCTACGGCAAGCTGGCGCGTCTCGACCGCCAAAATCTGCGGGCCGGCGCGCGTGTGGCGCAGGATGAGTATGAGAAGGAGAGCTACGGCGACTTTGCGCTGTGGAAGGCCTGGGACGAAGGCGATGGCGAAGTGGCATGGGATTCGCCGTGGGGTAGGGGGCGGCCGGGCTGGCACCTGGAGTGCTCGGCGATGTCCATGCACTATCTGGGCGAAACCTTCGACCTGCACACCGGCGGCATCGACAATCTCTTCCCGCATCACGAGAACGAGATCGCGCAGTCTGAAGGTGCGACCGGCAAGCCGTTTGTGACCTACTGGATGCACTGCGCGCATCTGCGCGTCAACGGCGAGAAGATGTCAAAATCGCTCGGCAACTTTTTCACATTGCGCGACTTGTTCGAAAAAGGCTGGAGCGGGCGTGAGATCCGCATGGTGTTGATCAACGGCCACTACCGTCAGCCGCTTAACTTTACCTTTGACGCGCTGGAGGCGGCGCGTACCGCGCTGGCCCGTATCGACGAGTGTGTGGGCGCGCTTGAGGAGTGCGCGGGCGGCGCCGCGCCTGCCGACAGCGTGCCGGCTTGGGCGGCCGAGGCGCGCGATGCGTTCACGGCGGCGGTCAACGACGACCTCAACATCCCGGAGGCGTTTGCCGCACTGTTCGCGTTGGTGCGCGGCAGCAACAGCGCTCTGCGTGACAGCAAGCTGAGTGCCGCCGATGCGGCGACATTGCTGGCGCTTTTCGACCGCATGGACAGCGTGCTGGGCGTGATCCGGTTCGGACGGGCAGCACGTACGGATGCGGTGCCCGCCGAGATCACGGCGTTGGTCGAGGCGCGCGCGGCGGCGCGTGCCGCCAAAGAGTGGGCGGAGTCCGACCGTCTGCGTGACGAGCTGGCCGCCAAGGGGTGGGAGGTCCGCGATTCCAAAGAGGGCCAGAAACTGAAGAAGCTGTAACATGAATCGTGGCGTTTTCATTACCTTCGAGGGGCCAGAGGCCAGCGGCAAAAGCACGCACATCCGGCTGCTGGCCGAGCGGCTGAGCGAGCGCGGCATGACGGTGACGTTGACGCGCGAGCCGGGCGGCACGCCGCTGTGCGAGGCGATCCGGCGGCTGCTGCAACACGACGGCTCGGGTGAAGCGCCGGTGCCGCAGGCGGAGGTGTTATTGTTCCTCGCCAGTCGGGCGCAGCATGTCGCGCGCGTGATTGAGCCTGCTTTGGCGCGCGGCGAGTGGGTGCTGTGCGACCGTTTCAGCGACTCCACGCTGGCGTATCAGGGATACGGGCGCGGGTTTGATCTGGCGCAGCTCCGCGCAATCGATGCGTTTGCCACCCGCGAGCGGACGCCTGATTTGACCGTGCTGTTGGATGTGACGCCGGAGACAAGCCGTCAGCGCCTGCGCACGCGGCAGGTGGAAAACGCAGCGGCGCCGGATCGCATCGAGCGCGAGGCGGATGCCTTTCATGCACGGCTGCGCGCCGGTTTTCTGGAACTGGCGGCAACGGAGCCTGAGCGTTTTGTGGTTTTGACGACGGAGCGCAAGCCCGACGAGGTTGCGGCAGAGATTCTGGCGGCGGTTGATCGTCGGTTTTTCGAGAATGGCGCTGGTAAAAACCCTTGTGGCATGGGCGTCCCGCCCATGAAACACGGGCAAGATGCCCGTGCCACACCTGCAAGCAAGGGAACGGAAGATGCCGAATGATGACACCTTCAAGATGGTGAAGCGTGCGCTGGATGCGGGACGTCCGGCCAACGCCTACCTGATTGTGGGGCCGGTGCGCGGGATTGCCATGGACCTGGCGGTGCGCATTCTGCAGGCGTTGTTTTGTCAATCTGAAGAGAGGCCGTGCGGGACTTGCGACGGATGCAGGCGGGTCGTCGAGCGGAGCGAGCCGGACATCCACTGGATTTTTCCGGAGAAAAAATCGCGCGTCATCAGCGCGGATCAAATTCGTGAAGATTTGATTAACGAGATCACGCAGACCGCATTCAGCGGCGGCTGGAAAGCCGGCGTGCTGGTCGGCGTGGACCGCTTGAATGAGGCCTCGGCAAACGTCTTCCTGAAGACACTTGAGGAGCCGCCACAGCGGACGCTGTTCTTGCTGTTGACCGACGCACCGCAGCAGTTGTTGCCGACGATCGTGTCGCGTTGTCAGCGTGTTGACCTGAACGCGGTGCGCGAGCTGGACGAACCGTGGCGCGGCCGGGTGATCGAGACGTTGGCGAGCCCGTTACTGAGGTCTCCGATTGAGAGACAGGCGATGGCCGGTATGCTCTTCGCGATTCTGACGGAGATGGAGGAGAAGGCTGAGCAGTTGGTGAAGGAGGAAGACGCGGCGAGTGTGGTGGCGGAAGAGGAGGATCGCGACGTGTTCGAAGCGCGCGTCAAAGCTCGCTACCGAGAGATGCGGACCGACTTTTTGCTGACAATGATGCGCTGGTTCCGGGACTTGCTCCTCATCAAGTCGGGCGGTGCCGACGAACTGGTCTACAATCCGTCGCAACTCGCGGTGCTCAAGGAGCGCGGCGCACGCCTGACTTTGACGCAGGCGCTCTATAATGTGACGGCGGTCGAAGAGTTGGCGCGACAGATGGAACGCAATCTCTCCGAAGAGAACGTGCTGGCCTACGCGCTGGATCGCATCAATCATGGGGTGGCCTAATGGAGGGGCGATGGTAGCGGTCGCACGTGTACGGATGCCTGAAAACGGCGTTTTTCAATGCCGTGTGCCGCCGGCGTTGACGTTGCTGCCCGGCGACCGCTGTCTGGTTGAATTGGATTACGGGCTGGATATCGGGACGGTTCTGTATCTGTACGGGGTAAGCGAAGGGGTAGGGGAGGAGGATAGGACCCCAGCCTACCGTGTGGTGCGGAAGTGTGCAGAGAAAGAGCAGGCGCGTGAGGCCGAGCAGGCGGTGCGCGCGGAGAAAGCCAAACAGGCTTTCATGCTGTCGGCGCGTCACGAGAAAGGCCATGTCAAAGTGTTGCACGCGCGTTTTTCTTACGACGGCGATCGTTTCTTTGTCCGTTACACAGCGCAGATGCCCGTGGACTTGCGGCGATTTGTTGGGCAGGTTCAACGGGATTTCAAAACACAGGTGGATCTCTGGCAGGTGGGGGTGCGCGACGAGGCGGCCCTTATCGGTTGCTTGGGGTCGTGTGGACGCGCGGTATGCTGCAGTACATGGCAGCGCCAGTTTCAGTCGGTCAATGTGCGGATGGCCAAAACGCAGGAGATGTCGTTGAACCCTGGGTCGATCAACGGGACATGTGGGCGTCTGAAATGCTGTCTGCGCTTTGAGTATGAGCAATACCGCGTGGCGAGTGAGTCGTTGCCGGATCATGGCAGCCTGGTGCGTTGTGAGGAGCATGAGGAAACCGAGGGCGTAGTGATAGGACGCGATGTGATGCGCGGACGAATCACCGTACGTACGACGGATGGACGCTATCTCACCGTGGCGGCCGACCGTGTGACCGTGAAAGACAGAGCGGTACGCAATGAACGCACGAAAGAGGAGGACGAACATGAAGATCCTGCTGATGAATGGGCCTAATCTGAAGCTGCTCGGTACGCGCGAGCCATCCATTTATGGTCACGAGACACTGGAGCAGATCGTGGCGCGCGTGAAGGCCGCCGCAGCGGCGAAGGGCGTGACGCTCGACGCCGTGCAGAGCGATATCGAGGGCGAACTTGTGTCGGCGATCGGCAAGGCGCGCGGCGTGTATGATGGTATTTTGATCAACCCGGCGGCTTACACGCACACCAGTGTGGCGGTGCGCGATGCGATCGCGGCCAGTGGTTTGCCTACGGTTGAGGTGCATCTTTCAAACACGCATAGACGCGAAGGGTTCCGGCATAACAGTCTGACGGCCCCGGTCTGCGCGGGTCAGGTAATGGGTTTCGGCGGCGCGGGCTATCTGCTTGCGCTGGACGGGTTGCTGCATGTTTTAAACGCACGCTAGTGCCTAAAAGTTGTTTCTCACACGAAGCCACGAAGGTCACGAAGGGGAATGGAATGGTTGTCAGGAAAAAAACCTTTGTGTCCTTTGTGCCTTTGTGTGAGATTGAATTGGGTTGCGGGCTTCGCCCGCATTAGGAGGAGACGTATCATGAGCAAGGAAAAGGCTTCGGTAAAACTGTGGATCGTAGGTTCGATCGGAATTGACGACATTAAAACCCGCAATGCCGACCGAAAAAATCTGCTGGGCGGCTCGGTGCCTTACAGCACGGTGGCGGCTTCCTTCTTCACGAAGACAGGCGCGGTAGGGGTGGTGGGGTCCGATTTCCCGGCCGCGTTTGATCGCCGCTGGCAGGGGTTCGGCATCGACCTCACCGGTGTGCAGCGTCAGGCGGGTAACACCTTCCGCTGGGCGTGTGAGTACGATGACAACATGATCGAGCGGACTACGTTGAAGACCGAACTGGGGGTCTTTGCATCGTTCATGCCTGAACTGCCGGCGGCTTACCGTGCAGCGCCGTTCGTGCTGCTGGGCAACATCCAGCCCGAGCTGCAGATGCATGTGCTAAAACAGGCGGATGGGGCGAAGTTTGTAGCGCTGGACACGATGAACTTATGGATCGAGACCACACGTCCGGCCTTGCTGAAGGTGATCCGGCGTGTGAATCTGCTCACGGTGAACGATGGCGAGGCGCGCCAACTAACCGGCAAGTGGAATCTGAGAGAATGCGCCGAAGCGATCCTCAAGATGGGACCGAGTTATGCGGTGATCAAAAAGGGCGAGCATGGTGCTCTGCTGTTTTCAAAGGACAGCGTGTTCATTGTGCCGGCCTATCCGGTGCGCAAGCTGGTGGACCCGACCGGCGCGGGAGATTCCTATGCGGGCACCTTCATGGGGTATCTGGCGCGGGCAGGACGCGTTTCGGACGGCATCTTGCGCAAGGCGCTTGTGCATGCCAGCGCGGTGGCCTCATTTGGCGTAGAGGGCTTCAGCCTCGAACGTTTCCAGAAGCTGTCGATGCCAGAGATCCAGGCACGCGTCGGCGAGCTGAGGAGCATGGTGAAGGTCTAACACATTGACATCGACAAACATCCGATTTTCAGGCAATATTAGCGGCGTATTTTCATTGGTACGTACCAGTAGTGTGGAGTGAGGATGATGGACGACGTTCACAACGATTCTCATATTTTGACAGATCCGGTAGATTCGGCGGCATGCCCGAAATGTGGGGCGATGCTGGGGGTGAAAGGGCTGCCGCCTTTCAGCGTCGTGCAGTGTCCGACATGTCAGTTTGAGTTTCAGGTTCCGGCTCGTTTCGGTGCTTTCATGCTCTTGCAACTGTTGGGAGCGGGCGGCATGGGCGGCGTCTATCGGGCACGTGACGAGGGCCTGAACCGCGAAGTGGCGATTAAAGTCATGCTCAAGAGCCTCGGCGACGACCCGCAGTTTGTCGAGACATTCCAGCGTGAAGCCCAGGCTGCCGCGCGTTTGAACCATCGGCACATCGCCCAGATCTACTCGTTCGGCCAAGAAAAGGGACAGCCCTACATTGCGATGGAGCTGGTTTCCGGCGGCAGTTTAGACAAGATGATGGCCGAACAGGGACCGCTCGACCCGACTGTAGTGATCCATGTCGGCGCGCAAATCGCCGAAGGCCTGAGCGTGGCTGCCGATGCCGGTATGGTGCATGGTGACGTGAAGCCTGAGAACATTCTGTTCGATACCGACAAGAACGCCAAGCTGGTGGACTTCGGCCTTTCGGCCATGCAGAGCGGCCCTGGGAACGAAGTGTGGGGGACTCCATATTACATCGCCCCCGAGAAGGTACGCCGCCAAAAGAGCGATTACCGTTCCGATATCTACAGCCTTGGCGGGACGCTTTACCATGCGATCACCGGGATGCCGCCTTTTGAGGGTGTGGACGCCACGGCCGTGGTCAAGGCTCGTTTCGAAGGACCGCCCAAGCCGATGAGCGAGATCCGCGAGGGAGTGCCGAAAGAGGTAGAGGCCATCATCACACGTATGCTGGAGGTCGAGCCCCAGACGCGCTTCCCCACGTACGGTTCGTTGCTGGGCGATATGAAGCGCTATCTGTCTAAGGCCGGTCCGGTGCGGATGGAAAAAAGCAGCAAGCGGATCGTGCTCAAAGGCAAGCGCGGCGTGACCGGCAAAGTATCCGCGACCGGTATGCTTTCGACAACGGGGAGCGTAACCGGCAATGTAGACGAGTTGCCCCCGGGCATGACGCCGGTAGAAGCTATTGAAGAAGTACACGAAACGGAAGAAGAGGCCGGAAAGCGCGGCTGCCGGATGATGGGATTGATCATCGGTGGTGTTGTTGCGTTGGTGGTGGTGCTGGGCCTTATTGTGTTCGGCGTGATGAAGCACTCGGAACGCAAAAAAGCGAATGCCGAGCAGGCGCAACTTGTAGCGACCCAAGATAAGGCGAGAACGTCTATTGCCACGGCTGTAGCCAATGCCAAAAGTGTGGTCGAGAGGATACAAGGTTTCGTTCCGGAGGCCATGGGCTACCCGAAAGAAGCGGCGGATGAGGTCGTCAAGGCTTTGGGCGAGGAGGTTCGCGCATCCATGGTGCCGCCCGAGCCGGACGACAGTGTCGTCGTCGCGGCAGCCGATGGCAAACAGACGGCACCCGTTGAAGCCATCTCGCTGGATCCGGCCCAGCTTGCGGAACTTACCAAGCTGTTGCCGCCCGAGGCGGCCAGGATGCTCGAAGGACTCGAAAAATTGCCGCCCGACCAAGCGATGGCCAAGCTGGATGAGATCACTAAGGCATTGCCGACCGACCAGATGGCATCATTGACGAACAAACTGGCGACACTCATGGCAACGATGGCAGAGGGCATGGCAGCGGCACTGACGAACAGCCTGGCGACGATGGCTGAAGGCATGGCAAAGAGCATGGCGGCGACGCTAACAAACGCACCGACACAGGCTGGGCAAGGGCAACCGGCTCAGCCTGCCGCAGCAGAAGCCGGCCAAGACGATGCCCATCCCGTGATTGCCATTGTGCGCGGCATGTATGTTGATGCCTACTCGGTAAAGAGTGCTGCTGCGCTGGCCGAAAAGAAACTTCAGGAAATTGAGCAGAAGGCAAAGGAGGCCGAGAAATTCACGCAGGTCACCAAACAGGATGCGGAAGCGATTGTTACCCTCAATAACGCGCTGGTTGGATATGTCAACAGCCTCAGCTCCGAGTCCGCTTTCACTGAAGTCCCACGTAAGGTGTCGCAGCTCCGGCGGACTCTGGAAAGCGTCAAGACCGAGGTTGCGTCCTTGATCGAAATCAAACGCCGGGAAGCCATCGAGGCCGAGAAACAGAAACAGGCGGAGGCCGAAGCCGAGAAAAAACGCCAGGAAAAAGAGGCGTATGATAAAAAAGTGGCCGAGGAACGGGCGCGAGTCGTTGCAGCAGAGGAGGCAAGTGTCGAAGAACTTAAACAGTTGAAGTTCCGCGAAGTCTTTCGCGCGTTGAGAGAGCTCAAGGAGGACTTGGAAACCCCCGAGGCGCAAGATACGGCTTCCGTGGCGATTGACCGCGTCACCCGCATTAAGGATTTCCATGAATATCTGGTCTCCGCCGTGCCGGGCTTCAAATCGGCGCGTGGGTGGTCGATTGACAGTGCGGATGCCAGAAGCCTCTCGGTCGGCGGTCGGAAAATTCCTTGGGTCGATGTGTACAAAGAGCGTCTCGACATTGTCGGCGAGTTGATCAATGAGCTTGCTGCGAATCCGGAGAACACCAAAAAACTGAGCTTGCGTGAGCGGACACGCGTCATGACCAACGCCGCGCTCTGCATGAACTTTTTCTACAAGGAGTTTCCTTCGGCCAAGGAGCGCGCCAAGACGTTAGCGACCGAGGCGGCGCGCCTTTTCGATATCGATGCCGACATCATCAAGGGCTTGCTCCCGGAGTTTTTTGAATAACATGCGCTATGTAAGCACGCGCGGCGGTGGCGAACCGTTGACGTTCAAGCAAACCATACTGACGGGCCTCGCCCGTGACGGCGGTTTGTATTTGCCGGCGACGGTCCCCGATGTCCGTGATAGGCTATCAGGGTGGCGCGCACTGAGTTATCAGGATCTGGCGTTCGAGATCATTCGGCTTTTTGCCGACGACATCCCGGATGATGTGTTGCGCGATATCGTGGCGCGTAGTTATGCGATGTTCCGGCACCCTGAGATCACGCCCGTGGTCAAGGTAGGGCCGGTCCACGTGCTTGAGCTGTTTCACGGGCCGACGCTCGCCTTCAAGGATGTGGCGTTGCAATTCCTCGGCAACCTCTTCGAGTACGCCTTGGGGGAGACCGGCGGGGAAATGAACATTGTCGCCGCGACGAGCGGCGATACCGGCAGCGCCGCGATTTACGGTATGCGCGGCCGCGAGTGTATCCGCATCTTCGTCATGCATCCGCACGGACGTGTGAGCCCGGTGCAGGAACGCCAGATGACCACCGTGCTGGACGACAACGTCTGCAATCTGGCCGTGGAGGGGACCTTTGACAATTGCCAGAACATCGTCAAGGACCTCTTTAACGATCTGCAGTTCCGCGATGCCTGCCGGTTGGGAGCGGTCAACTCGATCAACTGGGCCCGCGTATTGGCGCAGGTTGTCTACTATTTCTATGCCGCATTCCGTGTGCAAGATACCACTGGCGCAGAGCAAGTGCGTTTCAGCGTGCCGACCGGAAACTTTGGTGACATTTTCGCCGGCTATATGGCTCGCTGCATGGGCTTGCCCATTGACCGACTGGTGCTGGCGACCAATGAGAACGACATCCTCTGGCGTTATTTCAATACCGGCGTTTACAGCATGGGAGAGGTCGTCCCGACACTCAGCCCATCGATGGACATCCAGGTTGCCAGCAATTTCGAGCGTTATCTCTATGACCTTGCGGGGAGAGATCCAGCCCGGCTGTCGCACTGGATGGCGACGTTCAAAGCGACGGGCACGCTGACGCCGGACGTCGCTCCGGACGCGTGTTTCAGTTCAGGTCGCGGTGACACCGAAATGACGCTAAAGGTCATTAAGGCGTACTGGGAAGCGTGCGGTTACCTGCTTGATCCCCACACAGCGGTTGGGGTAGGGGTGGGGCTGCGATATCTGCAGGAGGAGATCCCGCTGATCTGCCTAGCTACTGCGCATCCCGCGAAATTCAGCCAAGCGATTATACAAGCCACAGGTCTGGATCTAGCGCGCCACCCGCTGATCGACGCGCTTGCCGATATGCCGACGCGCGTGCGTGTGGTGCCGGCCAGCAAGGAGGCGGTCGCAGAGATCATGCGCGCAACCATTGCGGAAAGCTGAGCGCGCCATGTTGGTTGATCCTGCGACCTTCCGTTGCCGACAGTGCGGTGCCTGCTGCCGGGCACCGGGTTACGTCATCCTGCAACCCAGCGAACCTGAAGCCATTGCGGCATTTCTCAACCTCGATGTTTACGCATTTACCGAGGCATACACGCGCCTGACGTGGAACCGCCACGATCTTTCGCTCATCGAACGCGAAGACGGCGCGTGTATCTTCTTGCAACCGGACAATACCTGCCACATCCAAGCGGTCAAACCGAAGCAGTGCCGTGACTTTCCTTTCCTTTGGCGCACACCGACTTTGGTCGGGGTCTGCCCGGGGCTTCACGGTTAGTATATACTATTTGACATAACACATATTATGCGACGTCATTAAAATGCCGAACCATCTGGCACTCTTTATAGGTTTACCCGCACCGCTCTACCGATCCGGGCGGATTCATAAATCGCGAGAATTGTCGCCACGGAACGCCGCGCGGACACACCATCGATACGGAACGGCGTACGCGTCTCCACCGCCTGCACGAAATCACGGAAACAAGCGGCATGCAGGTCGTCCGTCATTGCCGCGGTTGGATCAGCGGCACCACAGGCCGGAGCAGCACCGGTGCTGACGATCCGCTGATCGTCTGGACGCGGTTCGGCAAAATCGAAGACCGTTAACCGGTCATCCAGAAACACGGCCGTTCCGCGCGTGCCGGAAATCTCGAGACGCTTTGGATAACCCGGCCAAGTTGCGGTACTGCCATGGATGATCCCCAATGCGCCGCCTTTGAAGCGCAGCGTTGCACAGGCCACATCCTCCACCTCCAGCCCAATGTGGCCGATTGAGGCCGTCATGCCGCAGACTTCCTCGATTGGCGGCAGAAGGTCGCATAATATGTCAATCATGTGGATGCCCTGGTTCATCAGGGCACCTCCCCCATCCAACGCCTGTGTGCCGTGCCAAGCGGAATCGTGGTAATAGGCGTCGGCTCGCCACCATGGAATATAGACACCCGCCGACGTAATCGTGCCGAAGCGTCCTTCACGCAGCGCCGCTCGCAAAGGCTCCAGCGCCGGCGTGTAACGGATTTGGAAGGTGCAGCCCAAGGTCGTGCCCGCCTCACGGTGTGCGGCGATCATCGCGTCGACCCGTTCCAGCGTTACCTCCAGCGGTTTTTCGCACAACACATGCTTGCCAGCGCGTGCGGCGGCGGTCGCCGCTTCCAGATGGGCGCCGGACGGCGTGGCAATCAGCAGAATATCCACTTCAGGCAAGGCCAGCATCGCCGCCAGATCCGTGTAAGCGGCGCAGCCGAATTCGGCGGCGAACGTTTCAGCACGCGACAATTGCCTGCTGCAAACCGCCACCAGTCGCGCACCGATGGCCTGCGCGGCGCGCGCATGCACGCGCGCGATCATCCCCGTCCCTGCAATCGCGAAACCGATCTTTCGTCCCATCGCTACCCCACCCTCTCGTCTTTTGCGCGCGCCCACTGCACACACATACGGACACTTTACCTATAATCCGTTCCATCGTCAAATCAATCACTGGGTAATTTGGTTATCTGGCTAATCTCCACTCTTTGCTGCTTGACCCCCCACCCGTTGAAGCGTACCATACGGGTTGTTTGAAGCTTTACTTTAATCAAACTGTGGAGGAAGAGTCGGACATGAAGAACGTGAAGAAATTGTTTGTGCTCGCTTTAGCCGCAGCCGGATTCGTCGGCTGTTCAACAACCACCTGTCCGGATGCGGACAGCAAAAAAGCGGATGTGCGTCCTACCCCGGCGGCAGTCGTGTCGCGGCCGGCCTACAGCACGCTGGGCCCGGAACAGAAGATTCAACGGATTACCGAGGAGCTGCGGGCAATCGGTGTCGCGATGCAAAAATACGCTTGGGACCATGAAGGCAAGTTCCCGCCCCGCCTTTCTCACCTCGTAACGAAGGGCTACCTGCCGGCCAGCGCTCTTGTGTCCAGTGCCGACCCGACAGGCGGCAAGGAAGGCGGCGTGCCGGACGCTTACAGCGAGTGGGGGCAGGCCAAAGAGACCGACGAGCCGGGGTGCAGTTATCTGTACGAGTTCAGCGAAGCCGTTTGTGAATGGGATTGGAAAAGCTATCTGGGCGGCAAACCGAGCCTGTCGGATATCGACACCAACCGCGACGGCAAGGTCACTTGGGCGGAGGCGAAGAGCTGGCAGCTCGCGCATGGCGACACCACCCAGCAGCCGGCCAGCCGCGCCTACTCCAAGAACCATTTCCCGATCGTGCGCTGCTATTGGTACGACTATCCCAACGCCGGCGCCAACCCGGAAAGCCGTTGCATCGTCAACCTGTCAGTCGATCTCCAGACTGTTTTCGTGTCGAAACCCTGGTGGGAAAAAGACACGCCTTAACGCGGGCGAGGCCCGCGTCCCAAGTTAATTAGTTAATTAGAGGGTCTTGCAAAGCCCCTTGCCTACGGGTGTGGCACGGGCATCTTGCCCGTGTTTCATGGGCGGGACGCCCATGCCACGAAGGGGATCGCACTTGTTGCGCCGTAAGGCGCACTATAGGGGCGCTTACGGATAGTTTTGCCCTGTCGGCCGGATCATGATCTCGCTGACATGGACGTGCGGCGGTTGCGCCAGCAACCACGACACGCTGTTGGCGATATCCTGCGGCTCCAGCACCCTGCCGTAGGTTTCCACGGTCTTGCCAAAGTTTTCGCGCGTGTACCCCGCCACCTGCTGGAAACCGCTCTCCACAATACCCGGCATCACAGTCGTGACACGCACGCCGCTTGCGCACACCTCGCGGCGCAGCGCCTCGGCAAGCGCAGAGGCGGCGAATTTGCTTGAGCCATAAAAACCGCTGAACGGCGAGACGTTACGTCCCGCTACGGAACTGAGCACCACGATGTCGCCGCCCCCTTGTTGTGACAAATACCGACCGGTCTGCCGCAACAGATGCGCCGTTCCCAACACGTTCGTCTGATACAGCTCCTGCCACTGGGAGTTATCACTAGTGGTTATACCGCCCGCCAGCCCGCGCCCTGCATTGGCGATTACAATTGAATACGCGTAGCCGCCCTCCTGCCAGGCCAGCACCGCCTCCAGCAGCGCATCGATCGCCGATGCCTGCCCGGCGTCGCCCGCGACAATCAGGGCACGTCCCCCACCCTGCCGGATCTCATCGGCCACCTCCCGCAAGAGCGCTTCGCGTCGCGCGTGAAGCGCGACCGCCGCCCCTTGGCGGGCCAATGTCAGTGCAATAGCCCGTCCGATACCTGAACTTGCCCCGGTTACAATCGCCGTCTTTCCTTGAAATGGTTTCATCTGTGCTCCTTATCACGCCGCGCCACAACGCGCGGGGCTGGTTATCATTTAGACTTGCGTTCAGGGTAGCACCCTCCCCTTCTCGACGACAAGCCTAAAGCGCCCTCAGCCCAGCGCCACAGTCAACCAGAGCGGGATCGTGACAAGACAGAGCACGTGCGTTGCTAGAACCGCTGCTGCGGAAAACTCAGCATCGCAATCAAACGCTTCGGCCATCGTCACACTGGCCATGGCTGCCGGCTGCACCGCTATCAGGATCAACACGCGTCGCACTTCAGACGACATCGGCACGACCAGCAATCCGGCTATACATAAGGCTGGAATAACTGCCAGCCGCAAAAGGCAGGTGCCGGCCATCAGCGGCGACAGGATGCGGCCGGGGTGCAGCATTGCAATACGGGCACCACAGATCAAGGCCGATGTCGGAATTGTCGCACTGCCCATCATCTGGCAGGTGTCGAGCATCGTTTCGAATAAGGAGTGACAGATCGTGCCGTCTTGCGGTAGCAGAACGCACGCCGTCAATTGCGAGCGCAGCACGAGGATGATGATCGACGCCAGCAACGCCAGCATCGGCACGCTGACCAGATTACGCAGGAAGCGCCGATCCAACTTCTGGCCGGTCAGTGCCTTGATCCCCAGTGTCCAAATGCAAAGCTCAGAGCCCAATCCTGAAAAGATCACTAGGGCCACCGCCATCTCACCCCACAACGACGCCGCGATCAAAATCGGCAGAAAGGAGTAGTTATTCGCCATGCAGATGAAGTGATAGCACCGTCGCGTGCCCTCCGTATGATGGCGAAGCAACGGCAGCGTGACACGTCCGATCAGCCAGCCCGTCACAAAGATGAATGCTGCGCCAGCCGGTATCATCCAGTTCTGAAGCAACGAATCCCATGTGAAAGACCGTACGATGGAACTGACGATCAAGCACGGATAAAACACGTTCACCAGCACCAGTGACAGTTGACGGTTGAACGCCGCGTCAATCACTCGGTGCTTGCTGAGCATGTAGCCCGCCAGCGTCATCAACACCAGCGGGAGCATCTTGATGAAAAGGGTCAGCATAATCGTTGGCGGCTCCTGCTTGCAGGTGTGGCACGGGCATCTTGCCCGTGTTTCATGGGCGGGACGCCCATGTCACGATGGAAGCAAGAACCGCGTTATTAGAAAAAGAGATCTCGTTCGCCATTGCAGATACGATCATAATGCGCTTTGACCGTCGGGTAGAATTTGGGCAGCGTCGCTTCAATCGCCGCCAGTTCCCGTTCCAGAAGCGGCTCGCAAAGCGCGCGTGTCGCATCACTGGCGAAATCGTCCAGCCACTCGCGGAAAGTCAGCACCGCGTTGATCTTGCAGAACTTGCCCTCCTTGCCGGTTTTGAGCGCGTCCATGATGCAACCGCCGGTACGGCCGCAGCGGTACCCCGCCGTACAGAATGAGGTGATGATCCCCTCCACCGCCAGATGTGCGATCAACTCTTCCAATGTGCGTGTGTCGGAAAGTACAAACTGCTGACGGTGTTTTTCCTGATGCGTCTCACTCGCGAAATCACTGTAGCCCTTGATCGCGATATTGCTGCTCGCGTCCATCTGCGTGACGCCGCAGCGCACAAAGGCGTCGCGCGACTCCGGCCGCTCACGGCAGGTCACGATCATGCCGGTGTACGGCACGGAGAGACGCGTGACGATCAAGATACGGTGGAAAGTGTCGTCATCCACCAGATACGGCGAGGTGGTCGGCAAGTCGGTTCCACTGGCCGGTTCTAGGCGCGGGAACGAGATCGTATGCGGTCCGATGCCGAATTGACGCTCTAGATCACGCGCGTGGTAGAGTGATGCCATTAGCTCGAACTTCCAGTCATAGAGCCCGTACAGCACCCCCATGCCCACGTCATCGACGCCCGCCTCCAGGCAACGGTGGAAGCAGGTCGTGCGCCAATCGTAATCGCCTTTCACCGTGCCGGCCGGATGCAACCGCGCGTAGGTTTCACGGTGGTAAGTCTCCTGAAAAACCTGGAAGGTGCCGATCCCGACCTGCTTGAGCACACGCAGATCCTCGACCGGCAGCGGCGCCGCGTTGACATTCACGCGGCGGATGCCGACCGGCGTGCCTTTCGGCGATTTGACCGGATGGTTATAGATGGTGCGGATGGTCTCAGCAAAATAATCGGTCGATGTATCCGGGTGCTCGCCATAAACCGCAATCAGACGCTTGTGACCGATCTTGCCCGCCAGCACATCGATCTCCTGACGCACCTCGTCCATATCGAGCACGCGGCGTTTTTGATCTTCGTTGCCGCAACGGAATCCGCAGTACGTGCAACGGTTGACGCACAGATTGCTCATGTAGAGCGGCGCGAACATCACGATCCGGTTGTCATACACCGCGAGCTTGACTGCCAGCGCCGTCTCCTCCATCTCTTGCAGCAGGTCAGGATCGGTCACATGAATCAAAGTGGCGGTTTCCTCCGGCAGCAACGTCTCGATGGCACGGGACTTGGCGAGGATTTCACGCACGCGCACCGCGTCGTTCGCGGGTCGGTCAGCCGCCGCCGACAGGTTGCGCATGATTTCTGCGTCATCAATAAAATGTTTGCCGCCCGGCAGATATTTGTCGATTTGTTCGCGGATCACGAAACGCTTGCGATAATCGGCGGCATTGGCGAAGTGACGGATGCCCGGACTGGGTGTTGTGGCTGTGGCTGTTGTTGACATGGCACGCTCCTCGTTATGTGCGGCGGTAAGCGTGCGAAGCTGTCGTCCATACGCTTACGCGAACAACGGCCCACAGGCACTCTCGTCCATCCTTGGGTCAGAGCCTCGCTCCTCCACCGCAGAAAGAAAGTGATACAACTGTACGTGATTCGCAGCGCCGTTTCAAGCGCAGTTTTTTTGTAATCGTTGGTTGTAATCGTTGGTGCGAGTGCGAAGGTCATGCGTTTCTGGTGAAAAGGGGAGCAGAGAGTCGGGCATGGCCGAATTGGACCGCCGGTTTGCGACGCAGGAAGCCTGTCTGGCTTATTTGGCGGTGTTAATGTTTACAGGGCTTTGTTAAAATCCGCATGCTCAACTGCTCTTTTTAGGCTCAAGATTGCGAGCCACTGCATGGTCGCAATAAGAGAGGTTGACTCGCGACTCGCGACTTGCAGCCAGCCCTGCCTCCAAAAAACTCTGCGGCCCATCTGTGGATAAAAAAACCGAGCAGTGCTCCCAAAAAAACTTCGAGCCCTTTGTGCCTTCGTGTGAGAAAAAAGAACAGAGCCCTGAAATCCGCTTTCAACTTTTTAGGTTGAATCGACTTTCTCTTGAAAACGCCGGGCCATCTGTCTACAGTTGACCGCATGCGAACGCCGAACTCAGAACACAGAACGCAGAACGCAGAACGCCGAACCCAGAACGAAAAAAACTTCGGCGTTCTGAGTTCTGAGTTCGACGTTCTGAGTTCCTGCCGTCTTTGCCCGCGTGCATGCGGCGCGAATCGCCTCGCGGGCCAGCGCGGCTACTGCCGCGCGGGCGTGCTGCCGCGCGTCTTCCGCTATGGCGCGCACTTCGGCGAAGAGCCGCCGATTACCGGGACGCGCGGTTCGGGCACCGTCTTTTTCTCGCACTGCACGATGCGCTGCATCTACTGCCAGAATCATCCGTGGAGCCAAGCTGGACATGGCGATGACCTCACGGTGGAAGTGCTACGCGATATTCTCGCGCAGCTTGCACGGCAGGGTTGCCACAACTGGAACCTGGTCTCCCCTACCCCATGGCTGCCGCAGATCCGCGAAGCGGCGAAGCCGCTACTTCGCGCTGGAATCGCCCTCCCATTTGTGTATAATACGTCGGGTTACGAATCACTGGAGACATTGGAGGCTTTTGCCGACTTGGCGGACATTGCGTTGATTGATCTGCGCTATGCCCGGGCCGAGAGCGCGGCGGAAGGTTCCGATGCGCGGACGTACGTCGAGGCGGCGCGCGGTGCGTTGCGGTGGTTCTGGGAGCGTCTGGGGCCGCTGGAGACCGACGCCTCGGGAATCGCTGTGCGCGGCGTGATCTGCCGGATCTTGGCGTTGCCGGGGCGTATCGCCGAAGCGGTGGAGAACCTCGAATGGCTGGCGCGGCATACGGGCAGCGGTATCCACGTCAGTGTGATGTCGCAATACACGCCGTTGCACCGCGCGTTGCAGACGCCGGGCTGGGACCGCAAGGTCACGGCTGACGAGTACGCGGTACTGGTGGAGGCAGCCGAAGACCTCGGATTGGGGAACGGCTGGATACAGGAGTTTGAAGGCGAAGCGCCCGCCGACCTGCTGGGGCAGAATATGCCCGCAGGCGAAGGTGCTGTGGGTGCGGGCTCGAATACGCCCGCGTAGGACAGTGTTGTAGAGAGTCAACGGGTCGCGCGGTGCGCGGCTGAAAGGGTAACGATGAGCGGTCATAGTAAATGGTCCACCATTAAGCACAAGAAGGGCGCGGCGGATGCCAAGCGCGGTAAGATTTTTTCAAAAATTGCCAAGGAAATGACGATCGTCGCCAAAGCTAGCGGCGGTGATCCCAGCACCAACCCCACGTTGCGCACCCTGATCGCGAAGGCTAAAGCGGTCAACATGCCCAACGACAATATCGACCGCGCCATCAAGAAGGGCACGGGCGAGCTGGCGGCCGACGTCCTTGAAGAGATCACGTACGAGGGCTACGCACAGGGCGGCGTGGGTCTGGTGGTCAAGGTGCTGACGGACAATAAGAACCGCGCTGCGGCCGAAGTCCGCAACATCTTCAAGAAGAACGGTTCCGATTTTGCGACCCTGGGCTCGGTCTCGCGCGGTTTCGAGCGCAAGGGCACGATCATGATTCCGGCGGCAGAGGGCCTGACCGAGGACAAGGTGATGGAGGTGGTCCTCATTGCGGGTGCCGAAGACATGGAGTCCGAAGAGGACGGCTTCACCGTCACCTGTTCACCCGCAGCGTTTTCGGATGTATGCGCGGCGCTGGAGGCAGCCGAAATCGTTTTCGATCAGGAAAACTCACTGGTCGGTCTCGTGGCGCAAACCTTGGTGCCGGTCAAAGAGTTGTCGGTCGTCAAGGCGGTCAACAAGTTTGTCGATGCGCTGGAAGAGAATGACGACGTGCAGGACGTCTTTACCAATATGGATATCGATGACGCGCTCGTCGAGCAGCTCGAGGCCGAACAAGCGGCCGAATGATGTGATCCATGATACAGACGCAGGCGCATCGTCTGCGTCTTTTTTTGTGCCGTGGCGACGGATGCGCCCCTATTCCGCTGACGGCTGCTTTTCAGAACTGTCCCGTACATCCGCGAACAGCCGTAGATCGGAGGGAGCGGGAAAAGCGGCACAGGCGGAGCGGGCTGCTTCGGTCAAAGGGATTCGCCATGCGTCGAACACCGACGCGATGTTGTGTCCGGTGATGCGCGAGAAGCGGATGGCCCACTGGTCGCGTTTATCGGCATCGTTTTTCGGGCGCTGCTCGGATTCGAGCGTACGGTATTCGGCAAACAGCCGCTCAAACGCCTGCCATCCATACGTCTGCTGCAAACGCACGAACACCTCCAGCGCCAGAAATGGATCGCGGCACCAGGCCTCGTGCGATTTGCCCTCCGCCACCCATTTGCGCACGGTTTTCTGGATGCCGGGTTCCCCCATGCGTGTCTTGCGCGGCGGAATGCCGCAGGCATGCTCCATGTTGTAGAGCGTGAAAAAATTCACCGTGACCTCGCCGGTGCCATGGAAGGTCCAATCCCCGTTTTGATGGTTGTGGCCGAGTTCATGGAAAAAGCCCCAGTCACCCTTCTCCCGCAACTTGGCCAGATTGACCAGATCAGGTGCCGTAACCGTCGGGATCATAATAGGATAACCGGCATGCATCCAGCCTGCGCACAACTGGACGTCGGCGCAGAAACGTTCCGGTGAGCGACGCTCGGCGGGCAACCCGGTCAGCCGCGCATCTTGATCCGCGATGCGGTCCCAGAATTCAAGCAGGGCCAGCGGGTCTTCCAATCCGCGTATTGCCTCGGACGGCACCGTCAGGATCACCTTGTCGCTCTCAATCTCGGCCCAAGGCGATGGCAGCGCGCGCATCGTCGTGCGCCACGCCGCTACGGTATCGCGTCCCTTTTTGAACCAGATCGCCTGACAGGCATTCCGCAATGTCACGCGCACGATGCGCTCCGCCGCCTCGACCTTATCCGGCACGACCACATAGATCAATCCGCCGAAGGGCGAAGCGAATTCCACCCGTGTCACATTGAGCGGCACGGTCACATCCACTTTCGGCGCGCGACGCCACTCGTCATGGCGCGTGTTGTCGCAGGTTGTGGTGCCGATCCGCAGTTTGAGCCCCAGTGTCTCGGCCCCGGCCGGCAGTTCGACGGTAACCGGCTCCCCCGCTACAGCGTAAAGCCCCGTGCTGCGCCAGCGCGGCACATCAAGATTCACGGCCACCACGCGCCTTCCACGCGGCGCGTTGCGCGGCGGCAGACCCGGATAGACTGCCGCTGCCGGATGCGCGGCCCACAGGTCGAGCGGCTTGGCACGCCACGCGCGCTGGTGGTCGATCAACGCGAGGCGCGCCGCGATGTCAGCCGCCGTGAGCGGCGCGTCGGGCGTCGGCAGTTTGGCTGCCGCCGGCGAATCTGCCAGCGTCTTCAACGCAGTGGACAACGCGCACGGCTCGGGCGGCAGCACCGCACGGGCCGCGCAGAGCGTGTGGCTGATCTGACGCAGCGTCGCGCGGTCGGTCACGCCACCCGCAACGGCCAGCCGCAGCGCCTCCGTCGCATTCACCGCCGCCGGAATCTCGCGATCGGTGCGATACCCCTCCGGAGTTGTGCGGTTGGCGAAATCGTCATTGATGAACAGGCCCGCCGGTCCGAGCAGGCGGTTGAACAGGTTTTCTGTGGCCAGGGATTTGCCGCCGGTCACCTGCTGCCAGCCCCAGCCGATACCGGCGGCCAACAACCCACCACCGTCCGTGATAAAGACGCGCACACGCTCGACGTCATCCCCCTTCAAATTGTCGGGATAGGCCGCGAGGACACTGCGGGCAGTGAGCGCATCGAGCGAAGGGATTTCACGCACGTTCAGACCCTCAATGCCGGACAACGCGCGGGTCATGGCTGCATCGCGGTAGACCATCACAATCACATCGCTCTGCCCCTTACCGAGCCAGCGCACGGCGTTGCGGATGAAGATCGCGGTATCGGCCTTAGCAACCCCTTCCGTGTAAAACGAGGGATGCCCCACCGCGACGACACGTCCCTGCCCGTAATGACTAGCGGCGGCGACGGGCTGCACCGACTGTCCGCACGCCGCGCCCACCAACGGAAATGCGTTCGATCCCACACACAGCACGACTCCCGGAGCACCTCCTGAGTCGATGACGCGCACGTGCTGCAACAAGGCACCGCGTGCCTCATCCTGCAACGTCGCGCCGCAAGCGGTCGCGACACCTCCAACAATACCCGCTATCCAACCCATCATGCGCATGAATATCCCTCCCGGTGCCGACGGAACACGGCACACCGTTTGTGATGCGCTCCTTCTATCAGAAGCCATTGCGTCGAGTCAAGCGTGAGAGTTGGCAAGAGACATGCCTTACGAGGGGGACACGAACGAAACGATAGACCGCCGGAACGATGCGTGCTGCGGCTCGATTTGACATTTACGGAAGAATGCTTGCCAGTCTGGCGAGGTTGGAGACTGCTCTTCGTAATCTTGTAACGTAAGGCCGTCGGTTTCCCGAATCAACATCTTTGAGGTGCGCCGTACAGAAATATACTCGATCCATTTGACAGGGACTTTATGCCACCTGCCGTCTCCCCCGAACTTTGAGACATAGTCAACTCGGTTCTCTCCCCGGAAACCGCTTGCGGTAACGGCCACTTCCGTATAACCAGCATCCGTGCGGACGCTTCGCGTTTTGAGCAGGTTTTCGGTGATGGATTCGTCGTGCTCGAAGACATGCTGCCCGTGGAAGTTGGCGATGGCCTCGTGTTCCCAGAAAGAGGCGGTCTTGCCGGTCACGCTCGCATAGATGTCGGCGTGGGAGCGGTGTTGCTGGTAAAGGGGGATTGTTAAAACCGGGGCGAGGGCAAAATACAGGGCGCGGAAATAGGCGTTGCTATAGGTATTGAAAAACTTGCGGGCAGCCGCGAGGTCGTAGTTATGGAAGAGCGAAGGGTCAGCCGTGATATTGGTGGTCTCAAGATGTGCAGGCCTGACAAGGTTAATCATGTGATCCTTGACAAAGGTGAAATTGTCGCCAAAGCCGACGGTCTTGTCGCGCAGGAGATTAAGCATCTGTTGCTGGGCCAGGGGAGTGAAGAGCAGGCGAAACTGAACTTCATCGTTGCGGTCGATGGCCTGGAAAAGTGCGGCGAATTGCCGGTTGGACATGATGGTGTACCCATACTCGTCATCGAGATTGCGGGAGAACGCTTCGAGTTTGGCGACGGTACGCCTCA
>ERZ795058.1617-NODE-1617-length-29631-cov-6.110191_pt1 | contig 29631 bp, 25 predicted proteins | sample MGYA00375142_ERZ795058 | MGnify/ENA primary metagenome ERZ795058 (study PRJEB30187, sample SAMN05720210) | activated sludge metagenome | isolation source: anaerobic digester from wastewater treatment plant | place: Japan | collected 2015-04-20 ... | reverse complement strand
TAAAGGCACGGATCAAAACGGCGCGGTCAGATATTTGCAGGGCGCGTCCGCGCTTGCCGGTTTCGATCCCGCGGAAAACGCCATGGGCGAGGGGGGCGGCTATGTAAGCGCGTTTGATTTGGCTCCGGGCGTCAGAGAAGACGACACCGTCATTCTGCTGGTCATAAACGCCGTCGACGGCAGCGTCATCGACCTCAATAAAGGATATTGAGAGGGAACTCTATGAAAAAGGCATTGTCCATATTACTTCTTATCGGGACCGCGCTTTCCTTCGCCGCCTGCCAGGTGACGCCGGAGGCGCCGATCATCGTGGAAAAGGACACGGAGCGCATGGTGGAGAAGGCGCAGCAAACGCTGCCGCCGGAGCTTGAAGTGCTGCCGCTCACCAAGAGATATTCAATCAAGGAACATCTCGATAAGGAAGTGTCCCTGTTCGAGGGCAAACTCATCATCCGGGTGGATGCGGACGTGGTCGTGCCCGCCGTGGACACGCTTTCCATCACGCACGTCGTTCCCGCCAACTTCACGCAGGAAACGGTATCGGCGCTGTTCGAGGCCCTTTGCGGCTCAACGGTGATGTATAAAGGGCGAAACGAGTTCAGCAAGCCGGAAATCGAACAACTGCTCCTCACGCTGAAGCGGCAAAAAGAGGAGCTCGTCGCAAACGGCGGCGAATCCTGGGAAATCGAGAATCTGGACAGCGCCGTCGCGTACTACGAGACGCAATACGCCGCGGCTCCGGATGCGATCGAGGATTCCGTCTGCGACGGGACGCTTTATCCCGGGGAAAGCTGGATCAAAGACGTTTTTATCGGAACCTATACGTATGTGCTTGCCTCGGAGTTTCCCGGCCCGCAGGATTTTCTATGGTATACCGGTAAAAAGTGCAAGACGTTTTACGTATTCAATAATTCAGATCAAACGGAGCCGGTCGACACGGGGTCCGAGAAGATGTATCCGTCCCGCCAGGCGAACATGGAATACCATGACGAGCGGTATTACGACAGCTCGTGGGATTGCTATTGGAATTCGAAGCGGCTGTCCGTCGCGTCATCCGCCGATTTGACGCAGGGCGAGCTGGATGCAGCCGGACTCTCGCCGGAGAGCGCCATAGCGCAGGCGGAGGCCTTGTTCGCCCGGGTGCGGATCCCGTTCACCGTTCAGGATGTCCGATACATCGCGGCAAAAGCTCCGTTTTATGAGCTTGACTGTTCCCGCCAGGTGAACGGCGCGAATTTGACCATCGGCGGCGAGGGCGTCGGCGGGGACGGACTTTCTCCCTATTGGCCGTACGAGCGGCTCAGGATCTGGATTTCCGGCAACGGCATTTTCTATTTCTTCTGGATATCCCCATACGAAGTTGCGGACACGGAGGTGGAAAACGCCACGCTGCTTCCCTTCGAGCAGATCGAGGAGATATTCTACGGCATGATGAAAGCCGTCTACGCGCCCCAGGCGCAAAACGAAAACGGAACCGGCATCAGGGTTACGAAGGTATCGCTGCAGCTTCAAAGGCTCAAGCTCAAGGAAGATAATTCCGAAGGGCTGCTCACGCCCGTCTGGTGTTTTTATGGAACGAGGACGGTGGACGAAGCGGTGAAAAACGAGGGCATGACAAGCGACTGGGAAAGGGGATATATGCCTTTATTGATCGTCAACGCCATCGACGGGTCGATCATCGACCTTGAAAAAGGGTATTGATAAACTCCTGCGGAAAAGCGCGCGGATCATCTCCGCGCTTTTTTCTTCTTCCCCCCTTCCCCCGTCCGTGCGCCCTCGCGCGAAAAAGCCGTGAAAATGGTAACATCACGGTAACTTTTCCCCGGCGTGATTATGGTAGACTATGGATAGCTATATCGGATCGGGGGCAACGGCATGGCGAACAGAATCCTCGTCATCGAGGACGACAGGGGCATTTCGGACGCGCTCGCGCTGCATCTGCAGTATTCGGGCTATGATTACATGGTTTTCGACGACGGCCTGCTTGCCGCGCGGCACCTGAAAGAGGATCATTCCTTCGACCTCGCGCTGCTCGACATCATGCTGCCGGGGCTCGACGGCTTCGCTCTGTTCGAGCATATGGAAAAATACAACATCCCCGTCGTCTACATCACCGCCAAGGCGGACTCGGCCTCGGAGATCAGGGGCCTTCGTGGCGGCGCGGAGGATTATATCGTCAAGCCTTTCGAGATGGTCACGCTGCTGGTCCGCATCGAAAAGGTGCTCGAGCGCACGGGCAAGCTCAACCGCATCCACCGCATCGGCGACATCACAGCGGATCTCGAGAACCGCACGGTCGTCAGGTGCGGCGAGGCGGTGGAGCTTTCCCCGCTGGAGTTCGACGTGTTCGCGATCCTTCTCAAGAACAAAAACCGCACCGTGCCGCGCGAGCGCATCCTCAACGAAATCTGGGGCGCGGACTGGTTCGGGGATACGCGCACGGTGGACGTGCGCATCGCGAGCATCCGCAAAAAGCTCGGCCTCGCGGACGAGATCAGGACCATACCTAAGACGGGCTACCGGCTGGAGGAACGACGTAAATGAAGCTGTGGCAGAAACTCTCGCTCGTCTGCTGCGCCGTGCTCGTGTGCGTCGTCACCGCGTGCGGCGCGCTCCTGATCCTGCAATCGAAGTCGAGCATACTCGCGCTCACATACGAGCAGGCGCGGGAGAAGCAAAGCAATCTCGCGTCCTCCTTCTCGGGCATGGCAAGCTATTATACGCTCGACGGGGATCTGCCGGCAACGACCTATTCTCTCGTGAAATACTGCTTCATGCGCTTCGCGGATTCCGCGTGCGTGCTCGCAAAGGGGGAAGAAACCATCTACTCGGAAGTCTCCGTTTCCCCCGGCGATTACCTCGCCCCCGCGCGGGATTCCGCGCAGGCGCAGTTCGCGGGCGCCGTCGACGGCAGGAATATCCTGATCGTCGGGAGCGCCGTCATGGTCAAGGGCGAGGAATACACAGTGTATGTCGTGGAGGACATCACCTCCGTCTACGGCGACATCCGTGCGCTCGCTTGGCGCTTTGCCGCCATCAGCGCGGCGGCGATCATACTTGGGACGGGCGCCGCCCTCCTGCTCGTTCGAAGCGCCTTGCGCCCGCTCGCGAAGCTTCGCGAAACGACCAGGCGCGTCGCCGCCGGGGAATACGGCCGGCGCGCGGACGTGCGCGCGCGCGACGAGGCGGGCCTGCTCGCCTCGGACTTCAACAGCATGGCCGCCGCCGTGGAGGCGCACGTCGCGGAGCTTACGGAAACCGCCGAGCGGCAAAGGCTCTTTATCGGCGGCGTGACGCACGAGTTCAAAACGCCGCTCACCGCCATGCTCCTCCACGCGGACCTATTGGAAAACGCCTATCTCGGCGAGGAGGAAAGGCAGGCCTCCCTTTCCCATCTGCAGGACCAGTGCAGGTGGCTGGAGCGGCTCACGCAAAAGCTGCTCAAGCTGATCGCCCTCCGGGGGCAATTGGAGCTTCGGCGCGAAAGCGTGGCGGAGCTTTTTTCCCGCGTGGAAGCGAGCATGGTTCAAACGCTTGGACAGCGCGGCACGCCGCTCTGCGCTGCGTGCGGCGACGAAGCGCTCGCCATGGACATCGACCTCATGCAATCTCTCGTCGTCAACCTCGCGGACAACGCGTCGAAAGCCTCGGAGCCGGGGCAGGCCGTGCAGCTTCGCGCGTACGGCAACATCATCGAGGTAAAAGACTGCGGCTGCGGCATCCCCGAGGATGAGATCGACAGGATTACCGAGCCGTTTTACATGCTCGACCGCTCGCGCAGCAAGAAGAAGGGCGGCAGCGGCCTCGGCCTCGCGCTCGTCAAGGAGATCGCCGCCGCGCACAACGCCCGGATCGAAATCGAAAGCAGGCTCGGCGAAGGCACGACCGTGCGCGTCGTCTTTTCGCAGCTTCAACCGTAATAAAATGGTAACGCGCCGGTAACGACAATCGCGCGCGCGGGGCGCACAATGGAGGCAGCATGAAGCGACGGGGGTGTTCCATGAGAAAGACAATCGCCCTTCTTCTTGCCGCGTTCATCGCGGCGGGGCTTATATCCGGCTGCCAAAGCACGCCGGAAAAGCCGATCGTAATCGGGAAGAACCTGGACCTTCTCATAGAAAAAACGACGCGGGAAAGCCCCGCGCAGGGCGGCCCGCTCGAAGTAAAGCTGGGAGCCCCCGGCGAATACGTCCTTTCCGAACGCTATCTGGACGGATCGGTCACCCTGAGCGCCAACGTTCGCGTGCACATACCGCAGGCCGACCGGGTCCCGGTCGTGCGGGTCGCGCCCGCTGATTTTTCGCAGGAAACGGTGGACCGCTTCTACGGCGCGCTCATCGGCGACGCCGCAATGTATCAGGTGGTGGGAGGAAGGCCGACGAAAGCCTACCTCGAAGCGGAAATACTCAAATACCGGAAGATCATGGACGCCGCGGACTGTTCGCAAACGCAAAAGCAGGCTTGCGAGCAGGCGATCGCGGCGCTGCAGGAAGAATACGCATATGCCCTCGACGCGCTCGCGTGGGAGAGGGCCGGCGCGCAAATCGCCACGCAATATGAATACCACCCGAGGACGCACGAGAGGATCGGGCAGTATCAGGGCGTCGACATCTCCGGGAATCCCGACCCGCACGTTTCGGATGTGAAGGTGTTCCAGGTTCGGAACAACGCCGCCGGAGGCTCCTCCGAGTTCATCGAGGATACGGACGGTTCCGGCGGCGGCGTACTCATAGACAACGCGTCCAGAGGGGCCCGGCTGTATTTCAGGGACGGCGGGCTCGGCTTCAAAGACGGAGAAAACTCCCTGGCGTCGTGGGGCCTTCTCGACGGGATGCAACTGCCGGACTTCGCAGAAAAAGCGGGCGCGCTGACGCCGGAGGAAGCGCTGGAACAGGCGGATCAACTTCTCCTGGACGCCGGGATCGCGGATATGCGGGCGAGCGCCGTCGAACTCCTGCTGGTTTTTGACGACGCGAAAATCGGCGATGAGCTGGGCGCGATTCTCTCCAACGATTTTTTAGGCGAACCGGAAGCAACGCGGGCCTCTTACAGGCAGGCGGTCGAGGACGCCGCGTCTTCATACGGCTGGGAAGTCATGTATCACATCGAATATTCCCGCACATACGGCGGCGTCGCGGTCACGAGCGGCACGGGCGCAAGCTATGTGCCGGACGAGGCGATGGGGCGGGAATGGACGTACGAAAAGCTGACCGTCGACGTCATGCGGCAGGGCATCCGCGCGGTTTGTTGGGCGTCCCCTTATCAGACCGTCGGGAGCGTCGCCGACGATGCGGCGCTGCTGCGCTTTTCCGAAATTGACGGCATCTTCCGGAAGATGTTCCAGATCATCTATTGCGACAAAACGAGCATCGGGGGGGATTTGGTCGAGGAGATCGCCTACACGCTCACCGAGGTTCGGCTTTCGCTGCGCCGCATCGCCGAGCAGAATTCCGTGGAGAGCGGCCTCATCGTTCCCGTCTGGGATTTCTACGCAACCGTCCGGATCGCTGCAAAAGACGGCCGCGTCGCCTATCAGGAAAGCTCCGATCCTATTTTGACCGTCAACGCCATAGACGGCAGCATCATCGATGTGAGCAGAGGGTATTGAGTATGAAAAGAACGGTTTTTCTCCTCGCGGCCGCTTTGGTGGTCTGCTCCGCGTTCGCGGGCTGCCAAAAGACGCCGGATGATCCGATTGTGGTTGGCAAGAACACAGAGGACATGCTCGAAGCGGCCGAAGTCGAAGAAACCGCCGCCGATGCGGCCGGGGACGCCGCCGTTGATCTATACGTGCGCCTGAACGCGCCGGCAACCTATACGGCGGAATTAACGAGCAAGGCCGGCAACCTCGCCATACACGTGGATGCCGAGGTCGTTTTGCCCGAGGCCGAGCTGCCCATCGTGCGCATACGGCAGGCCGCGTTCACAACGGAACAGGTTGAGCGCTTCGCAAGCGCGCTCTTTGGCGAGAATGCAAAATATGTGCAAGGGATAGACACGCTGACAAAAGCGGCATACGAGCGTAAAATAGAGCTTTTGCGTTCGGGGATCGCGGATTGGGAAACCATCGGCCAGTACGTTTTCGATTTGCAGTATTATACCGAAGAAGAGGCGCAAGGCGCGCTCGCGGAGCTGTTGCGGAAAGCGGCCGGAAGCAAAGCATCTCTGCGACGGATTCGCGGCAAAGATGGGTTTGGATTCGATGCAATGCGATTCCGCGCTCAAAAAATACGGCGGGCGCAGCCTTAACGCGAATATTCCGCCGCGCTGCTGCTGGGTGCTGCAATACACGCGTGCGATCGCTGGAATCCCGATCACATACACAAGCGACGCCGGGAACGCGATTTTCGAGGACGACGTGTGCGAACCGTGGAAATACGAAACGTTGACATTTTATGTAAACGACAGGGGCATCGTCGGGATGTGCTGGGATTCCCCTTATGTGCTTGGTGAGACGCTCGTGCAGGACGCGCGGCTTCTCGCTTTCGACGAGGCGATGGCCGTGTTCGAGAAAATGTACTCCGTAAAGAATGCGGGAATCCAAGCCGATGTGAAGATCACCATCATCCGCTTCGGGTATGCCCGTATCACCGAACAAAACCGCGGCGGCAGCGCGCTGCTCGTTCCCGCGTGGGACTTCTTCGGCGTCGTGATCGGCGGGAACGGTGCGGCGAGCGACGATCCCGAGCGAAGCCTCCTGACCGTCAACGCCGTCGACGGCAGCATCATCGAGCGCGAAAGGGGATATTGAGCTTATTTCCTGAAACATTCTCAGGCTGATTTCCGTTGCACAACGTAGCACAACATGCTAATATAAACCTCATATACGTTCACACCGCCAATATCAAACCGCAAGTTATCCTATGCAATCGCCCAGATGCCGCCGGAAGAACCCGTTTATTTTTTAACACCTGAATACGCGATGCGAACGGATACCGGAGGAAAGTATGGATCAGGCATCGTCAACCGGGCAAAAAAGGCCGAAGCCGCCTTATCCCCCGCTCGAAAACCTCGGCTTTATGCTCAAAAAAATAGCCCTTTGGGATAAGTCCATGTTCCTGTGGGGCGCGCTCGAGGTGCCCGCGCTCGTGCTGCTGCCGCTGCTCGCGGTGTACATGTCCAAGCTCGTGGTCGAAGCCGTCACAAACTCGCAAAGCCCGCTGGATTTTCTGCTGATCGTGCTCGCGTTTTCGGCGGCCATATTGCTGTGCAACGCCGTCATCAACACTTGCGGCAACATGCTCTACAACAAATCCACGCTCATCCGGTTCCGCTACATCAATCTTTGCAGCGAAAAGATCATGGAAACGGACTTTCGCAACGTGGAAAGCCCGCAAGGCCAGGGGAAGATGAAGCGCGCCGTCAAGCTGATGGACGCCATGAAGGCGCAGACCGTCGTCGGCGGCCGCGTCGAGGGCGCGCAGCAGGTGGTCGGGCAAATGACGCATCTGTTTTCCGGGCTGTTCGGCGTGATCACGTACGGGGCGATCATTTATACGCTCAGTCCCTGGATCATCGCGCTGATCCTTTTGAGCACCGTCGCGGGCTACCTGATCGACAAGCGGTTTACCGACTATCTGTTTTCCACGCGCAAAATCTGGCGGCCTCTGGATGAAAGGATCAACTATATCAAATACACGCTCGACGACCCCGCCCGCGCCAAGGACGTCATACTCTATAACATCAAAAAGTGGATGACCGATTTTTTCAGGGCCACGGCCAGGGTTCGGACCGAGTGGCATTACCGCATATTCCGCCGCCACTTTGCCTCCAACGCCATGGGCGAGCTGTGCGCGCTCCTGCGCGACGCGCTCGCGCTCGGATATCTCGTATATATGATGGTCAGCCGCGGTATGCCCATATCGGATTTCGTGCTGTATTTCGGCGTGATCGGCGGGTTTTCCGGGCTGCTGCTGGATTTCGCGTTTCAGGCGCAGGGCATATACGAAACGACGCTCGAGTTTTGCGACTATCGCGAATTCCTCGACATGCCGGATGCGCTCAACCGCGCCGAGGGCGTGCCGCCCGCCGCCGGAGCCTTGGAGATCGGCCTGAACGACGTATGCTTCAGCTACGCGGCGCCCGGCGTTGAGCCGGACGAAAAGGCATACGTTCTCAAGCACATCGACATCCATATCAAAAAAGGCGAGAAGATCGCCGTGGTGGGCGCGAACGGCGCGGGCAAGACCACTCTGGCCAAGCTGATCTGCGGGCTGTACAAACCGACATCCGGTTTTATCACGCTTGGGGAACACGACGCGTCGGACTATAACATCAGGGACTACTATTCCCTGTTCTCCACGGTATTTCAGGATATCTGCATCGCGCCGGTGTCCATCGCGAAGAACGTGGCCATGTGCCCGGACGCGCGTCTGGACAGGGCGAAGGCGGAGCATTGCTTAAAGCAGGCCGAGCTGTGGGATAAGGTCTGCTCGCTGCCGCAGGGCATGGACACGCTGCTCGTGCGCGGCGTAAACGAAGGGGCGCTCGAGCTTTCCGGCGGCGAACAGCAAAAGCTCGTTCTCGCGCGGGCGCTGTACAAGGACGGCGGCGTCATCGTGCTCGACGAGCCCACCGCCGCCCTCGACCCCATCGCGGAGAACCGGCTCTACCTGAAATACAACGAACTGACCGCGGGCAAAACATCCGTATTCATTTCGCACAGGCTCTCGAGCACGCGTTTTTGCGAGCGCATCTTCTTCCTGGAAAACGGCGAGGTCACCGAATGCGGCACCCACGAAGAGCTGATGGCGCGAAACGGCGGCTACGCCGCCATGTTCAACGTGCAAAGCTATTATTATCGCGAGCACGCCGGCGAGGACGGAAACGGATCGAATACCGCCATGAACTTCGGGGAGGTGCTCTGATGAAGGCGCTTTTGATCGACATCAAAACTTACATCAAGGGCGCTAAGTTCATCAACAGCGTAGAGCCGTTTTTGATACAGCTGCTCTACCTTGAGAACGCGCTGTGGGCGCTGACGCCGTTCGTGAACATCGTCATGTCGGGCACGATCATTGACGAACTGGCCGGTTCGAGGGATCTCGTAAAGCTCATCGTATTGGCGGCGGCAACCGTAGGCCTGAACTTTCTGGTGAAATGTTCCGCCAATTTCGTTTCCCGCTTTCTGCGCGCCAAGAAAAACGTTTTTGAAGACGCGCTGGAAATGACGCTGAGCAAAAAAGTAGCCTCCCTCGACTATGCGAGGATCGAAAGCGCCGAACTGCGCGCGCTGGTTTCCAAGCTCAGGGAGGACGCGCGTCACGACCTGAGCGGCGTGTGGAAGGTCGTCGCCACGACCTACGGGCTGGCGCCGGGCGTGTTCAGCGTGCTCTTCGCGACCGCCGTGACGCTGCGCGCGCTTTTGACCTTCGGCGAAAAGCAGGCTTCGTGGCTGTTGAGCTTCGCAGTATCCCCCTGGGCCGCGCTGGCGATCGTCGCCGTGATCGTCGGCGGCGTGTTTCTCTCGGGCCGCTGGGGCAAAAGCTCGGCGGGGCACGCGGCGAAAACCTACGCGGATATTTCCCCGTTCAACCACTTTTATTTTTATTATCTCAACAATTACCTCGGCGTGTACCAAACCGGCAAGGACATCCGGCTTTACGACCAGAAGGAGTTGATCCTTTCCGAACAGGTGGCGCGCTTCGGCGCGGCGAAAAAGGCGAACGCGAAAATCGCCGGGGACAACTCGCTTTATCAAAGCCTCGATTCGCTGATTTCAGTCGGGAGCAGCGCCTTCGTGTTCGCGTTCATCGGCTTGAAGGCGCTCTCGGGCGTGATCTCGCTGGGCGAGATCGTGCGCTTCACGGGCAGCATCAACCGCTTCATCGACGGATTCGCACGGATCATGCGAAACGTCGGCTGGGCGCGCGCCAATACGCCGAGGCTACAAACGTATCTCGATTTCCTCGCCCTGCCGGAGGCCGAGAACAGCGGTACGCTGGACGTTCCCCGGACCGGGCTGGAATTCGAGTTTCGAAACGTTTCTTTTATGTATCCCGGCACGGACGCGTATGTGCTGCACGGGCTGAACTTCAAGGTGAAGCCGGGCGAGAAGCTCGCGGTGGTGGGCGTGAACGGCAGCGGCAAGACGACGATGGTAAAACTGCTCTGCCGATTGTATAACCCGAGCGAGGGCGCCATCCTTCTCAACGGCGTCGACGTGCGCGAATATAAATTCGAGCAGTATATCAGGCTGTTCTCGGTCGTGTTTCAGGACTACGCGCTCTATTCCGCGACGCTCGCTCAAAACGTGGCGGCGGCCGACGAGCCGGATATGGAGCGGGCGAAACAGGCCCTGATCAAGGCGGGCTTCGGAGAGCGCTTAACTTCGCTGGAAAAGGGGTTGGACACGCAGCTCTACCGCACGTTCGATCCCGAGGGCATAGAAGTATCGGGCGGCGAAGCGCAAAAGATCGCGCTTGCGCGCGCGCTTTATAAGGACGCGCCTTTCGTCGTGCTCGACGAACCCACGGCCGCGCTCGACCCGATCGCCGAGTTCGACATCTATTCGAGGTTCAACGATATGACCGGAGGCAAAAGTGCGATTTATATTTCGCATCGCCTCTCCTCCTGCCGTTTCTGCGACGAAGTGGCCGTGTTCGACGAAGGCCGTATCATCCAAAAAGGCACGCACGACGCGCTGATTTCAGAGGGAGGCAAATACGCGCAGCTGTGGAACGCGCAGGCGCAGTATTATGCCGAAAAAAGGGACGGCTGACGCCGATCCCTATCGAATCCTCCCGCCGAGCGGCCCGAACGCGTTTTTGTCCGCATACCGCGCGGCGGAACCCAACTGCTCCTCGATGCGCAACAGCCTGTTGTATTTGGCCACGCGGTCGGTGCGCGAGGGCGCGCCCGTCTTGATCTGGCCGGAGTTGACGGCGACGGCGATGTCCGCGATGGCGGTATCTTCCGTTTCGCCCGAGCGGTGCGATATCACCGCCGTATAGCCCGCGCGCTGCGCCATATCGACGGCTTCCAGAGTTTCGCTCAGCGTGCCGATCTGATTGAGCTTGATTAAAATCGAATTCGCGCAGCCTTCCGATATGCAGCGGGCGAGCCGCCGCGTATTGGTCACGAGAAGGTCGTCGCCGACCAGCTGCACGCTTGCGCCCAAAGTCCGGCGCAGCTTCTTCCAGCCTTCCCAATCCTCCTCGGCAAGCCCGTCCTCAAGCGAAATGATCGGGTATTTCGCGCAAAGATCCCGCCAATATAAAATCATCTCATCGCAGGTTTTGAGCGCGCCGGACTTCCAGAAAAGGTACCGCCCCGCCTTGCCGGCGGCCTTCGCCTCGTCGAACATTTCCGTCGCGGCGGCGTCAAGCGCGAGCATGAAATCCCGACCCGGCGCGTATCCCGCCTTTGCGATGGCTTCCAGCAGGATTTCGAGCGCCTCCTCCTCGCCGGAGAGGTTCGGGGCGAACCCGCCCTCGTCACCGACGGATGTGCTCAGCCCTTTTTTGCGCAGGATCGCCTTGAGAACGTGGAACACCTCGGCGCCCCAGCGAAGCCCCTCGGCAAACGTCGGCGCGCCGACGGGCATGACCATGAACTCCTGGCTCGAAATATTGTTGTCGGCATGCTTGCCGCCGTTGATGACGTTCATCATCGGAACGGGCAAAACATGCGCGTTCGCACCGCCGACGTAGCGGTACAAAGGCAGCCCCAGCGCCCGCGCCGCGGCGTCGGCCGCGGCGAGCGAAACCGCGAGTATGCCGTTCGCGCCGATGTTGGATTTATCCGCCGTGCCGTCGGCTTCGATCATAACCCGGTCGATCTCCCGCTGGCCCGTGACGTCCATGCCCAGAAGCCTCGGCGCGAGCAGCTCGCGGACGTTTTGCGCGGCCTTTCGCGCCCCTTTGCCAAGGTATCGCGCCTTATCGCCGTCGCGCAGCTCCAGCGCCTCATATGCGCCGGTCGACGCGCCCGACGGAACGGCCGCCCGTCCGACGGCGCCGCCGGAGGTTGCGACCTCGGCCTCGACGGTCGGGTTGCCGCGCGAATCGAGGATTTCCCTGGCGACGACGCTTGCGATAACGTGATTTGCCATATTCAACGCCTCCTTAAACGATCTCCCGGAGTCCGGGCGTATATTCCTTATCAGAAGTATACATGCGCGCGGCTTTTTTCGCAAATCTGAAGAAAGGGCGGAAGGCTCCGTCCGCCTTCCGGGATCGCTTAGGGAAAAGCCTCTTGCGGCAATCCGGCGCGGCCATATGTAAAGGACGCTCGCGGTAGTTCCGCGAGCGTCCGGGGGTCAACATGCCGGCAAACGCGCGTTGTGCAGGCGTTACAATTATACGCGCTCTTCCAGATAAGCCGAAGGCGCGGGCTTGACGCCGAGCTTCCACTCGATCAGGTTGGTGATGAAGAAGGTGGCGACGCCGACCGCGCATCCGAACACCACGGGCAGTACGCCGAGATAGAAGCCACCGCCGCTGATGATCTGCCAGATCACAACGCCGATGGTACCCGTGATGATGGATATGACGCCCGATCTCCTGGTGGCTCGGGGAACGACGAGACCGAGGCCGTAAGCCGCGAACGGGCCGGCGCAGCGGATGGCGAAGGCGAAGGTGTTCATGGTCACGATGTCGACGCCGAAGAACGCGATCCCCATGGCCACCGTGCAGAAGATCACGTTGCAAAGGCGCGTCGTGAATATGATCTTCTTTTCTTCCATCGGTTTTTTGTGGATGTACTTCAGATAAATATCTTTGATGAACATCGTGGACATGCACAGCAGGTTGGAGTCCGCGCTGGACATGGTGGCCGAGATGATCGCCGCGGAGAGCAGCCCCACCATCAGCGGAGGCGCGAATTTCGAGGTGACCTCCATCATGGCCGTTCCGCCGGTGACGCCGGGCAGCTGGTCCTTGACGGCGAGCGCGCACAGGCCCAGCAGGGTCGGGAAGATCGACATCGCGGCCATCAGTACCGCCGAGAGTATGGATGCCTGCTTTGCGGTCTTCTCGTCCTTCGCGGTCTCGAAACGGGAAATCATCTCGGGGCCGCTCAGGAACGTGCAGAAGTAATTGAATATATACCCGATGATGGTTATCCAGCCGATCTTCGTGAAATCAAGCTGCACATCCGGCAGCTTCGCCGAAACGGCCTCCCAACCGCCGGCGCCGCTGATGACGAACGGCGTTACTATGGCAAGTCCCACAAGTATGATGATGAACTGAACAAGGTCTGAAACCTGGTCGGCGATCATTCCGCCAAGCGTGGTATAAAGTATAATTACGATGCCGGCAAGGAGCAGGCAGACGTTGACGGGTATCCCGGTCAGCGTCGCGATGACGGCTCCGGACGCCGCAACCTGCGAAGATGTGAGGCAGAACAGCGCAAGTATGTTCAGCACCGCGGTAAATACGCTGGAGAACTTGCCAAAGCGGCGCTCTACGACTTCCGGAATCGTGACAGCCATCGTTTTGCGGATCTTTGGCGCGAAGAAAGCAAGCGGGATCATGGCGATTGAAGCAGCCAGGACATACCAGGCTGCGCTCATTCCCCAATCACCGAACGCTTTGCCCGCAAGCCCCGTGGTGCTGCCGCCGCCGATGTTGTTGGCGGAAAGCGAAAACGCGACCATGAACAGGCCCATCCTGCGGCCCGCGATCATGTAGTCGTCGCTGTCCTTGATCTTGTACTTTCCAACAACGAAGCCGACCACGAGCATTCCCAGAAGATATGCCGCGACGATTATCAGGGGGACGATCTGTAGCTGCATAATAATTCCTCCGATCGTTTGCTGGTTTTCATTTTGTTGTGAGGTCTGGAATTGGTACCGAATCGAGTCGCGATTGCTTTACCGGCATAGAGAGGTCAACCCTTATCTGAATTTTATTCCAGATCGCCTTCATTGTCAACTCCTGGAACAAGTTTCCAACCGGAGCGCCGTCATTGCGCCGAATTCCGCTAAAATCGATCAAGGGATGGTAAAGCGCCGCCCGGAGTTCATACCGGCTTGAATATCTGCAAAAGAATGATACAATAACGGACGAAAGCGCTTGGGGAAGGCGCCGTCGAAACCGGCGCCCGCCGCGAAGGAGGCCGAACAGAAGTGAACGAAACAACAGGGCTGGAAAACGCCGTCCGCCGGGCAAGCAGCTTCGCGGCACAGCTGCACGCGATGCCGGAGGCCAGCTTTCAGGAGATCGCCGCGACGCGCTGCATTCGAACATTCTGCCAGGCGTGCGGGACGAGGCTGATTGAGCTTGCCATGGAAACCGGCGCGGCGGCTTATCTTGATTGCGGCAGAGCCGACACCGTTGCGCTGCGCGCGGATATCGACGCCGTGCCGACCGAATCCGGCCCGCGGCATTTGTGCGGGCACGACTATCATACCGCCGCGCTTCTGGGCGCGATGCAGATGCTCTGCGACATGCGGGACACGCTGCCGCACAACGTGGTTTTCCTCTTTCAGCCCGGCGAAGAATGCACGCGGGGCGCGCAGGCCATGCTCTCGGGCGGCCTGCTGGAGAAGCTGCCGCAGATCCCCGCCCGCCTCTTCGGCATCCATAATCGCCCGGAGATCGCATGCGGAAAAATCGCCGTCCATTCCGGCGCGCTGATGGCGGAAAAAACCAACTTCTCCATCCGTTTCACCGGCAGAAGCGGCCACGGCGGCTCGCCGCATCTGTGTGTCGACCCGCTGCTTCCGGCGGCGCAGTTCACGCTCGGCGCGCAAAGCGTCGTCAGCCGCAACGTCGATCCTCTGGAGGCGGCGGTCTGCGCCGTGTGCAGCCTGCATTGCGGCACGGAGGAAAACTTCGCCCCCGATCAGGCCGTGCTGACGGGCAGCATCCGCACCCTGTCGCACGCCGTACATCAGCGCGTCATGGAACGCGTGGGCCAGCTTGCCATGCAAACGGCCGCCGCCTTCGAATGCGGCTGCGAGTTGAAATGGCTCCCGCAGGTTCCAGCTGTGACCAACGGCCCCCAAATGTATGAAATCGCGCTGCGCGCGGCGCAAAAAACCGTCGGCGCAGAAAACATTACGGATACGGCGCCCTGCCTCGGCTCCGAGGATTTTGCCGTATTCGGGCAAAAAATCCCCAGCTTCTTCTATTGGGTCGGCAGCGGCGAGCCGGGAAAAGAAAACGCCGCCTGGCATGATCCGGCGTTCCGTGTCACCGAGGGCTATCTCCGCGTTGCCGTTCCCCTGCTGGTCCATTCCGCAGCGGAACCATAAACGAGAATCGGGGGATCTGTTTCCGCTTTTATCGGCTGCCGCGGGCGTCCGTCCGGAAAAGGACGGGCGGTATCGTTCTCCCCCTCCGGGATGGTTTTATGGGAAGGCCCCGCGCGCTATTCGCAGGGCTCCTCCCACCAGCCGTAAGCGATGCGCCCGAGTATTTTGTTTTCGCTCTCTTCCGGCGGAAGCAGGTTGATCAGGAAATTCCCGCCCGGCGGGAGTATGAACTTGCCGTCCTCCTCGGAAACGACGGTCGTTTCGGCGGGGCAGCGGCGGCCGAAGATCAGCGTTCCGCCCAGAGGCTCCGCGTCGACGTTCTCCGCGAACAGGAACTGCACCTGCGGTTTGGGGAGCGGGCAGATCGCCACGTTCGAAGGGCTTTGCATATCCGTCAGGCGCGCGGGCCCCTGCACGACGGCGTTGAGCCAGACCTGAAACGAAAAGGGCACCTCGCTCACGTCGCTCACGGTAAACACGTTGACGAACAGCAGCACCCCGGAATCCGGGGGATTGAACAGCCCCGCCCACGCGTGCTTGCCCCTGCCGAACTCCTCGCGGCTCAGGCCCACGAAATATTTGCCCTGCATCGATTTATACAGCGCGATGGGGCATGCCGGCTTATTGCACACATCGTTGATATCCACTGTCACAAACATTCTCCTTTCGCGCACAGTCAGGCGCTTACTGCAATATATGAAAAACACACGGAGAATGTCATGCGGCGCCGCGGTTCTTTTCATTGAAGCCGTCCCGAAAAGGAATTATACTGGACATACAGTATTGCACGGGGGCACTTCATGGACAACATCAGGCTTACCGAAAACGACGAGCTCCGGATACTCGACCAGACGCTGTTACCCAGCGAGGAAAAAGAAATCCGGCCGAAAACAGCCGAGGATATGTTTGAGGCGATCACATCGCTCCGCGTGCGCGGCGCGCCGGCCATAGGCATATTCTCCGCGTACTGCATGTATCTGCTCGCAAAGGACATCGGCGAGGCCGAGCCGCGGGCGTTCTATGACAAACTCGCGGAATACGGCGCGTATCTCAATTCCTCCCGCCCGACCGCGGTGAATTTGAGCTGGGCGATCGAAAAAATGCTGGGCGCCGCAAAAAACAGCCTCGATAAACCCCGGGATGAATTGCTCGCGGCCCTCCGGCGCGAGGCCGTCGGCATACATGGGGACGACATCGCCAAATGCAGGGCGATTTCGGAATACGGGCTGACTCTGATCCGGGATGGGGACGGCATACTCACGCACTGCAACGCGGGGCCGCTCGCGACCTCGAAATACGGCACGGCGCTCGGGCCGGTGCTGCTCGGAACCGAACGCGGCATGAATTTTCGCGTGTTCGCGGATGAAACGCGGCCGCTTTTGCAGGGCGCGCGGCTGACCACATACGAATTATCCCGCGCGGGTGTGGACACGACGCTCATTTGCGACAACATGGCCTCGGCCGTCATGAAGAACGGCTGGGTGCAAGCCTGTTTCGTCGGATGCGACCGCGTCGCCGCCAATGGGGACGTCGCCAACAAGACCGGCACGAACGGCGTCGCGATACTCGCCAGGCACTACGGCATCCCCTTCTACGTGCTCGGCCCAACCTCGACCATCGACACGAACTGCAAAACCGGCGCGGACATCGAGATCGAGCTGCGCGACCCGGAGGAGATCAAATCGAAATTCTTCGCGAAGCCCGTGGCCCCTTCGGGCGTGAAGTGCTACAATCCTGCCTTCGACGTGACGGAGCATGCGCTGATTACGGCCATCGTCACCGAGAAGGGGATATGCAGGGAGCCGTATGGGGAGAGTTTGAAGCAATTGACAATGGACAATTGACAATTGACAATCGGCAACGCCGCCTGCGGGCGGGGGAATTTGTGTTTCTTTTAAGCGTCGGGGACGGTTCTACCCTTCTTCCGGCGGTGCTGTTCCGGCGCGCCAACGGCCTTTTCCATACCGTCATTACCCTCATACGTGCAAAACCCATCCTCTAAGCGGTGCGGGCGGATAATATCCGCGCTTGCGCCGTTCCTCGGCAGGGGCGTTTTTCGGTGCCGGAGGCTAACAGCCGCAAGGACATTCGCTGCGGTTCTATGGAAGATGGTCAATTGAAAATCGACGAGAACAGCCTCGCGCCCCGTTAAAACGAAATTCGAATATTATTTACTCGATTGTCAATTGTCAATTGTCAATTGTCAATTGTCGATTGATTAAAACCCAAACAGCGTAATCTGGTTCGCCTCGGGCATGCCCTCGAAGCATTTGAGCGCGCGCAGCTTGTCGACCACGGCGCTGTTGGCCTTGGTGCGGACGCGGAAATCCTCCACCGAGGCGAAGGGGCCTTCCGCGCGCGCCGCGCCGATGCCCTCGGCCGCGCCGGTGCCCACGCCTGCGATGGCGCTGAACGGCGGGCGAAGCGCGTTGCCCTCGATGAGAAAGCGCGTCGCGTCGGACCTGTAGAGGTCTATGGGCAACAGCTCTATGCCGCGCCGGTTCATTTCATATACGACCTCGAGTATGACGAGCAGATCCTGCTCCTTCTGCTCCGCGCGGTTGCCTTTTTCCTTGATGCTCAGTATGTGCCTGAGCACCCGCTCCCCCCCGCCTGCGGCCGCTTCCACGTCGAAGGCGTCCGCCCGCGCGGAAAGATACACCGCGTAGAACGCGAGCGGATGATGCACCTTGAACCAAGCCGTCCGGAAGCTCATCATCACGTACGCCGCCGCGTGCGCGCGCGGGAACAGGTATTTGATCTTTCGAAGCGACGTCACAAACCACTCCGGCGCGTGAAGCTGTGCGAGGTTCTTTTCCATCTCTTCCGTGAGGCCGCGCCCTTTCCTTACGCTCTCCATGGTCTTGAAGGAGATGGACGCCTCCCCGCCCATGGCCATGAGCGAGTTCATGATGTCCTCGCGCGTGCAGATCACCTGCGAGAGCGTCGCGATGCCGCCGAGCACCATCTCCTGCGCGTTGCCAAGCCACACGTCCGTGCCGTGCGAAAGGCCGGAGATGCGGACCAGCTCGTCCATCGTGGTCGGCCGCGTATCCATAAGGAGCTTCCGCACGAACGGCGTGCCGAACTCCGGTATGCCTATGCTGCCCACGTCGCACTCGAGCGCGTCGAGCGTGATCTTGAGCGGCTCGAGCGAGGAGAAGATGCGCATGGTCGCCGGATCGTCCTGCGGGATATCCTTGGGATCGACGCCCGTGATCTCATGGAACATGCGCATGGCCGTGGGATCGTCGTGCCCGAGTATATCGAGCTTGACGAGCCGGTCGTCCATGGCGTGGAAGTCGAAATGCGTGGTGATGGTATTCTTGTCACTCTTGTCCGCGGGATACTGGATGGGCGTGAAGTCGAATATCTCATACCCCTCCGGCACGATGATGATGCCGCCGGGATGCTGGCCCGTGGTGCGCCTGACGCCCTCGCAGCCGTGTACGAGCCGCTCGGTTTCCGCGCGCGAGAAGGCGGTTTCGCGCTCCTCGCAGTAGCCCTTGATGTAGCCGTAAACGGTCTTGTCCTTGAGGCCGGAGATCGTGCCCGCGCGGAAGGCGTAGCCCTCGCCGAACATCTCCTCGACGTATTTGTGCGCGACGGGCTGGTATTCGCCCGAGAAGTTCAAATCGATGTCGGGCGTCTTATCCCCCTTGAATCCGAGGAACGCCTCGAAGGGGATCGTGTAGCCGAGCTTCTCGTATTTCACGCCGCACGCGGGGCAGAACGCGTCCGGCATGTCGATGCCGCAGGTATATTTGGCGAGATCCACGTCGAAATCGCTGTGGCGGCACGACGGGCAGACGTAGTGCGGCTGGAGCGGGTTCACCTCGGTGATGCCCGCCATCGTCGCCACGAACGACGAGCCGACCGAACCGCGCGAGCCCACGAGATAGCCGTCCGCGTTGGACTTCTTGACGAGCCGCTCCGCCGCAAGGTAGAGCGAGGCGTAGCCGTTGCCTATGATGGAGCTCAGCTCTTTTTTCAGCCGCGCTTCCACCACAGGGGGCAGCACGTCCCCGTAGATCTCGTGCGCGCGCTTCTCCGCGATGCGCTTGAGCTCCGCGCTCGCGCCCGGGAATTCCGGCGCGTAGGTGCTCTTTTCGGAGAGGAAGGGCATCATCCTCTCGCAGGCGTCGGCGATCCTGTTGGGATTGTCCACGACGATCTCCAAGGCTTTTTCCGCGCCCAGATACGAGAACTCCCCGAGCATGTCGTCGGTCGTGTGGAAGTAGAGCGGCGCCTGCTGCTCGGCATCCTTGAATTCGCGCGCGCTCATGACGATGGCGCGAAAGACCGCGTCCTCGGGATCCATGAAGTGCGCGTCCCCCGTGGCGACGACGGGTATGCCGAGCGCCTGCCCAAGCGCGACGATTTTCCGGTTGAGGTCGCGAAGGCCCTCCTTGTCCTTGACCTGCTCGCCGCGCACGAGGAACTCGTTGTTGCCCACGGGCTGCACCTCGAGGTAATCGTACTCGCGCGCTATGGCTTCGAGTTTATCCTGCGGCTCGTCGTCGAGCACGGCGCGGAACACCTCCCCCGCCTCGCACGCGGAGCCGGCGACGAGGCCCTCCCTGTGGAACAAAAGCAGGCTTCGCGGGATCTGCGGCACGCCCTTGAGGTGCTCGAGATGCGCGTAGCTCACGAGCTTATAGAGATGCTTGAGCCCGGCGGGATTCCTGGCGATGAGTATGATGTGGAACGTGCTTCGCTTGCCGCGCACCTTCTCCGCGGGCACGCAGTCGAACAGCGGCAGCCTTGATATGCCCCGCGTCTTCATGCGTGCGACGCACGCGAGAAAGAGCGCCATGAGCGCGTCCGCGAGCGCCGCGGGATCGTTGCCGGGCGCGGGTACGCCGAGGGCTTCGAAGCATTCTCCGGGCGTTTCGGGCGCGAGCACGGGCTTTTCGCGGCAAAGCTCGTGCGCGAGCATATCCGCCGCCACGCACTCGCGCGGGAAGCCGATGTTGAGCGCGTCCGCCTTACGGCGCAGCCTGAGCATGGCCTGCGTGTCGTGCGCCACGACGCGCGACGCGCCTACGAAGTCCGCGAGCGCCTTGAGCGCCTCGGTCGCGGTGGGCGCGTTTTCGAGCGCCCGCTGCGAAATGCCGTAGCGCCCGGCAAGCTCCTCGGGGATTACAGCGCCCGCGTTGACGAGCGTGAAGAAGCGCGCCTCAATGCCGCCCGCTTCCCGCTTCACGGCGCTGAGCGCGAAAATGTTGTCCGCGCGCACGTCCGGCGCGCTCACGGCGTCTATGGCGCAAAAGCTTCCGTCCATGGGTATGAGCGCGCAGTCCGGTAGCAGATAGCCCTCCACGCCGAGCAGCACCTTGATGTCCTTGCCCTTCTTGGCGAGCTTCTCAGCCGCGCTCACGGCCGCGGGGAACGCCTGCACGACGCCGTGGTCGGTGATTGCAATGGCCCTGTGTCCCCAGCGGGCGGCGGTTTCCACGGCCTTCTGCGCGTCGATAAAGCCGTCCATGGCGCTCATCTTGGTGTGCAGGTGCAGCTCCACGCGCTTGCTTTCGGCCGTGTCGCGCCTGCGTTCGGCCTCGGTGCGGTAGATATAGTCCGCGAACACGCAGTACATGCCGGAGAACTGGTCCCTGTCGTACCTGCCGTGGACGACGATCCAGTCCCCCGCGTCCCGGATCTCCTCGAGCCGCTCGATGACATGCTTCTTTTCGGCCGGGAGGAACGCCTTGAGGGGCAGCGTGTTTGTCCTGTCCGTCACGTAAGCCATAAGTATGTAGCCGCCGTTTTTTCGCGTGCGCGCGTCTATGGAGATGATCTCGCCGCGCACGCTCACCGTGCCGCTCTCCTCGTTGACCAGCGCCATCGCGACGGGCTTCGATGCGCCGGGTTCGCCCAGCACGATGTCCTTTTGCGATACGCGCGCGCCGGATCTCGTTTTCTTCTTCCTGGGCGCTTCCTTCGGGGCGTTCGGCGCCGCGGCCGCGCTCGCGGCAGCCTCCTCCGCCGCGCCGGGCTGCGGAGGCTCCATGCTCGCGTCGGGGACGATGCGGATGTCGAGTTTCAGTTCGTACGTCTCTTTGAGAAAGTCCTTGAGCCTGTCCGCGCCGTTGCAGGTGCGCGCGGCATGGTAGAGCTTTTCAGGGATGCGCACCTCGAGCGCGTTCCCCTCGCACGCCCACGCGGCGTTTTTGAGACACACGCCCATGAGCGGGGAGAGGTGGGTCCAGCTCCTCGAAAGCATGGCGAAAAAGGCACGCTCGTCGGCCATGGGCGGCTCGCCGTCCTCGAGCGCGGCGCGAAGCTGCACCGCGCAGCCGGGCACGGCCTGCGACATCGCGGCGGCGATCGTCTGCGCTTCGCGCGCGTCGAGCAATCGCTCCCCGACCAGATGCGCCTCAAGTGTCTTTTGCCGTTTATGAAGCCTCGCGTTTTCAAGCCTTGCGCCGTACGCGGCAAGGCCGTAGGGGTCCGATCGATCCATTGGCTACCTTCCTTCGTCCCGCGTCATAGAGCAAGGGGGACGGTTCTGTTCATCCGGTAACGATTCGGCCGATGCCGTTCCATTGCGTAAGCAGAACCTTCCCCCTTGTTTTATAAGTGCGCGGTAATATCCCGACCGCGGCGGCGTTCTTGGCCGTCGGCCGTCAGTTGTCAATCATCTTCGCCCAACTTCGCGCGCACGCGCGCGATAAGTTCCTCCGCGATGCCCGGGAGCGCGCCGGACGCGCCCTGTTCGCCGTTCTCAAAGAGCACGGCGTTGCCCTTGCCAAAGGCGATGCCGACATCCGCCTCGCGCGCCTCGCCGGGCCCGTTGACGGCGCAGCCCATGACCGCGACCTTGAGCGGGCGCTTCGCATGCGCGAACTCACGCCTTACGCGCTCCGCGAGCGCCTCCTGCGCGGCGATTTCATGGCAGCGGCCGCAGCCCGGGCAGCTTATGACCTCCACGCCCTCGCGGCGAAGGCCCAGCGCGCGCAGCAGCGCGACGCCGGCTTCCGCCTCACGCACGGGATCGCCCGTCAGGGACACGCGGATCGTGTCGCCGATGCCCTCGAGCAGCAGCGCGCCGATGCCCGCGGCGGACTTGATCACAGCCGTTTCTCCCCCGCCCGCTTCCGTGACGCCCAGATGCAGCGGGTAGTCGCAGCGCGATGCGAGCAGACGGTACGCTTCGACCGTACCGCACACCGAGGAGGATTTTGCCGAGAGCACGATGCCGTCCGCGTAGCCCGCTTTTTCGAGCAGCTGCGCGTGCGCGAGCGCGCTCTCGACGAGCGCCTCGGGCGTCGGCGCGCCGTATCGGGCCAAAAGCTCCTTTTCGAGCGAACCGGAGTTGACGCCGATGCGGATGGGAACGTTCCGCTCCCTGGCCGCATCCGCGACGCGCCGCACGCGCGCCTCGGCTCCGATGTTGCCCGGATTGATGCGAAGCTTGTCCACGCCGCTTTCGAGACTCAGCAGGGCAAGCCTGTAATCGAAGTGGATGTCCGCGACGAGAGGGACCCGCGCGCGCGCCTTGAGCGAGCGGATCGCGCGCGCATCCGCCTCGTCGAGCACCGCGAGACGCACAATCTCGCAGCCCGCCTCCTCGAGGGAGGCGATCTGCGCGGCCGTGGTTTCGACATCCGCCGTGCGGGTGTTGGTCATGGATTGCACGCTGACCCGCGCGCCGCCGCCTATGGCGACGCCCCCCGCGGATACGGCGCGCGATAAGCGAGCCATATATCAGCCTCCGATGCGCGTGATGATATCCGTAACGGTAAGATATGCGATGAGCCCGAGCAGCAGCACGATGCCCACGAGATGCACGAGGCCCTCCTTCTCGGGCGGCATGGGCTTGCGCCGGACGGCCTCGAGGCCGACGAACACGAGCCTCCCCCCGTCGAGCGCGGGCAGGGGCATAAGGTTGAACACGCCGAGGTTCGCGCTGATGAGCACCGCGATGTAGAGAAGCTGCGCGACGTTCTGCTTGGCCGCGTCCGCGATCAGAAACGCGATGCCCACGGGGCCCATGACGTCCCCCTGCTTGATCTCGCCGCGAAAGAGCATGCCTATGAACCCGTAGAGCGCCTTGATCGTCTCCCAGATATAGCGGAAGGAGCTGCCCAACGCCTCGCCCAAGCCCATCTTTTCATAGACCGGCATGCCGCTGATCATAATGCCGATGATGTTGCGGCCCTCCGCCTCGCTGTAGAAATCGCGCACGGTGAAATCCATCGTCTCCCCGCCGCGCTCCACGGTGACGGTGCAGGCTTCGCTTTTGGCGTTTGAGAGCAGCGAAAGAAGCGAGTTGAACTGATCCCTCGGCGTAAGCTTTTGCCCGTCCACGGCGAGGAACACGTCCCCCGGCTCCAACCCCGCGAGCTGCGCGGGCGAATTTTCGAACGTGAAACTGTCTACGGCCGGAATGTAATCGACCGTCACGCCGATGGCCATGAGCGCGATCACGGCGAGCACGACGGCGGTGATCAGGTTCATCAGGGCGCCCGAGGCAAGCACGATCGCCCGCTTCCAGGGCTTCTGCGCGCCGAAGGCCCGGCCGTCCCCGGTTTCCTCATCCTCCCCGTAGAAGCGGCACATGCCGCCCACGGGCAGCGCGCGCAACGTGTAGAGTATGCCGTTTTTCGTCTTTTTGATGATGGCCGGCCCCATGCCCACCGCGAACTCGACGATGCCGAAGCCCAGCGCCCTTCCCGCGATGTAATGCCCCAGTTCGTGCAGCGTCACGAACACGCAGAGTATGACGAGCCCGATGATGAAGTAGAGCACAACGCTCATCCCGCTACCTCGCTTCTTTTTACGACCGGCGCGCGCCGGCTCATCGCGGGCGGATGCCGTCCACCCCTCCAACGTTTTCCGGTTAACGCGGGCGGATGATATCCGCCTTTGCGGCGACGCGCGCGCGGGCGCGCCGGTCCGCCTCCAACACCGCCTCAAACGAATCCGCCCGCCCCGCGGGCGTATGCTCGAGCGCGTCCTCCACGAGCGCGGGGATATCCGTAAAGCCGACGCGCCTCTCGAGGAACAGCGCCCCCGCCGCCTCGTTCGCCGCGCTGTAAACGCATGGCGCGAGCCCGCCCGCGCGAAGCGCCGCGTACGCGAGCCCGAGCGCCGGGAAACGCGCGCCGTCCGGCTTTTCGAAGGTAAGCCCCGCGAGTTTGGTCAAATCCAGCGCGCCGAAGCGGCTCTCCGTCCGCTCGGGCCAGGTGAGCGCGTAGCGGATCGCGAGGCGCATATCCGGGCTTGAGAGCTGCGCGAGCACGGAGCTGTCGCGGAACTCCACCATCGAGTGCACGACGGACTGCGGATGGATCACCACATCTATCATATCCGCGCCGAAGCCGAAAAGATGCGCGGCTTCGATGATTTCAAGCCCTTTGTTGAACAATGTCGCCGAATCGAGCGTGATCTTGACGCCCATGCGCCAGGTTGGGTGGCGAAGCGCCTCCTCCGGCGTGACGCGCGAGAGACGCTCGCGCTCATACGTCCGGAACGGCCCGCCCGAGGCGGTGAGTATGAGCCGCTTTACATCCTCCCGCCGGCCCGCGGCAAGGCATTGGAACAGCGCGGACTGCTCGCTGTCCACGGGCAGCAGCTCCCCGCCGCCCTCAAGCATCGCGCGCTCCACAAGCGGCATGGCGCACACGACGCTCTCCTTGTTCGCGAGGCAGACGCGTTTGCCTGCCCTGAGCGCGGCGACAAGCGGCGCGGTGCCCGCGAAGCCGCCGATGCCGTGGACGACCGAATCCGCATTCCCGTATGCGGCCGCGACGCTGCCCGCGTCCGCGCCGCAGTGGAGCGCCGTTTCCCGGGGCAGCTTCCCCTCGAGGAAGCGCGCGGCGGCCTCGTCCTCGACGCAGACGAGTTCGGGCAAAAATTCCGCGGCCTGTTCCAACAGCAGCTCCGCGCGCGATTTGGCGCACAGCGCGGCGGCGCGCAGGGTTCCGCCCGAGGCGCGGATCACCTCGAGCGCCTGCGTGCCTATGGAGCCTGTCGAGCCGAGTATCGCGACGCGTTTCATAGCGCTAATCATACACCCTCAATGGGGCCGCAGCGTGAACACGGCGTAAACGATCGGCGCGCAGAAGAGCACGCTGTCGAGCCGGTCCATCACGCCCCCGTGGCCGGGGAAAATATAGCCGTAGTCCTTGACGCCGGCATACCTCTTGATCGCAGAGGCGAACAGGTCGCCGACCTGGCCGATCGCGCCGCACGCGAGGCCGAGCGCGAGCAGTTCCAGGAGCGGCGCGCCCGCGGGGAAAAAGCCCTGCAGGAAGAACGCGAGCAGGCCTCCCGCCATGCCGCCGACGAGGCCGCCCACGCCGCCCGCGACGGTTTTGTTCGGGCTCAGCTCCGGGCAAAGCTTGCGCCTGCCCAGGGAGATGCCGATGAAATACGCGAAGGTGTCCCCCGCCAGGGGCATCGCGAAAGCGGCGATCAGCCCGAGCCGGCTCGCGGCGAAGCCTCCCTGCTCCGCGACGAGCATCAGAGCAACGTGGAGCGCGGCCGGATAGATCAACAGCGACAGCCCCAGCAGCGTATCCTGCGTGGCGCGCCTGGGATTGAATACGCGCTCGCCGCAAACGAAAAGCGCGCACGCGAGCCACAGCAACAACAGCGCCCGCGACCCGAGGAGCCTGTATACGGCGCAATAGGAAGCCGCCAGGACATACGCCGGGGCGGCGAACACCTTCCTTTCGCTCTGGCGCAGGGCGCGGCAGAGCTCATACGCGCTCATGAGCGCCGCGAGGCTGAGGGCGGCGCACTGATACCACCCGCCCAGCAGCAGAACGGAAATGAAGAAGAGTATGAGTATCGCCCCGACGACGACGCGCTTGAGCATGTCATTCACCATCCAGTCCGCCGAAGCGCCGCGAGCGCCCGGCGAAGTCGGCAAGCGCCTCGATATACCGCTCGTCGGAAAAGTCCGGCCAGTAATCCTCGACGAAGGCGAGCTCCGCGTAGGCGAGCTGCAGCAGCATGAAGTTCGAGAGCCGCTTCTCTCCGCCCGTGCGGATCAGAAGATCGACGTCCGGAAGGTCTGCGACCCAGAGCCTTCCCTGAAGCGAGGCCTCGTCGACCGAGGCGGGATCGAGCCTGCCCGAGGCGGCGTCCTTTGCGAGCAGCCGCGCCGCGCGGCCGAGCTCCGCCCGGCTGCCGTAGTTGAGCGCGATGTTGAGGCGAAGCCCCGCGTTCGCCCGCGTCTTTTCCATCGCCCGCAGGCACGAGAGGCGCACGCTTTCGGGCAGGCCCTCGAGATCGCCCATGGCGGTGATGCGCACTCCGTTTTGATGGAGCGCCTCGACCTCGGCGTTGAAATAATCCATGAAGATCGCAAAGAGCGTTTCGACCTCGACCCTCGGGCGCTTCCAGTTCTCCGTCGAGAAGGCGTAGAGCGAGAGCGCTTCTATGCCCAGGTCCGAGCTCAGGCGGATGAGGCTGCGAAGCCGCTCCGTGCCCGCCCTGTGCCCCATCGGCCGCGGCAGGCCGCGCGCGCTCGCCCAGCGGCCGTTGCCGTCCATGATGATGCCCACGTGGCGCGGCAGGGGCGCGAGCCTTTTTTTCAGTTCAGCAAGCTCCTTCGCCTTCAATCGTCCGTTCCTGTCCTTCCGGGATAAAATCGACGTCCGTTTTGAACACGGCGTACGTCAGTTCCACTTTAAACTCGCCCGTGCGGCGCACGCGCACCACGCGCGCATCGTTTCCAGCGACGCCCTTTTTGCTGGAAACCTGCGCCGCGGCGACTTCGTACCCCTCGCGGGCGAGCAGTTCGGCTGCCCTGTTCAGCTCGAGGCCCAAGACGTCGGTCAAACCTGCATGATCTCCTTCTCCTTGTCGGCGAGTATCCGTTCGATCTCCTTGATGGCGGCGTCGGTCTGTTTCTGGACCTGATCCTCGGTCTTCTTGAGGTCGTCCTCGGTGATCTCGCCCGCCTTCTGGGACTTCTTGGCCATTTCTATGGCGTCCCTGCGGATGTTGCGCACGGCGACCTTCGCCTCCTCGCCGGTTTTCTTGACGCTCTTGACCAGTTCCCTGCGGCGTTCCTCGGTCAGTTCGGGGAATATCAGGCGGATGTATTTGCCGTCGTTGGAAGGGTGTATGCCCAGATCGCTCTTCTGTATGGCCTTGTCGATCGCGCCGAGCATGGAGGGATCGTAGGGCGAGATGACGAGCTGACGCGCCTCGGGAGAGGAGATGTTGCCGACCTGGTTGATGGGCGTCGGCGTGCCGTAATAATCGACGAAAATGCGCTCGAGCACCTGCGGGTTGGCGCGGCCGGCGCGCATGACCGAAAGCTCGCGCCTGAGCGTAGCCTCGGTTTTGCTCATTTTATCCTTTGCGAATTCCAGTGCGTCCATAGCAAGCCTCCTTGTAAAGTATTCCGTATCCTATTTTACCCAATGGCCGCCGCCCCGTCAATCAATGTTCCCACATCCTCGCCGGACGCCGCGCGCAGTATGCTGCCCGCCTCGCGCATCGCGAAGACCACGATTGGGATATTCCGCTCGCGGCAGAGCGTAATGGCCGTGATGTCGGTCGCCCTGAGGTCGCGCGCGATCACCTCATCGTAGCTCAGACGGGAGAAGCGCGAAGCGTGACCGTTGCGCTTTGGATCGTCCGAATAGACGCCGTCCACACACTTGGCGAGCAGCAGCGCGTCCGCGCCGATTTCCGCGGCCTTGAGCGCGGCCGCCGTGTCGGTTGAAAAGAAGGGCAGCCCCGTTCCCGCGGCGAAGAGCACGACCTGCCCCGCCGCGAACGCCGCCTCGGCGCGCTGGGAGGTGAACGTATCGCACACGCGCTCCATGGGCGTGGCCGAGAGCACCTTGCAGGGGACGCCCTCCTCGAGGAGCACCGCCTCCATGGCGAGCGAGTTGACGATGGTCGCGAGCATGCCCATCTGGTCCGCGCGGTTGCGGTCCATGTTGCCGCTGCTCCGCCCGCGCCAGATGTTGCCGCCGCCGAGCGTCACGCCGACCTCGACGCCCGCCTCGCGCAGGGCTTTGATTTCCCGCGCGACGCTTCGCGCGGCCTCGAAATCGACGACCTCCGCGCCGCCGAGCGCCTCGCCGCTGAGCTTGAGGGAGATGCGCTTATACTTGATCATAGTTTTCCTCCGGTATGCAAAAGGATATGAAAAGAGAGCATATAAGTCGGCCGCTGCGGCGCAACAGGCAAGGCGCGCAAATTCACAGAAGGGGCCGAGCCGGGTTTGCGATAAAGAAAAGGGGAACACGAAGCCGTGTTCCCCCCGGTGGGAATTACTTGGTGGCCTGGCCCATGGCCGCGACTTCCTCGGCGAAATTGTCCTGTTTCTTCTGGAGGCCTTCGCCCATCTCGTAGCGCACGAACCTGCGCACGCTGATCTTCTCGCCCATCTTGGCGATGGCCAGGTTCACGAGCTGGCCGACGGTGATGTCGGGGTCCTTCACGAAGGGCTGCTCGAGCAGGCACACTTCTTTATAATACTTCTCGATCCTGCCCTCGACCATCTTGTCGATGATGGCGGCGGGCTTGTTCTTGAGCTTCTCGTCGTTGAGCGCCTGCGCGCGCAGTATGCTCTTCTCGTGCTCGATCTCGTCCTGGTTGACCTCTTCCTTGGAAACACAGGTCGGCTTGCTGGCCGCGATGTGCATGGCGATGTCGTGGGCGAGCGCGTGGAAGCCCTCCGTCGCGGCGACGAAGTCCGACTCGCAGTTGACCTCGACGATGACGCCGATCTTGCCGCCCAGGTGGATGTAGCTCTCCACGATGCCTTCGGCCGCGATGCGGGAAGCCTTTTTCTTGTTGTCGGCCAGGCTCTTCTCGCGCAGGTAGTCGAGCGCCTTCTCCATGTTGCCGTCGGTCTCGACCAGCGCCTTCTTGCAGTCCATCATGCCGGCGCCGCTCATCTCTCGCAGCGTCATTACGTCTTTTGCGGTAAACATAGCTTTATCCTCCTCCTGTGGTGCGGCTTAAAAGTCGTCCTCATCCTTGCCGGGCGCGGTTTCCGCGGCCGTATCCTCCATCTGCTCGCCCTGATGGCCCTCGAGCACGGCGTCCGCGATCTTGGAGGCGATCAGCTTCACGGCGCGGATGGCGTCGTCGTTGCCGGGGATGGGATAATCTACCTCGTCCGGATCGCAGTTCGTGTCCACGATGGCGACAACGGGGATGCCCAGAGCGCGGGCTTCCATGATGGCGATGTTCTCCTTGCGCGGGCCGACCACGAACACCGCGGCGGGCAGCTTTTTCATGTCCTTGATGCCGCCGAGGTTCTTTTCGAGCTTCTCCTGCTCGGCCTTGAGCTTGATGACTTCTTTCTTGGGCAGGAGCGAGAAATCCCCGTCCGCCTCCATCTTCTCGATCTTCCTGAGCTTGGCGATGCGGCCCTGTATGGTCTTGAAGTTGGTGAGCATGCCGCCGAGCCAGCGCTGGTTGACGAAGAACATCTCGCAGCGCTTGGCTTC
>ERZ795058.1611-NODE-1611-length-29687-cov-6.627092_pt1 | contig 29687 bp, 27 predicted proteins | sample MGYA00375142_ERZ795058 | MGnify/ENA primary metagenome ERZ795058 (study PRJEB30187, sample SAMN05720210) | activated sludge metagenome | isolation source: anaerobic digester from wastewater treatment plant | place: Japan | collected 2015-04-20 ... | reverse complement strand
AACCTTATTTAGGACTTGGTGCAAATGCAAGTTATTACTATGATAATACTCGCTACACCAACATCAACAATTTCCAAAAATACTATTTGGGGATAGATTCAAAAAACTTAGTTTTTAAAGAAAAGCAAAAAATGGCTTTGCATGAACAAATGATTGAAGAATTTATTTTGGGCTTAAGGTTAGAAGAAGGAGTAGATCAAAAAACTTTTGAAAAAAAGTTTAATGCATCTCCTTTTACAATCTTTCCAATTTTAGATAAACTAATAAATGAAGAAAAAATAATTTTCAAAGAAAATAAATTTAAAATTTCGGAAAAATATCTTTATACAATCAATAGTATTTTAGTTGAATTTTTAGATTAAAAATGGCCTAATTTGAGGCGCTCTGTGGGACGATTAGTGGGGAATTCTTCACAAAAAAAAGATAATCTCCTCACAGAAAGGGTCGTTTTTTGCCTATTTTTGAGGGAAAATGGAGGAAAATTAAATGAACTTAAAAGATGCCTTAGTTGAGTTTCGTTACTATTTAAGAGGTGATAAAAATGTTTCTAAAGCAACTTTTGTTGCTTACGAAAAAGATATAGAAGACTATTTAGAGTTTTTAGCTAAATATCGAGAACGAAAAGATGTCCGTGACATCTCAGCAAACGATATTCGTAAGCACTTAGAAAGCTTAAAACGCAAAAACTTAGAATCTTCCTCAGTAGCAAGAAAACTAACTGCGATAAAATCATTTCATACATTTTTAATGATTGAAAAATATACAGATTACAATTATGCAAGTGTAATCGATAGCCCTAAAAAACAAAAAAAGTTACCAGTTGTCTTATCAGAAAAAGAAATTGATATTTTACTTAATAGCATTGACCAAAAAACAGAAGAAGGAATTAGAAATAAGACAATGATTCTTTTAGCTTATTCATCTGGCCTTCGTGTTACTGAACTTTGCACTTTAAAATTTTCTAATCTTCGTTTAGAACAAAGACTTCTTAATATTACTGGTAAAGGAAAAAAAATGAGAATTGTTCCTGTTAGTATTGAAGCTGCTTTAGCGGTTGATAATTACCTAAAAAATGCTAGACCATTTTTTGATAAAGGAAAAGATAAAGAATCAGTATTTCTTACTAGAGAAGGAACAACGATAAATAGAGTTACTTTTTATGAAATTTTAAAAGAAGCTTGTGAAAAGTGCGGAATTAGAAAAAAGGTAAGTCCTCATACTTTAAGACATTCTTTTGCAACCCACCTTTTAAATAAAGGTTTAGACTTAAGGATGATCCAAGAATTATTAGGCCACTCCGACATTTCTACAACCGAAATCTACACAAGCATTGGCCAAGAACAATTAAGAAAAACATTAGCTCATCATCCGCGAGCTAGAAAGGATAAATAAATGAAATTTAAACGAATCTTTTTAATCGTCATTGACTCTGTAGGTGTTGGCTATGATAAATCTGCCTACTTATATGGAGATGAAGGTGCAAATACCTTAAAACACTTAAGTTATAGTAAGAAGAACTTCTCCATCCCAACATTAAGAAAACTAGGAATTGGTTCAATTACTGATGTAAATCGTGCTAATTGTAAGAATCCTAAAGGTGTATATGGCAAAATAGAAGAAGAAAGTATTGGAAAAGATACCCTAACTGGCCACTGGGAAATGATGGGAATAAAGTCAGATAAGCCTTTTCCTTCATTTACAGAAAATGGTTTTCCTAAAGAACTAATTGATTTACTTGAAAAAGAATCAGGTTATAAAATGTTAGGTAATATTGCTGCATCAGGAACAGAAATTATTAAAGATTTAGGTGAAAAAGCAATCAAAGAAAAAGCAATGATCGTCTATACTTCAGCCGATTCTGTCTTACAAATTGCAGCTCATGTCGAGACAATTCCCTTAAATCAACTATACCGTACATGTGAGATTGCAAGAAGAATTACCATTGAAAATAGCGACTGGAAAGTAGGTAGAATCATCGCAAGACCATTTATAGGAGCAGATAAAAACAGCTTTATTAGGACGGCAGATCGCCATGATTACGTCTTGGCTCCACCTAGAAATACAGTCCTAGACGCCTTAAAAGGCTCTAAATTTGCCGTTATAGCCGTTGGAAAGATAAACGATATCTTCAATGGTGAGGGAATTACAAGAAGCTATAAAACGAAATCTAATCAAGAAGGTATGGAAATGACTATTCACCATTTAGAGGAAAACTTCACTGGTTTAGTCTTTACTAACCTTGTAGACTTTGATTCACAGTATGGTCATAGAAGAGACCCAATCGGTTATGCTAAGTCTTTAGAAGAATTTGATAGGCAGTTAAAAGTCTTAATTAATAACCTAAATGATGATGATTTAGTAATCGTAACTGCCGATCATGGTAATGATCCTACATTTAAAGGAACAGACCATACAAGAGAATATATACCATTAATTATCTATGCGAATAATATCATTCCTCAAGATTTAAACACTTTATTTAGTTTTGCCTCAATTGGAGCGACAATTGCAGAAAACTTTGGCGTTGAAGCACCACCAATTGGAAGGAGCTTTTTATGCAAAATCAAGCAAAAATAAAGAATTATTTATTTAATTCAAACGATTTTGACTTAACAATTTTCTCAAATGATGTACAAAGCCCCAAAGCTATACTAATAATTGTTCATGGCATGGCAGAACATATTGACCGCTATCAAGGATTCTTTAATTATCTAAGAGAACACCAAATCCTAGCCATTGGCTATAATCAAAGAGGACACTATTTAGGAGTAGAAAAAGAAGAAGATTACGGATTTTTAAGAGAAAAAGATGGTTTTGGTTTATTATTAGATGATTTAAATAATTTCTATTTAGATGTTAAAGCTAAATATCCTAACTTACCAATATTCATTTTTGGTCATTCAATGGGATCTTTTGTAACACAAAGATTTATCCAAAAATATGATTATAAACTTAATGGAGTGATTCTATCTGGAACAGGTAAAAACCCTAATCTAATCTTAAATCTTGGCCATTTTTTTACTAAACTAATTATTTTCTTTAAAGGGCCAAGATATAGATCCAAATTTATCCATAATCTTTCATTTGGCTCATACACTAAAAAATACAAAGATAAAAGAACTGACCTTGACTGGTTAAGTAGAGACCATGAAATTGTAGATAAGTATATTAAGGATAAATGGTGCGGAGGAGTCTTTTCTACAGCCTTCTTTAGAGACTTTTATCATCTAATGTCAAGGGTAAATAAAGATAATCGTCTCCTACAGCCCCTTTTTCCGGTAATAATGCTCTCAGGTGATATGGATCCGGTAGGTAATTATAGTAAAGGTGTAACAAAACTATACAATATATACAAAAAACAAAATATTGACGTTATGATGAAATTCTACAAAGATGCTCGCCATGAAATCTTAAACGATTTTTGTAAAGACGAAGTAAGATATGACATCTTAAACTTTATTGAAGAAAAGGATTAAATAAATGAAACATTATCGTAAAGTTTTAGTTTTTAATACAAATCAAAGAAGAAGCTTCATAAACATTACTAAAGAGGTAGAAGAAGCAGTAAAAGAAAGCAAAATCCAAAATGGTTTAGTTTTATGTAATGCAATGCATATAACTGCATCAGTATTTATCAATGATGATGAATCTGGTTTACACAAAGATTTTGAAATCTGGCTAGAAAAACTAGCTCCAGAAAAACCTTACAATCAATACTATCACAATACTTATGAAGACAATGCTGATGCTCATTTAAAAAGAACTATTTTTGGAAGAGAAGTAGTTGTAGCTATAACAGATGGAAAACTAGATTTTGGTCCTTGGGAACAAATATTCTATGGCGAATTTGACAGAAAAAGACCAAAAAGAGTATTAATCAAAATAATAGGAGAATAACCCTTATTCATACTCAAAAACAAATTATGAATATGATTATTTATGCAAAAAAAGGCTTTTTATAAGCCTTTTTTGTTTGTTTTTACCCTAAAAACTGCTCTTTTTTGCCCTATTTCTATGCTATTTTTATCCATAAAAACCTTGTATTTTATATCAAAAAGCCTTATAATCATAGATATAGAGATTTACACATTATCTACTTATACACATTGCCTTTTTATAAAAGGCATCATCCTATATATATTTACTTTAACATAATGTATGTTATCGGTAGTTATAACTATAAAAAATTATAGCCTTTATTTAAGAGGTTTATTACTATTACTACTACTCTTAGTTTATAGGATACTCTTATATTAAGTTTTTTTTATTCTAAGACTTTTTGATTAAATTAATTATTCTAAAAATTTTTCGTTCAAATGATTCATAACCAAATAAAAAATGTAGACAATTAAGTCTACATTTTATTTTGATATTACTTCTTTAAAAACCTTATTTATAACAGGCCTCTTATAAAGAGTTTAATTTAGAATTCTTCATCTTTAAAAGATAATCGGCTCAGAATTAAGGTTTTAAACAGTATGTAATACGTCTAAATAAGCTTTTGCCCCTTCTTTCCACTTTGTGCTCTTACCATTATTGAATACATAACTGAATCTATAGTTTGCAGTTACATAGTCTTTTTGATTGTAAGATATTATTCCTAGTAAATACATTACTTGAATAAATGAGATTTTTGTTATTCTTTGTTGCAAGAGAGTTTTCAAGATTATCTCTGTTTGAGGAATATGTTCTTGTTTATATACGTTTAATGTTAAACGATTGACACCTATTTCCTTTGATAAATGTTTCTGTAATTGAACAGGAAGTCTTGGATAAAGTTTTTCCATCTCTTGATGAATATACTCAGCTTTTCCTATATTAGCTTCATCTATATAATATTCAAACCATGATTGATAATAGAAAAACTTTTCTACGGCACTATAATCTTTTTCTTCTTCTACTTTTGCTAATAGCTCTTCATATAGCGGATACCTGTGAGAAATAGCTGTCTTACAAAGAATTATTGATAGTTCATCTACACTTTTTTCAAAGCCACTTAAATAACTATTAGCTCTAAATTTTTTATATTCGTTAATATATTCTTCAACATCCAACTTTTCTGAAAAGATATAGGAAATATTTAAGTACTTCTTCTGCTCATTAGCCTTTAGACTTAAATGAATTATTAGAAAAATTGCACCAAGAAACATAAAGATCAACCCTACTTCTCTTTGGTTGAAAAACATGTTTATTAAACCAGTTAATAACAATAAAATCATTATTATCCTTAACCAAAAATTCTTTTTGCTCATAAACACCTCGTTTTTATTAGTCAATTATACCTTATTTTTAGCCTCATTACAATCAAAATAAGCATTTTTTGCTTAGAAAGGTTTTAAAGTAGCAATGATTAATTAACCACTTATTTACTTTAAACCTAAATAAAGACAAATTTGAGGCCTTTTTTATAAAATCTTAGACCATTTAGCACTTCTGCCACGATCAATAGGCTCAATTTTACCTTCATCTTTAAGTTTTTTTAATGCACGATTAATCGTTGATTCAGAAACAAAAGGATGAATTTGCCTAATATCATCTTTTTTAAATGATGAATTAAAGTTCAAAATAGTTAGTTCTAAATTATCTTGTTTTGAGATTTCTAAATCTTTTTGGTAAGTATTTAAAACAATTTGCACTTTTTGGTAACTATCTATTAGTAAATCTACTAAATAGTCAATAAAAGATAAACTTTGAATAAAACCTTGACTCCAGTTAATACTAGCTTCTGTCAGCACTTTATTTAACTGTTCTTTGGAATTATAAAGCAATTCAAAAAAACTAACATATTTTAAAGATAAAAACTCATTTTTAAGTAATAGATAATAGATAACTAAATAAAATACAATTTCATTACCTAAACTAAATGGTTTTAAATTATAAAAGTCTATTAAATAATTAGCTAATAGCACTACTGCTTCATATTCGACTATCTTACTTAAATAGTTTTCATTTAGATCATCTAATTGTTTTCTTTTGCTTACTTTACTCTGGCTAATGAAAACTGATGTTGTTTGGCGATAAGATTCAGTATAACTTACCTTTTCATCTAAAATATAACTAATTAAGTTCACAAAATCATTACTTTGAAGCAGTTTATCTTGATAATTGTATTGGAAATCTTTTAAAGCTTCCTTAAGACGATATAAGATCTTTTCTTCGTTAGTTCTAGGTTTAGAATCTTTTAAAGTTATTAATCTTAACCTATTATCAGTAACCTTTAAATCTAAAAGTAGTGATAAATAATAGCAATCTCTTTCAATTGTTTGAGAAATAATTTTATCTAAATCTTGCGCTACTACTTCTTCAAAGTTTTTATTTTTACCTAAAAAAGTATATAATTTAGCAATTTTTTTAACTAAATTATGAGGGATTACTAAATGTTCAATATTATTGATACAAATCATTTTTTATCAACCCCAAAATCGCTATTATTACGAAAGACAATTAAGCTTTTCATTGTTCCAAGATCTAACTTTGAAATCTTTTTACCTCTTCTATTGGAAGATCCTTTAACATCTTTATACTCTAAAGTATCAAAGCCTTTATCACTAACACAGAAAATACTTAAATTGTTTGGATTATGTTCTTTACGGACAACATTAGCTGATGCATAAGTATTGTCTGACGTTCTTGTCATTTCTAAATAAGCTTTACCAACGTTATTCTTACGACCTTTATTAATTTCATTAGGTTTATAAGTAGTAATTGTATTATTCTTACCTAAACAAACAATTTCGTCTTTTCGGTCTACGTAAAGCCCAGCTATAATTATATCATCTGGTCTACTTTTGAGTTCCATTGCTTTAACTCCAAAAGATGGAGGAGCCATAATACTAATTTCATCGGCGTTATAACGATTCATATAACCTTTTTCCGTAATCATTACTACTTCTTTTCTTGTACCACTATCTACATCTACCGAAACTAAACGATCGCCTTTTCTAATTTGCGTAGCTTTTAGGGCTCTAGAATATCTAACAGCATAAAAGTCTTTTAGAATAGTTCGTTTTGTTAGTCCATTAGCGGTAGTGAATAAAAAGTAAGTTTCTTCGTCGAAATTAGTTACTGGATAAGCAAAAATAATCTTTTCTTTAGCTTCAATCTTAACAAGTGTTGAAATATTGTAGCCTAAATCACGATGTCTAGCATCGGGAATATCTTTTACAGGTAAATATACATAATTTCCTAAACTTGTAAAGAATAAAATTGTATCAGCTGTTGTAACTTTAAACTCACTAAGTAAGAAGTCATCATCTTTATATTTTGCTTCACCTAAATCACTATTATAGTTTCTCTCACCAATACGCTTTAAATATCCATCATAAGTAACTAATACTCTAACATCTTCTTTAATTATTAACTCTTTTTGTTCAATAACGATTGTATCAATTTCTGCTTCTACCTTAGTTTTACGTGGAGACGACAAAGCTTTTAATGTTTGTGTTAATTCATCTTTAATTACACCCATTAAACTACTTTCATCTTCTAAGATCTTTTCTAATGACTTAATCTTTTCCTCTAATTCTTTAGCTTCTTCTTCTAAAGCAAAGATATCAGTGTTAGTTAATCGATATAGTTGTAACATTACAATTGCTTCAGCTTGCATTTCAGTAAACTGATAGAAATTCATTAGATTATCTTTGGCATCTTTCTTATTTTTAGAATTTCTAATCGTTTGAATAACGGCATCTAAGATAGATGTCATCATTATCAAACCATCTATGATATGCGCTCTTCTTCTTGCAAACTCTAACTCATAATTACATCTATTAGTTGTTACTTCCTTTTGATGATTAATATATGCATCTAAGATCTCTGCTAATCCCATTGATTTAGGATGTTTATCACTAATACATGTTACATTAAAGCTGTAATTGATTTGAAGTTCAGTCATTTTATAAAAGAAATCACGAATATCTTTTGGATCTACTCCTTTTTCTAAATCAACTACAATCTTTAAACCTTCACGGTCAGTTTCATCTCTAACTTCAATAATCCCAGCGATATTTTTATCGACATAAACTTCACTCATTTTCTTTACAACACTACCCTTATTTACACCATAAGGGATTTCAGTAAAGACAATTTGATTAATCTTTTTACCTTCAATAATATCTGATTTAGCTCTAACAATTATCTTTCCACGGCCTGTTTTATAGGCTTTCTTTAACTCTTTTTCCCCTTGAACAATTCCCCCAGTTGGAAAATCAGGTCCTTGCACATAAACCATTAACTCATCTAAACTGCAATTAGGATGATCAATACGGTAAATAGTTGCATTAATAACCTCATCAATATTATGAGGAGGAATTTCTGTAGCATAACCAGCGCTAATTCCCGTTGCACCATTTACTAAAATATTAGGAAACTTAGCAGGTAAAACAACTGGTTCTAACTCTTCATCATCAAAGTTAGGAACAAATCCTACAGTTCTTTTATCAATATCTTTTAACAGCATCTCTGCATATTTACTTAAACGACATTCAGTATAACGCATTGCAGCTGCAGGATCACCATCAATTGAACCATTATTACCATGCATATCAATTAAAGGGAGTCTCATTTTAAAATCTTGACTCATTCTAACTAAAGCATCATAGATTGAAGAATCACCATGAGGGTGATATTTACCTATAACGTCCCCAACAATCCTCGCTGACTTTTTATACCCTTTATTAGAAAATACCCCAATTTTATACATTGCATAAAGAATTCTTCTTTGAACTGGCTTTAATCCATCTCTAACATCTGGTAATGCACGATCTTGAATAATCGCTTTTGAGTAACGAGCAAAACGGGAAGCAAAAACATCTTCAATGTTTTCTTCAATTATACGTTCTTGAATAAACTTATCAATTTGATCCATATTTTTACTCATAGTCTCCTCCTGCTTCTGCTTTTTCTAATGTGAAGTTATCTACATTTTCAAATGAAACATTATTTTCAATCCAGTTTCTTCTAGGCTCTACATCATCACCCATTAAGATTTCAATCTTTTCATCTGCGTAATCAAAATCTTCAATTTTAACTTGAATTAAAGTCCTCGTTTCTGGATTCATTGTTGTCTCCCATAATTGCTCAAAGTTCATTTCCCCTAAGCCTTTATATCTTTGGATCATCACATTCTTTCCAGCCGTTAATTCTCTTAATTCATCATCATTCCAAGCATATTGATAGTCTTTTCTTGTAGTGACTTTATATAGAGGTGGCTGAGCAATATAAATATAACCATTTTCAATTAACTCAGTCATATATCTAAAGAAAAATGTTAGTAAAAGAATTTGAATATGAGCTCCGTCATCATCAGCGTCAGTCATAATAATAATCTTTTTATAATTTGATTTACTAATATTAAAATCTTGGCCAAAACCGGCACCAATAGAATGAACTAAAGATAAAATCTCTTCATTTTTAAGTAAATCTTCTGGCTTAGTCCTTTCTGCATTCAACACCTTACCTCTTAAAGGAAGAATAGCTTGAAATACACTATCACGACCTTGCTTTGCTGAACCACCTGCAGAATCTCCCTCTACAATAAACAATTCATTTTTATCAGGATTTCTTCTTTGTGTTGGAACTAACTTACCTGTAAGATTAGTCTTTTTAGAAACAATTTTCTTTACTTTTCTAGCATCTGCTCTTGCTTTTCTTGCAGCTTCTCTTGCATTAGCTGCTCTAATCATCTTATCAATTAGCTTATTGGCAATTTCACCTTTTTCAGCTAAGAAGAAACCAACTCTTTCGTTTACAAAACTTTCTAGGGCACTTTTTGCTTCTGGAGTACCTAACTTATTCTTTGTTTGTCCTTCAAACTGTAAGATAGTCTCAGGGATTCTAATATTAATAATTGCAGTTAAGCCTTCACGAATATCTGAACCCTCTAAATTAGGATCACGATCTTTTAAGAACTCTTTCATTCTCGCATAATCATTAAATGCTCTTGTTAAGCCGGCTCTAAAACCAGTTTCATGAGTTCCGCCATCTTTTGTATTAATGTTATTTACAAATGAAACAATGTCTTCACCATAAGCTTCAGATCCAAATTGCATTGCAACTTCTATACTAATTTGCTCTCTTGTTCCTTCAAAAAACAATGCATCATGGAAACTCTTACGTCCTTTAGTCTTTGATTCTAAAAACTCAATAATACCATTTTTAAATTGAAAAGTATCACTAGTACCATGACGCTCATCATCTAATTTAATTTTTAAACCTTTAATTAAAAAAGCTGATTCTTTCAATCGTTCCTTAATAATATTATTATCAAATCTAGTTGTACTAAAGATAGCTGGGTCTGGTTTAAAGGTAATTTCTGTACCTGTACGATGTCCACTATAATTTATAACTTTTGGATTTCTTATTACTGATCCACCTTTTTCATACTTTTGGTAGAATTCTTTGCCATCACGTCTAATTCTTACCTCTACAATCGAACTTAAAGCATTAACTACTGCTGAACCAACACCATGTAAACCACCTGAAACTTTATAACCTCCAGATGAATCAAATTTACCACCAGCATGAAGTGTACAAAAAACAACCTCAGGAGTTGGTCTACCTGACTTGTGTCTACCAATTGGAATACCACGGCCATTATCGCTAACGGTAGCCGAATTATCTTTATGAATTGTAACTTGGATTAAATTAGCTTCTCCTGCTAAAGCCTCATCAATAGAGTTATCTACTATCTCCCAAAGCAAATGATGTAAGCCTCTTGAATCAGTTGAGCCAATATACATCCCTGGCCTTTTCCTAACGGCCTCTAATCCCTCTAAAACCTGGATATCTTTTTCTGTGTAAGTCTGTTTTGCCATATAACCACTCCTTTTAATATATTATACCACATATTAAACTAAAAGTAAACACTTATTTTTATATTTTAATATATTCATTTTTGACAATTGAATATGTTTTATAACTATTTTATATAAAAATACTTAAATAAATGAAAATTAAAATACTTTTTTTATATTTTTAGTATAAAAATATAAACAATATGGTATAATAATTAAGGTGATTTTATGAATATCTATCTAGAAATATTATTATTAGTCTTATCATATATTTTAGGATCAATTCCCTTTGGCCTTTTACTTGGTAAAATGAAAGGAATTGACTTAAGGGAAGTTGGCTCAAAAAATATCGGAACTACCAATGCCTGGCGCAACCTAGGACCAGGATTAGGAATTCTTACTTTAATCTTGGATGTCTTTAAAGCTGTTATTGTTTTAGGTTTAGTAAGGTATAACATGATTCCCAATGAAAGTATTGTTATCGATCCAATCTTTTATGGCTTAGCTGCTGCAATCGGCCATACTCATTCGATCTTCTTAAAGTTTAAAGGCGGTAAAGCTGTCGCATGTACAGCAGGTGTATTACTTGTTTACTCTCCAGCTACTACTATTATCTTTGCTTTTGTCTTTTTTGTAACACTATTTATTTCTAAATATGTTTCTTTGGGATCAATGATGGCAATTTTAGTTACCTTTTTAGTTTCTTTTATGATTCCATATCTAGGTGGTAAAGACTTAATTACTGGTTTACAACTAGACTTTGACTTCGTGATTGCTTTAGGAATCTTTTGTGTTTACATCTTTTTAAATCATATCTCAAACATTAAAAGAATTCAAAGTGGTGAAGAAAGAAAAATACATTTAATAAAAAAAAGATGATTTAAATCATCTTTTTTTATTTTATTTGTTTTGTTCCATACTAGCCATAACTTGGCGAACTTGTTTTTCTGATGGCGTTCTACCCATTGATTTAAACATCGCCCTAATCATGTTCTCAGTAACTGGCGGATTTTCTGTTAGGTGTTTTTTAAATAAGTGTCTTGATACAAAAAAACCAACAATTGCACCTACTAATAAAGCACCTATACTTATTAATAATACTCCCCACCAAACCATAATTTAATCACCTCTTCTATACTTCAATTATACCAAAAGCCTTAATAAAAATCAATTTTTTTGTAAATTAAACTTGATACTTTCTAAAATAAATGCTATAATTATCAACGTACAAGGAGGATTAGTATGCCAAAATTTATTACAGATGCTTGTATTGCTTGTGGCGCTTGCCAAGCAGAATGTCCAGTTGATTGCATTATTGAAGGTGATATCTTTGTAATCGATGCAGATTTATGTATCGATTGTGGTGCATGCGTTGACGTTTGCCCTACAGGTGCAATCGAAGACAAATAAGAAAAAAGTGGTTTGACCACTTTTTTTATTACAAGATATCGATATACTAATAAATACATTACTTTTTAGCTAAAATATCTTTTATTAGAGACTTTTTATGCAGTACTTGTTTACTAGGATATTTAATCTTCTCATATCTAGCATATTCATCATCTAAATAGTTATAAAAGATGTTATTTGGATGTTTTAAGTTATATGGACCAAATAATATTTCTTCTTCTGTTAGTTTAACAACTTCAACTACTCTTTTAGTTACAATAATCTCATAATACTTTTCATCAAAAATTACTTCTTCATAAATAATTTTAAAACAATTTTCAGATAAATATTTTCTTAAATCACTAACATTACGATTAGCTTGTAAGATTAAAGTTTGTTTTTTAATCTTGTTTAAGTTTTCATGTACTAGTTTTATTATTAAAGTTCCACCTAAACCACTCATTATTATATGATCTACATCCTCTTCTAATTCATCCAAACCATTAGATAAAGAAAAACTTACCTTCTCTTCGAAGCCAAAACTAACAATATTTTCTTTAGCCCTCAAAAGGGGCATTTTTTTATTATCAACAGCTTGAGCTTTTAAGGTCTTACCTTCAAGCAGAGCTTCAATAATTAAATAACCATGATCTGTTCCAATATCAGCTATTTTCTTAGAATCTTTAATTAAAGATACAAGTTTTTCAATTCTTTTTCCAAACATAGTAATACCTCTATAAATAAAAGGCCTATTTAAGAGGCCTTATTTTAATCTTTAAATTGATTTAATTTACGTTTTCTAATTGGATGACGCAACTTACGTAAGGCTTTAGATTCAATTTGTCTTATTCTTTCTCTAGTTACATTAAATACTTTTCCAACTTCTTCTAAAGTGTGTTGTTTACCATCAACTAAACCATAACGCAATCTAATAACTTCTTCTTCTCTAACATTTAGTGTTGTTGATAGCACTTTATCTAATTCTTCTTTGTATTTAGATTTAATAGTATATTCTAGTGGATCTAAAGCATCGCCATCACTTACAAAATCAGCATAAGTTGTATCTTCTTCATCACCTACTGGAGCTTCTAAAGCTAATGGCTCAATAGCAATCTTTTGAATGTCTTGAACTTTTTCTGGTGTTAAATCTAATTCTTTCGCAAGCTCTTCAATAGTCGGTTTACGGTTATAAACTTGAGCAAGTTTCTTTTCAACTTTACGAAGACGATTAATAGTTTCAACCATATGAACAGGAACACGTATTGTTCTTGCCTGGTCGGCAATTGCTCTACTAATAGCTTGTTTAATCCACCAAGTTGCATATGTAGAGAAACGAAAACCTCTATTGGGGTCAAACTTAACTACTGCTTTCATTAATCCCATATTACCTTCTTGAACAAGATCTGCAAAATCTAAACCTCTGTTAGTGTATCTTTTAGCTGTAGCAACAACTAATCTTAAGTTTCTTACAGTTAGTACTTCTTCAGCATCTTTACCACGGTCAATATCTTCTTGAATTCTAGCTAGTTCACCTGGTTCAGGTTCTCTTTCGCCATTATCGATTTGTTCTAAAACTTGAGCTGCAAATAGACCTTGTTGGACTAATGTTCCATAATAAATTTCTTCACTAGCAGTAAGTAGTTGATATGAACCTATTTCTCTTAAATATAATTGAAATGTGTTTTCTGTTTTTGTTGTTGTGATAATGTCATCAATATCTGTATTAGCTTTTAGTTCTTCTTCAAACTCATCTTTAATCGCTTCAAGTTCTTCGTCGTCTGGATTATCATGAAATTCCTCATCTTCTTCAAACTCATCAAACATTCCATGCAATGGATCTAATTCTTCATAATCAGAAATTCTAATTCCATATTTATCTAAAAGCTTAATTACTTCATCATATTCCTCACTTTCAAATTCAACTAATTCGTAAAGAGATTTCGCAGAAATATATCCTTTTTGTTTGCCATTATTGACTAAATTCATTATCTTCTTGTTGTCATAAATACTCAAATTAATTATTCCTCCTATCTTTGAAGAGTTGTTGTCCGACTCTTCCTTTTAATTTTCTTTCCTAGTTTTTCTATATCGCTTAAATTGCCTGTTGTTTTTTCATTTGCAGCAATCACATAGTCTTTAACTTTTTGAACTAATTCTTCAATAGTACCTTCAAATTCAAATTTTGGATTTAAAATTAAATTAAATTTTTCTTTTTCTATTTCAGATAGTCTACCTGTAAAAAGTTCTAATTCAAACTCTTCATATTGATCATAATAATCTTTCAAATGAAGAAAAATATGATAATTATCTTTATCTATAAAATTATTATCTAAAGCACTAATAATAGTAATACAATTACGCTTTGATAAAAGTGACAATGAAATCAGTTTTTGTTCATAACATAAATGTCTATCTCTAATTTGCTCAGCTTTATCAGTTGTACTAACTTTTTTTGGCGGCTCAGGCGTAACAATTGTTGCTTTTTTTGGCTGTTTATTAAAATCAGCTAAAAGCGAATCAATGCTAACATCAATTTCTTCACTTAACTTCTTTAAAATAATTTCATTTAAAGCAACTGAATTGTACTCTTGTAAGATAGCAAAAATAGAATTCTTAAAAGCTAGTTTTGACTCAACATCACCTTTATTTAATTTTCTTTTCTCAATGTTATATAAATAATCAATAGCACTCAAGCTATTCTTCTCATAATACTGTTTCAGTTTATCTTTACCAAATTTCTTTAAATAATCATCTGGGTCTAAACCATTAGGTAATAGAATAACTCTAGTATTAAACTTATAACGGTTTAATAAAAAGATTGCCCTTTGAGTAGCATGAATACCAGCTTCATCACCATCTAAAGATAAAACAACAGTATTTGTAACTGATTGAATCAGTTTAATTTGATTATCAGTTAAACTAGTGCCCATAATCGCAACAGTATTATCAATTCCAACTTTATGTAAAGCAATAACATCCATAAAACCTTCAAACAAATAAACAAAATTTGCCTTTTTAATTTCTGTTTTTGCATCACTAAAGTTATACAAAATATTACCTTTGTTAAAAATTGCATTATCTGAAGAGTTTAAATATTTAGAAAAACGATCATCTTGATTATAGATTCTTCCAGAAAAACCAACAATATAACCATCTTCATTCTTTAACGGAAAGATTATCCTACTTTGAAAAGTATCATAATAACTATCTGCTTTTATAATTAAACCAACATTTAATAAATCAAGTTCGGAAAATTGCTTTTTAAATTCATTATAAAGCATATTACTTTCATTGCTTGATAAACCAATTTGAAATCTATTGATAAGGTCATGATCAATATCTCTATTTTTCAAATATTCTAAAGCTGCAATACCATCTTTAGTATTATTTAAATATAGTTGATAAAAATCTTTTGCGTTCTCCATAATCTCAAAATAACGCATTTGTTCATCAGAATATTTAGATTCAATATTAACGGAAATACCAGCTAAATCAGCTGCTTTTTTAACTGCATCAACAAAAGGAATATTTTCTTTTTCCTTGATGTATTTAATTGCATCACCACCTGCACCACAACTAAAACATTTGTATATTTGTTTGTCTGGGCTAACAGTTAAAGAAGGGTTTTTATCATCATGAAAAGGGCATAAACCAACATAGTTTGCCCCCTTTTTAGTTAGAGTAACCCCAGAAGACGACACAATTTCTACAATGTCTAATTTACTTGTAATCTTATTCAACAATTCTCGAGAAATTGACATCTTCTTCCCTCCTTAAATTAAAATTTTTCTTTAAAATAACTTACTAAATTATCGATAGCAACTCTTTCTTGTTCCATCGAATCTCTCATCCTAACAGTAACTTTTTTATCATCTAAAGAATCAAAATCAAAAGTTACACAATAAGGTGTTCCAATTGCATCTTGCCTACGGTATCTTCTACCAATCGCTCCACTAGTATCATATTGTACCATAAAGTGTTTATTTAGCAATTCGTAAATTTCATAAGCTTCGTCTTTTAATTTATTAGTTAATGGTAAAACTGCAATCTTAATTGGTGCCATTTCATTAGTAAACCTCAAGACTTCACGCTCTTCACCATTTTCTAAAACTTTTTTGTCATAAGCTGATGATAAAATAGCTAAAAGCAATCTATTTACACCTAAACTAGGTTCAATAACATAAGGAATATAAGTAGAGTTATCATCTGGATCAAAGTATTCCATACTTTTTTTAGAGTGTTCTTGGTGAACTGTTAGGTCATAATTAGTACGATCGGCAATTCCCCATAGCTCTCCCCAACCAAACGGATATAAAAATTCAATATCAGTTGTAGCAACAGAATAAAAACTTAACTCTTCTTTGCTATGATCTCTAAATCTTAGTTCTTCTTCTTTTAAACCTACATATTTTAAAAACTGATAAGCATAGTTTTTCCAATATTTAAACCAGTCTAAGTCAGTTCCTGGTTTACAGAAAAATTGCATTTCCATTTGTTCAAACTCACGAGTTCTAAAAATAAAGTTTCCTGGAGTAATTTCATTTCTAAATGCTTTACCAATTTGTGCTATACCAAAAGGAACTTTCTTTCTTGTAGTTCTTTGAACATTTTTAAAGTTTACAAATATTCCTTGTGCAGTTTCTGGTCTTAAATAAACAACACTTGTGCTATCTTCTACAACTCCTTGATATGTTTTATACATTAAATTAAACTTACGAATTTTTGTAAAGTCTGCTTTTCCACAGTTAGGGCATGGAACTTTATTGTTTTCAATAAATTTATCTAAATCATCATCTTTCATCTTCTCTACATTTACTGTATGATCAAAATCTTCAATTAACTTATCAGCTCTAAATCTCATCTTACAAGCTTTACAATCAACTAAAGGATCACTAAAACTCTTTAAATGACCACTTGCTTCCCATACTAAAGGACTAAGAATAATTGAACTGTCTAAACCTACATTATATGGTGATTCTTGCACAAACTTCTTCCACCAAGCTTTTTTAATATTATTAAGAACTTCTACTCCTAGTGGGCCATAATCCCAACTATTAGCTAAACCTCCATAAATTTCACTACCTTGAAAGACAAAACCTTGATGTTTTAAATAGGCTACAAGTTCATCCATCGTAATTTTAACCATTAACCTAATCCCCTTCCCATATATTTATTTAAGGCATTCAATAATCTATAATAATCGCCTACAGCCATATTTACTCCTTCGATTAAACCTTCTTCTAAATGTTCACCATCAGAAGCCATTCTAACTTTAGAATAACCATTACTCAAAATAAAATTAGTAAATAATGTTGACTGTTGAAACCACTCATATTGATTACTTACTTCTAAATAAGCACGATAAATCTCTAAACCAATTGCAGTTGTTAGATCTTGTCTTACATATTCGTATTCAGCATCATCTTTATTATACATACCATAAGCATATTTCATCGTCATACGTGACTCTAAATCAAACTTAAATATTCCAGAACTAGTTTTACCAGAAAGAACATCTAAAGTAAGTTTTTCTAACTTTTTCGTTTTAGAAATCTTAGCCGTTGCACTAATAACATCATATTTATTTACATACTTAAATGCTTTAAAAGTTCCTGTCTTAGCATTAGCAACAGCCTTCACAAATAATTCAGAAAAAGCAATATCTTTAATACTTACACCTTCTAAACTAGTAATATAACCATTATCTAACTCTAAAATAGAATTACCAGTTTTAAAATATGCTTCTAAAATAGCTGCTTGTTCAAACCACTCTTTTTTGTTTTGAGCTAAAAGATGATCTTTATAAATTTGCAATCCCTCAGCTGTATTTAAATCTTGTTTTTTATAACCACTAGCAAGTTCATCTTGATTATGAAGCCCAAATAAATAACCCAATTCTTTTCTACTTTGGGCTTTAAGTTTATAGTCTACAACACCATCAACTAATATTTCTTCGCTATCAATACAATCTATATAAACACTATCTATAGTATCACTTTTTATTGTAACAGCTACTGTAGATATTAGTGGTCTATTATTAACATCTAATGTTTTATATTCCAAATAAATACCATCAGCTACGTAAGTTCTTGGCATTTCTTTGTTGTTATCATCACAACTACAACCAAATAAAAATGCTCCAAGCAATAAAAAAACTATTATTAATGTTCCTCTTTTAAATCTTTGAAACATAACATACTCCTCGTTAGTATATTATACCACAAACATTCAAGTTTTTCAATAAAATAAATAAGAAAAATCCCAAGAAAACTTGGGATTTTTATCTAAAATTTAAATTATTATTAAATTAAGCTTGAGGAAAAGCTTCGTAAGCTTGTCCTAAAACAGCTAAATAATGATCTACAGTAACACTAACACCTGCTAATGCTTCTACTGATCCATCTAATTTCTTAGTAACTTCATCCATTACTAATCCTTCAAGACCATTTTCTAAAGCATATGCAGTAATCATATTAGCTTGTTCAAACCATTCTAATTTTCCTTGTTCAGTTAAATAAGCTTGATATGCAGCTAAACCTTCTTCAGTTGAAAGATCTTGTCTTTCATATCCTGCGTCAGCGTTATCAGTGTTATGCATACCATATAGATAACCTAATTCTTGTTTGTTCTTTGCGTTCCAAGCATAACCTGTAACTACGTCTTCAGCGTTTTTAACAACTTTACCTTGTAATGTGTTAAGTTCTAAAGCTGTGAATGCGCCATCTGCATCAACAGTTGCTTCAACCCAAACGATGTTAGGTGAACCATAGTTGCTAGTTGCTTCTAATTTAACAGTTTTTCCAGCTTTTGCATTAGCTAAAGCAGCCTTAGCAAGTTTAGAATAACCACCATCTTTGATTGTAACGCCAGCTATTCCTTGAATATAGCCGTTTTCATCTACTTCTAGATTAGTTGATTCTAAGAATTGAGCTTCTAATAATTCAGCTTGTTCAAACCATTCTTTTTTACCAACTTCTGCTAAATAAGCTTTATATGCAGCTAAACCTTCTTCAGTTGAAAGATCTTGTCTTTCATATCCTGCGTCAGCGTTATTAGTGTTATGCATACCATATAGATAACCTAATTCTTTCTTAGTTTTTGCATTCCAATCATAGTTTGTTCCAGCTGCATTCTTTTTGCTTTGTAATGCGTCAATATAGAAACTTACTACTTTATCGTTTTCAATTTTAACTGTAACCATTGTATACATTGGAGCGCCATAGTTTAAACTAGCTTCAAATGCTGAAAACTCTCCATCACATGGATAAGTTCTTTCAACAACTGGTGCTGTAACAGTAACAGTAACTTCTTTTTCAATAGCATCAGCTTTTACTTTAATAATAGCTTGACCTGCTGCAACTCCAGTTACTTCGCCTTCAGCGTTAACAGATGCAACGGCTGGATTCATTGATTCGAATGAAGGAACTTTGTTTGTAGCATCTTGTGGACTAATTTTATAACTAATAGTAGCTTTAGCTCCAACTTCTAATGCTAATGCAGCACCTACTTCAAGTGCAGTAGCTAATACTGGGTTAACAGTTATTGTTACTTTCTTAGTAAATCCACCTGCTTTAACAGTAATCTCTGCTTGACCTGCGTTTACAGCTAATACTTTACCATCTTTTCCAACACTTGCAATAGTACTATCTGAAGATGTAAATTCAACTGCTGGAAGTTCAACATCAGCAGGAACAGGTTTTACTTCTAGCTCTTTAATTTGACCTGCGTTTAAAGTTGCTTCTGCTGGTGATACTTGAATATCTTCTAATTTCTTTACTTCTTCACAACTACACCCAACAAGTAAGCCTAAGCCTAGCATCAAAACAAGAACTAATACTAACTTTTGTAATTTTCTCATTATTTATATCCTCCTTAAATGATACTTATATTATACTATATATACTTGTAAAAAGCAAGTAAAAAATGAAAACAAAAGGCCTTAAGCCTTTTGTTTTTTATTCTTATTTACTTTCAGCTTTTGCTAGCTCTTCTTTTAAATAAGCAATTATTTCCGCCTTGTTATTTGCAGCTAAAGGTTTACATTTATCTAATGATGCTCCTTCTTCTACAACAGCAACGGCAAATCCTGGACATCCAGGATAACCGCAACCACCACAGTTTAAACCAGGTAGTAATTTTTCAACTGTTTGAACTCTTAAGTCTTCCTCTACATGAAAATACTTTTCTGCAAACCCAATCATAACACCAAACACTAAACCGATACTTGCAAGAATAATTGCAGGTAATACAAAAACACTAAAGCTACTTGCTAATAACATTTTAAATCACCCCCGCAAACCTTGCAAAGATCATTGCCATTAGGCCAGCAGTAATCAACGCAATCGGAATGTCTTTCATAACACCTTCCATACGATTAAGCTTTTCTCTAATTGTTGAGAAAATATAAATAACAAGTAAGAAACCTACAGATGATGCAAAACTAAACGTAAACATTTCTAAAAACGTATAATTGCTTTCAGCTACTAGCGTTGCAATACCTAATACAGCACAGTTAGTAGTAATTAGAGGTAAGTAAATACCTAATGCTTTATATAAACTTGGACTAAATTTCTTTAAGAACATTTCAATGATTTGAACTAAAGATGCAATTACTAAAATGAAAACTATTGTCTTCATATAAACCATCTCTAATTTAACTAAAACATACTTATATAAAACCCAAGCTAAAATTGAAGAAACAGTAATTACAAAGATTACTGCTATACCCATTCCTAGTGCTGATTTCTTTGATTTAGATACACCTAAGAAAGGACAAATACCCAAAAACTTACTTAAAATAACGTTTTGAATAATAATAGCTGAAAAAGCTAAACTTAAAACACTACCCATAATTAAGCCTCCTTCGCACCTTTCTTTTTATCAATTTCTTTTTTAGCTTTTGCTTTATTTTGAATTAAAGCTACTAATCCAAATACAATACCTAAAACTATAAATCCACCAGCTGGAGTTGTAAAGAAGTTTGTAAATAAACTAAATTTACTTGCACCCGTTTCTGCGTCTTTACCTAAAATAAATCCTAAGTCTCCCCAGATTGTAATTCCACCAGTTCCCAAAAACTCTCTAATGATAGATACAATAGCAATAGCTAAAGTATAGCCTAGGGCCATACCAACACCATCTAGTAATGAATTAAAAACAGAATTTTTAGAAGCGAATGCTTCTGCTCTTCCTAGAATGATACAGTTAACGGTAATTAACGGAATAAAGATTCCAAGTGATTGGTGTAAAGCTGGCAAAAATGCTCCCATACTCATATCAACTATCGTTACAAACGCTGCAATAACAACGATATAAACAGGAATTCTAATTTCATTAGGAACGATTTTACGAATTGCAGAAATAATAACATTAGACATTACTAATACAAATAGTACTGCAAGTCCCATACCTAAAGCATTCTCTAAACTCGTAGTAATAGCTAAGGCAGGACACATTCCTAATACCGATACAAATAATGGATTTTCTGCTATTAACCCTTTTGTTAAAATGTGAAGTTTACTATTTTCTTTTTTCATTATGATAACACCTCACTTATATATCTTTTCGCAAGCTTAGCACCAGCTAAAATAGCTCTTGATGTGATTGATGCATTACTTACAACTTCAAGGCTGTCTAAATCACTTTGACCTTCTATAATTTTAGGTGGATAATAAGTTGCTAAATTAGTTGTAACACCTACTTGATCATATGACTCATCGCTATAACTAATTGTAACAGACTCAATAACACCTGCTTTAATCGTGTATGTTGAAGTGATTCTACCACCATATCCGTTAGTAAAGATCTCTAACACGATACTTTCACCTTCTTCAGTTACAGTATTAATATAATCTCTTAACTTTCTTCTACCAATAACAGCTTCAATTTCTTCTTTTTTATCTAAATATCCTTCTTTGTCAATTGAAACTACTTTGTAGTTACTATCAACTGTAACTACTAGTAAATCATCTCCATATGATAAATCATAATCAAATTGAATTTCTGGTAAAGCAGTAACTTTTTGTTTTCTATCTTCAACTTTAAACACTTTCGCAACAGGTTCAACTGGTTCAACACCTAGAACTTCAACCATATATTTAAGCACTAACTTAGACGCATCTAAAATAGCATTTGATGTTACAGTTGCTTGAGCAATAACTTCTACACTCTCAATACTAGTTTGCTTTGCAATAATTTCATCTGCAAGTTCTGCTGCTACATCATTAGAAACAGGATAGCTTTCTGCTTTATCATTAATATCAACTGCAGTAATACCTTTACCACTTTCAATTGTATAAGTTGATTTTACTTTCCCTTCAAATCCAGTGCCATATGCTTCTACTGTATAAACATTACCAGCTTTTACTGAACTTGCAATATAAGTCTTTAATTGTTTAGTAGCAATCAAAGTTTCAATATCTTGATGTTTATCTTCATAACCAGCTTCAGTAACTGAAACTACTTTATAATCACCATCAACTAAAACATTTAATGCATCATCTCCATATGATAAAACATATTTATATCTTAAATCAGGTAGTGCAGTTAAATCTTGTTCACAGCTTTCAAATTTGAAAGTTTTTGTTTCTACTGCTGCTAAACCTAACTGATCTTTATATTTGTTGTAATGCTCTACTGCTAAAGTTACACCAGCATCAACTGCTTTAGATGTCACAGTTGAACCAGCAATGTAGTTTTCTTTACTTCCAACTTCAAAAACAAAGTCTTCTGTACTTCTACCAGCGACATTAAAATCATGAGTTGTTGCTTTAGATCCAAATCCTGGAGTCTCACCAGAAACATCGAAAACGACTAACTTACCAATTACCCCAGTACCATAGATACTTAAGAAATAAACAACATCGCCACCATAACCTTTAGATTTTACTTCATAAACTACTTCATTATATTGGCCTTCTTCTTGACCAATTAAATAAATATTTTCAATACTAGCATTAGCGCCAGCTAATGGATATCTTTCTAGTAAGCCTTCAGTTTCAAAACTAGTAAATGTGAAACTAGCTTCTAACTTTTCTCTTACTTCTCTTTCTTTACGTTCTTTAATAATTGGATAAGTCCAAGCATTTAAAGCAGCTAGAATTCCGCCAACTAAAAGTCCTAAAACAAGTAAAAAGATTGAATAATGTAATACATTCTTTAAAACACTATTTTTATTTTGACTCATTTAAGACCTCCAAAACCCAAATTAAATAATGGATTGTTAATCATTAAAGCTTCAGCTGGAGCGAATTTACCAGTAGTAAATAATACAAAGGCAAAAATTCCTAAAAATACTAAAGCAAATAACCCATAAACTAAAGCAACTTTCCATTTTCTTTGTTCTACTCTTAAAGGTGCTGCAATATTATCATAAATAAATACAAACATATTCATTAGTAAAATTGAAGATGCAACACCTTCAGGGAAATTAGATTTATATCTAAACATCACTGTTAGTACTGCTAAACTAATCGCATATAATACTCTACCATTAGGGGTCTTAGGTGCAGTTACTGGTTCAGTTGCCATAAATACAGCACCAAACATTAAACCACCACTAAAGATACCAAAAGCTGGATACCATAAATCAGCTGCATGACCATTAAATGCCCCTAAAAGATAAGTTAAAACAAATACTCCACCTACATAAATAACTGGAATTTTCCAATCAATAACTTTTCTAAATGCTAGATACAAAAACGCTAGTAAACAAGCAACAGCACTAGTTTCCCCTAAAGCACCAGGAACATTTCCTAAAAAGAAATCTAAAATTGATCCATATGGTTTTACTAAAGCATCATATGAACCAAACATATCAGCTTTAAATCCTACTAATGGTGTAGCACCACTAACAATAGCGTCAACTTCTGTTGGGTTTAATGCACCACCATTAGCAGCAACAACTCCACTAAATGCAGTTTGGATAAATAAATAACCAATTAACGCAGGGTTAAAAATATTCTTACTAAATCCACCAAATACTAACTTACCAATAACTGTTCCAAATAAACATCCTAATACCAATACCCAAACAGGTGTATATAAAGGAACAATAACTGCAATCAATAATCCTGGGATTAGTGAATATGAGTTTAACGCATCATTTACAGGAGTTTTACTTTTCTTTACTAAAGCAAAGTAAACAAGTTCTGCTAGAAAACTAGTTAAGCCACCTACTATTACTAAAATCAATGGTCTTAGCATATCAATTACAGCTGCAAAATCTTTTACATCAACTGTATTAATAAATGGTAAAAGTCCATTCTTTACAAAACCAAAAACAATAATTGGAATTAATGCAATCATGAAATGAATCATCATTTCTTTTGTATTAGATGCACAATCAGCTTTTCTAATAATAGGAGCTTTATTTACTGCAAATCTTCTTTCTTTAACCATCTTATTTACCTCTCACAACTTTCTTAGCTTTACCAACAGCTTCAGTAAGTTCTATTCTTGAAGGACAAACATAAGAACATAAACCACATTCCATACATAAATCTGCATGTAACTGAGTCATCTTCTCTTTGTCTTTATCTTCATATGCAAGTTTAATTAAAATAGGTGATAACTTTACAGGACACGTATCAATACACTTTCCACACCCTAAACAAGCATCTTCTTTTCCTTTTTGCTCTTTAAACACTAATATTCCTGTAGTTGTTTTTTCTACCATAAAACTATCAAAAAACTGACTAGTTCCTGTCATCGGTCCACCAGCTACTAAGTATCCACTTTCTAAATCTTCAGCGTAACCACCAGTTTTATCAATAATCTCAGATGCTAATGTACCAATTTTAACTAAAACATTTTGAGGATTCTTAATACCTTCACCACTTACAGTGATAACTCTCTCTACAGAAGGCATCTTTTTAGATACTGCATCATTAATTGCAATTAAAGTACTTACGTTACTTACAACAGCACCAGTCTCACATGGCAATCCTTTATAAGTTTTCTTTTGTACCTTCTCTACAATATATTTCTCCCAACCTGCAGGATAAACATCTTTTAGAATATATAAACTAATATTTTCTTCTTTTGCTAGTTCTTCTTCCAAAAGGGCAATAACATCTTTATGACACTCTTTAACTGCGATAACAGTCCTTTTAGCATCATTTGCAATCATTGCATACTTAATCCCTTGGATTAAATCTTTTACACGATGTTTAATTGAAACACAATCACAAGTTAAGTAAGGCTCACACTCAGCTGCATTTACAATTAAAGTGTCAGTTTGAAACTTAGGATGTGTGTATTTCACATGAGTTGGAAATCCAGCTCCTCCCATCCCTACAATTCCTGCTAAACGAATTGTTTCAATAATACCTTCTTTTGTTAAAGGTTGTTCTTTAAGGTAAGTTACTTCTTCTTTAAAGTTATTTTCAATTTCAATTGCAGATATTTTTCTCCCAGATGGATGCCATACCTTCTTATCAACTGCTGTAACTTTACCACTAACAGAAGAATGTGTTATTACTGGAAAGTATGCTTTTGAAATTGTCAAAACATCACCAATCTTAACTTCATCTCCTACTTTAACTAAAACTTCATACTCTAAATCAGGTCTTTGGGCTGGAAAGTAAACATACTTAGGATTTAGATACTCCAAGATCTTTTGATTCTTCGTAAGTTCCTTATGCCCTTTATGCTCAGAAATATGAGTTGCTTTCGTCATTCCTAATGGCATATAATTGTCCTCCTCCTCTATTTTATCTTCTTGATAACTTTATTTGCCTTTGACTTATAAGTCAAATGAATTTCATAATATTGATCTAATAAATTATTGATTTTATCTAAATACTTTAAATCAAACATTTCTTCATTTAGATCTTCTAATTTTGTATAATACATCACGATAATAGTTTTCATAAAATCATCTAGTTTTATTAAACTATAATCATTACATTCTTTACAAATCAATCCTGCTTTATTTAAGCTAAAGCCAATTAAATTTTCTTTTGAACCACATAAAACACATCGATTTAAAACAGGTCCAATTCCTAGTAAGTATAGCAGCTTTAACTTAAAAATAGCTATATAATATAAATTCTCAGTTTCTTCTAACTTATCTAAAGTAAAGATTACAAACTGATAAAATAAATCATAATCACTTACATGATTAGCAAAATCATAAGTGTAATCTAATACCTCTAAAGCACCTAACAATAATTCATAATTAGCTTTGATCTTTGAATAATTATTTAAAACTTTACCTTGTTTTAAAACATTGAAATTATTCTTTGAACTAAAGTCAAAACTAATCTTAGTTAGGGGAACAGAGTAACTTGCATTCTTCGCATTTACTTTATAAGCCCCTCTAACTAAATAACTTTTTAATCCTATACTTGTTAGAACATAAGCTATTTTTGAATCTTCTTGATATTTTTGTTCTTTAAGAACTAAGCCTTCTAAAAGATTACTCATAGCCTGCTTTTTTAACTCCTAAATCAGAACTGCGCCAGTTTGGTTCAACAGTAACATAAAGCTCTAAATAAACTTTTCGTTTAATTGTTCTCACAATCTCTTTTCTTGCTTCAGTTCCAATTTCTTTAAGCATCAAACCATTTTTACCAATAACAATTCCTTTTTGACTAGCCTTCTCTACAATCACCTTTGCCTCAATTACAAGTAAATCTTCTACTTCTTCATCTTCTTTAATACTTTCAATAATTACCCCAACAGAGTGTGGTATTTCTTCACGAGTTAAAAGTAAAATCTTTTCTCTGATAATCTCTGAAATCATAAAGGCTTCAGATTGTAAATTTTCTGTATCTTCAGAAAAGAAAGGTTCTCCTTCAGGTAAATAACTAATTGCTTTATTAAGCATACGCTCTACATTATTACCATCAAGACTAGAAATATAAAAGACCTCATCAAATGGTAGTTCATTCATTAAACTTAAAACATTTTCTACCATATAAGCTTCATTTTTTAAATTGTCAATTTTATTTACAACTAAAAACTTTGGTGTGTCTAAATTCTTTAAACTTTTTAAAATTAACTTATCTTCGTCATTAATCTTTTGATTACAGTCAATCATATAAAGAATTAAATCAACATCATAAAGTGAAGCAAATGCTGCCTTATTCATTTTCTTATCTAAAGCAGTTTTTCCTTTTTGCACTCCCGGTGTATCTACAAACACAATTTGCGCATCTTCACTATTATAAACACCCCTTAAAACATTTCTTGTTGTTTGCGGTTTATGAGTTGTAATTGCAACCTTTTTTCCAATTACATAATTTAAAAAGGTGCTTTTACCAACATTACTTCTACCAATAATAGTTACAAACCCTGATCTACTTTTTGGCATCATCCATATCGCTTTCTTTAAAACTGAAAGGTAATAATTCTTTAATTGTATATATTTTAGTAACTTTTTTAAGATTAGTAAGAATAATCGGTGTGTCTTCTTTTAAAAGCTCAGACATTACCTGTCTACAAGCTCCACATGGTGAAACAGGCTCTAAAGTATCAGCTAACACTAACATCTTCACAATATCATCTTTTCTATAGCCTAAAGCATAGACTTTAAAAAGCGCAGTTCTTTCTGCACAATTAGATAAGCCATAAGATGCATTCTCTACATTAGCACCACTTACAATTGTCCCATCTTTTAATAAAACAGCTGCACCTACATGAAAATTAGAGTATGGAGCATAAGCATTATTAAATGCTTTTAATGCTTCTTTGTATAGTTTTTCCATATCCTTTACCTCTTTATTTAAAAAGTTTCTTTAATAATTCTTCTTCTTTTTTTACCATAACTTCATGATCTTCATCTTTAATATGATCATAACCCATTAAGTGTAAAATCCCATGAATTAATAGTCTAGCAAATTCTTCCATTTCGCTATGTTCATATTCTACAGCTTGAAGTTTAACTTTATCTAAAGAAATGAATATGTCTCCTAAATAATCTTCTTCTGTATCGGGAAAAGATAAAACATCAGTAGTTTTATCAAGATCACGATACTGAAAATTAATATCTCGCATTTGTTTATCGTTTACAATTATTAATGATAAACTCATTTTATCTTTAAATAGTTTTGCGATTTTCTTAATTAAATCTTCAAACTCAAATTCTTCTTTAACTTCTAAAAATAGATTAATTTTCATTATCTTCCTCATAACGCTTAATGATTTCAAATAACAATGGGTGTCTCATTACATCTCTACTATCAAATTCGATAAACTTAACACCTTTGATATTTTTTAATCTATAGTAAGCATCAACTAAACCAGAGTCAGATTTTCTAGGTAAATCTATTTGGGTGATATCACCAGTAACTATCATTTTTGAATTAAAACCAAGTCTAGTTAAAAACATCTTCATTTGCATCTTTGTAGCGTTTTGCGCTTCATCTAAAATGATAATCGCATTTTCTAAAGTTCTACCTCTCATATAAGCAAGTGGTGCAATTTCAATAATCTTCTTGTTAACATACTTTTCTTGATTCTCACTACCAATTGCTTCTGTAATTCCATCATATAAAGGAATTAAATAAGGATCTATTTTCTCTTTTAAATCTCCTGGTAAAAAACCTAGCTTTTCTCCTGCTTCTACTACTGGTCTTACCAAAACAACTTTACTTATTCTTCCCATCTTTAATGCTTGCATTGCATATAAAACAGCTAAATAAGTCTTTCCAGTACCTGCAGGCCCAATTCCAAAAACAATATCATTGTGTTCCATTGCTTTAATATAATCAACTTGATTTAAAGTCTTAGGGTATATTGATTTACCATTGATTGTTGTGAAAAGAATTTTCTTTTTTGTATATAAATCAATAATCTCTTCTTTATTTTCTAAGCTTAAATTCTTTACTATTGTTAGGATATCAGATTCATTTAGCTTAACTTGGTTTAGTATGTATTCTAAAGTAGAAAAAAGGTTAACTAACTCATCTTTATAAGCAATATCCTCTTGAGGAATCGAAATTTCTCCATGCCTTAACTTTACAGGTATTTGATATTCTTCCTCGATAAAATTAAGAATCCTATTCTGATCTCCTAATAATTTAGCTTCGTTTAAAATGTTCTGCAATTCATAAATAATAGTTTTTGCCATTTAATCACCTTTGCATATTATATCATATTTAATTAGTATTTTCTATATTTTTTCAAATAAAAACACATTAAGTTAAACCTTAATGTGTTTTAATATTCTTAACTTAAAAGCTTATTTTTTCTTTTTATCTTCTTCTTTTAAATCTTCTCTTAAGTGATTATTTCCTCTCATAAAACCTACTCCTAAACTCAAAATTAAGAGTGGTAAAATGATTGTTCCACTATTACAACCTTTAGAAATAAACTCAACTTCTAGTTCAATTGTTGTGCCATACTCAGCACTATAGACTTTTAATGAAGTTTTGCCTTTTGATAAACCTTTATATTTTAGACCATCAACTTCAAAAATATCATGTTCAGGTACTTTTAAGATAGCATCTTGGATACTAGTTTTAACTTCAACTTTTTCTCCCACTTTAGCTTTTTCTTTGT
>ERZ795058.1609-NODE-1609-length-29718-cov-19.867950_pt1 | contig 29718 bp, 30 predicted proteins | sample MGYA00375142_ERZ795058 | MGnify/ENA primary metagenome ERZ795058 (study PRJEB30187, sample SAMN05720210) | activated sludge metagenome | isolation source: anaerobic digester from wastewater treatment plant | place: Japan | collected 2015-04-20 ... | reverse complement strand
CACTGCGTCACCAGCTTGTTGAACTGCAGAAACTCGACAGGGCAGGAGGCGAAGCCTACCTAGCAAAACTCTATCAGAGTATTGCAACTTCCGCCAATGCGGAATATTATGCAAACCAGATAAAAGAATACAGTCTGCGCCGCCGTCTTATTGAAACATCAGGTGCGGTAATTGAAAGCTGTTACGATATCAGCAGGGAGACTTCTGAGGTTCTTGATGACGCCGAGAAAATGGTCTTTCAGGTTACCGAAAGACGAATCAGTACGCAGGTTCAGTCGATTCAGCAGATTGTCGGGGACGCCGTTACAAGAATAGAGCGTCTCATTGAAAATAAAAAGGGAGTAACCGGTCTGGCATGCGGTTATTCTGAACTTGATAACATGCTTACAGGATTTCATCCGTCGGAACTTATCATTATGGCGGCACGTCCTGCGATGGGAAAAACAGCGCTTGCCCTCAATATGATGGTAAATGTTGCAGTAAGGGAAAAACGGCCGGTTTTTTTCTTTTCTCTTGAAATGCCTTCAGTACAGCTTCTCATGCGATTGATTTCGATTGAAGCGATGATTGAGCTTCAAAAGCTCAGAACCGGTTTTTTGAATAATGATGAATTAAGAAGAATATATGCAGTTGCCGATAAGTTTTCGGCATGTCCGATGATAATAGATGATACTCCGGGTCTTACGATTACAGAGATCAGGGCAAAGGCCCGCCGTGCATCCCAGAAGGAAAGACTGGGGATAATTATAATCGACTATCTTCAGCTGATTACGACTACGACAAAAGGCGAACGTCATCAGCAGATAGGCGAAATTTCGCGCGGACTGAAGCTTCTTGCACGCGAACTTGAGTGTCCGGTAATTGCTTTGTCCCAGCTTTCTCGAGCTGTTGAGTCCCGTTCTGACCAGATTCCACAGCTTTCTGACTTGAGAGAATCAGGTTCAATCGAGCAGGATGCTGACGTTGTTATGTTTATTTACCGCGAAGAAAAAGTTAAGAAAGATACGGAAAGAAAAGGCCGTGCCGATATAATTGTGGCTAAACAGAGAAACGGTCCGACAGGTACAGTTGAGCTGATGTTCTGGGATAAGTTTACCAAGTTCAATAATCTTGACACGGTTCATTCTTATGATGAGGCAATTCCGGCTGGACAATGATAAGTTTTAATCCGGTAATTTCGATATTTGAAGCCGTCGGAAAGTATATGATTTTCCTCGGCGAAACAGTCAAATGGACTTTCCGCAAGCCCTTTGACGGAAAAAATATCCTGAACCAGATGCTTGAAATAGGATACAAGTCCCTTCCTGTAACATCTATAACTATATTTTTTACCGGAATGGTAATGGCTCTTCAGATAGGAAAGTCGATGGACGCGATAATGCCGGGTTCATCGGTTTATATCGGAAGCGGTGTTACTATTTCGATGTTCAGGGAACTTGCTCCTGTTCTTACAGCACTTCTTCTGGCCGGAAGAATCGGTTCGGCTATTGCAGCTCAGATTGGATCAATGAAAGTGACAGAGCAGATTGATGCACTTGTAACACTTTCAACGAATCCCATTCAATATCTTGCTGTACCACGTCTGATAGCTGCATTAGTAATGACTCCTTGTCTGACATTAATATCAGATCTTATGGGAGTTGTAGGCGGATCAATAATTGCTTTTTTCGCATTAGGCGTGACTCCTGACAAATACTATGACAATATTATAGCCTATGTCACGATAGAAGATTTTTTCAGCGGATTTTCCAAATCTTTTGTTTTTGGTGTTGAAATAGCTTTAATAGCCTGTTATGAGGGATTCAATACCACGGGCGGAGCCGAAGGAGTAGGAAGATCGACAATTCAATCGGTAGTTAAAGCGTCGATGGTAGTCTTGATTTCGGATTATTTTTTAACATATCTTATGCAGGTAATTTGAGGGAAAAATGGAACCATTAGCAGTACGTAAAAAAAAGTTTTTTGATACACTGGAATCTGAAGGCATAAAGAAAGATATTATTGAAGCGTTTAAGGCAGTTGATCCTGTGAGATTTTTTGATAAAATGTTTCAGGATAAGTTTTATACGAATGACTTTATTCCCGTTGGTTACGGAGAAAAAAGCGATTCCATATATCTTGCGGCTAAGATGATCAATGCTCTTTCTCCGGCTGAGAATATGAGAATTCTTGAAGTAGGAACAGGTTCGGGTTTTTCCACTGCCGTATTATCTCTTCTTTGCAGAGAGGTGTTTACAATCGAAATGGATGAAAGGCTAGCGGCATCTGCGAAAACTAGACTTTACGCGCTTGGTTATGAAAATATCCGTTTCTTTTCAGGAGACGGAACCGATCCGGAAATGGATTTGAGCGAACTAGACAGTGCAATTATATGGGGAGCCTGCTATAAGAGGCCGATTTCAACACTTCAATATGTTAAAAGACGCGGTGTGATGGTGTTTCCTATGGGACCTGAGCACATGCAGCAGATTGTCATTATACGAAATGAACCGGATGTAAATACCGGAGCGAATTTTAAAATGAGTTTCGGCGAGCAGGGAATTTTTCCTCCGATTCAGGGAAAATACGGATATGACAAAGTCCTTGATATCGGATCGGAAATAATGGTTGAGACAAACGAACTCGATGAACTTCCTGAAGAAAAGGATAAATAAGGTTTTTCTCTGAAGAAAATAAATGTTTATTGCTAAGCGCTTTCTGCCGAAAATATAAACAGCCATGATCTTCGGAGAAAAAGATGCAAGATTTTGATCTATACGTGAAAAAACAGGGCGGTTATTCGCCAGCCTATTTTGAAAATCCCGATATCGAGTACCATTCGAGAGGGGCGGAAGTAATCAAAAACAATGAGAAGAAGCAGGGAAATTTTAACCGCACTCTGACCATTGCAGCTGCTCTTTGTATCATTTCTTTTACGGCCGGAATGGTAGTCGGAATAAAATTTACAGGAGATCCCAACAAACCCATTGTTGATGAAAAGACAATGCAGGCTGTAAATGAACTAAAATCTCTTGTTTCAAAAAATCCGGATCAGATTCAGTCTACAAGTGATGTTTATCCGAAAGAAGAATATCCATTTGCGGTTAAAATTAATGAAACAATGTCTCTTGATGATTCAAAAAAAGCAGCTGATGCTCTCAGCAAAAGGGGACATACTGTAATTCTTGCTAAAAACGGAGAAGATTATAATCTTTTTATCGGACCCTTTAAGACAATGGAAAATGCTGAAAGTTCCTTGCAAAAAATCAGGGAATATAAGGACTATGCCTTCTGCCGCAATTCTGTTGTAATAAAGAGAATTTGATGATAAGAAGAGCAAATATTTCCGACATAGAAGATATACTAAGTATTCTCGAGCCTTATACAAAAGAAGGTATTGTTCTGAAAAGAACTCATGAAGAGATAGCAGACAGTATTGAACATTTTTATGTTTCCGAAACTGAAGGAAAACTTTCTGGTGTTGCGGCTTATTTTACGTATAGTCCTTTGCTTGTTGAAATTCGTTCTCTTGCAGTCAGAAAAAGTTTTTTCGCCAAAGGAATCGGGAAGAGGCTTGTTAAAAAAATAATACATGATATCAGGGAAATTAATCCTAAAGTAAAAATCTTCGCTCTTACTCTTTCTCCGGAATTTTTTGCCAAATGCGGTTTTAAGAAAGTCGAAAAGGAAACACTTCCTGAGAAAATTTGGAAAGACTGTGTTAACTGCATAAAACAGAATGAATGCGATGAAATCCCGATGGTGTATGCGGAATAATTATGCAGAGAATGGAACGACGGAAACAGAACAGAGTAAAAACCGATAAATTTACTATAGAATACCGTTTTGTTGCAGATGATTTTATGACGCAGGTTTCAGTTTTAAACGTAAGTGAAACCGGAATTTGTTTTTTGCGGCAATCACCGATAAATAAAAATGATCAGATAGAACTGATGTTTCCATTCAAAGACGGAAAAATATTCTTGAGAGCTAAAGTTGCGAGAGTAGACGGACGAGAAGTCGGAATAATGTTTACTGATTCACCAGAAAAAATAGAAAAATTTTGTTTAAGTTTTAATAGAGAATACCGCCTTGTAAGAAGCGAAAAAAACCCGCAGAATAGTGAAGAAGAAACATCGCAGAACACCCAAGACCTCGACGATATATTATCAGATGTCTAAATTTTCCCGAGTGTCGGAATACAATCAAAGGCTACTTTCGATGCCTTATGTTGCGACTTCCTGTCGCATATTGAAGGCATCGCTTTGCAGGGATTGTTCCTGCTGCCTTTGTAATTTCTTGTTCGCATGGTCTCATGCGATAAGAACAAAGGGCGTTTCACGCCCTTTCCCCGGTTTTGGTTCTTTCTTTTGAGCGCCCAAAAGAAAGAACCGCAAAGAAAAGGCGCTGGGGATATCCCCAGTCCCCTTAACTTCTTTTTCTCTCATTTATCTTTATTTAAAGTGCTTAGCGCACTTTCGTGATTTTTAAAATCATGCATCTTATAATATCATTACGCGTTTATTCGCTGTGCTCAGCATACGCGTAATTTTTTCTGCTTCATTGTGCTCAGTTCTGTTCAAAGAAATCCCTCCAATCTCCTCAACTCTCTGCATTCCTTCCATGAGTCTCAGTTTATCCGTTCTCTTTATCTCGAAATTATATTCTTCTTCGCCTTGTCATCTTCTTCCATTACTATTGCACTAAACTCTTTATCTCCGGATTCTACTTCCATAAATTCAAGGTCTTCTATCTTTTCTTTTTTTAGAAGCATAGAGAGCTTTTGATTATTCTATCCCGTAAAAGTGTTTAACGACACTTCAGTTTGATTTTGAAATGATTCTGGCAAAGATAATAAATTTACGTTTTCAAAAACAGATTGAATCTATTCTATCATAGTTACTCAATTATTATCAATAATATAAAGCATGTTATTATAAAACCTTGAAAGGATAAAAAAGCAACTAATGCATAAAATCTTGATTTTTTTCTCAGTAAATACAAAACTGAATTTTCATTATTATCTACCGAAAAGAAAAATTTTATAGGGATTCCTATTAAAAAAAAATCTTTTAATCCACAGATTCTGTATGATTTATTGTATATTTCATGATATAGCATTTCTAGCATCTTTTTATATTCATTAAACTTCTTATTAGATAGAAACACAGAAACTATAACACATATAAACTGAATCAAAGGTAAAATTGATAAAAAATTTAAATTCATACGATACCCATTTATTTTAATACTATTCCTGCATTTTGGAGTGAACCCCTAAAACTGTAAAGGAAATCATTCTTCTTTGTAAACATTCTGACTCATTCTGAACTCAACCGGAGTCATTCCTCCGAGAGATGAATGCGGTCTATATCTGTTATAAAAGTCTACAAATCTAAATATAGATTCTGCTGATTCCTCCTTTTTTATATTCTGAAATATTTATCTTCTGTCTTTTTAAAGTCTTTTGAACAATTCAGAATGTGCATATTAATAAGCATTTCAAACACTCATTGAAATCTTCATTACAAGCTCTTTAACACGATTCACATAAGGACCCGAAATATATCTAACATCAGCCTACGTATAGTGAATACATACGTTAAGATCCGGTAGATTAAAATGCGCATTTCCCAATGCTGTAAGTACAAACTCGGTATCATTTTTGTCTGAAACAGCTCGACCTATTGTTTCATGATTATAACGATCTAATAAGGCCGCGCAAAAATGATCTTTCCCTTTTATATTATACGTGGTATCATCACCTGTTATAACCTGATTGATTCCTGTTGTTAAAATATCCTTTGGAATGTTCGAATATTTCTTATAGTTATGCCGCGAATCAGTTGTTACGCTGCCACTCTGAACCTTGTCCTGCCACTTATAAAAAGTAGTTGGGGAAATTCCTTCACGATTTGACATAGCACCAGCCGTTGTTATTCCGGATGAGAGTTCAAGTCCCAATTTTCTCATGTATTCTTAGTTGAAATGGTTTCTTTTTATCATGTTATTATTATATAAATCTGAGTTATTTTGTCACTACAGTTTTATGGGGTCAGTTCAGATATTGAAAGATAATTGATAGAACAGCAATCAAAAGTTATAAAAAAAGTTTAGTATAAAAGTGTATTTGTTTTGAGGATTCGGTTAAGAATTTGAGTATAATGTGAGTTGATTAAATCATTAATGTGTTAAATATTTCAATTGCTTTACTTTCAATCGTGTTTTCAATGTCAGATACGCGCTTTTGCGCACTAGTTTTTTGGAGAATATAAATGAAAATAACTGTGTTTAACGGCAGTCCGCGCGCGGAAAAGGGAAATACTCATTTTATGGTGAAAGCCTTTCTTGAGGGTGCGGAAAAGGCAGGTGCCGTGACCAATAATATATTTCTTTCTAAAAAGAAAATAAATCCGTGTATGGGCTGTTTTACCTGCTGGCTTAAAACTCCCGGTGTTTGTGTTTTCAAAGATGATATGAAGTCTCTTCTTTCTGAAGTTCTCTCTTCCGATATAATTGTTTTTGCTTTTCCTCTATATGTTGATAATGTCAGCGGGCAGATGAAGATTTTCATGGACAGGCTGATGACGCTTGCTGATCCGCGTATAACGAAAGACGAAAATGGTGAGTCGCGTCATCAGAAGCGGTACGATCAGCCGTCACCGGGTGTTGTGGTAATTTCAAACTGCGGTTTTCCGGAGTATTCTCATTTTCAGGTTGTAAGTCTGCTTTTCAAGCGCTTCGCGCGCAATCTTCATTCAAAAGTGCTGGGTGAAATTTATAGAACGGAAGGGGAGCTTCTTTGCCATAAAAAACTTTTGCTCAAACCGGTTCAGTTCAAGTATAATAAACTTATGAACAAATGCGGAGAGGAAATTGTTAAAAATAATAAATTGTCGCAGAAAACTATTTCGGCACTTCAGAAACAGCTTGTTCCAAAGGATTTCTATGTTAAAGAAGCGAATAAATATATTCAGAAAAGAATTGATGAAAGCGGAAGATATAAGAAAAGGTAAAGCCTTGAAACTGTTATCTTATTGAATACTCTTAATATGTATTGTAATGACACTAAATAGTTTTTACGTCACTAATTTTAAAAATCCGGTAAAAAAAATTACTGAATGTCAATTTTTTTACCGGAAAAATCTTAACACTATTTAATAACTACAAATTCTCCATAATAGGCTTTCTCGTCGTAATAATTATAACCTAGATTAAAATTGATATTTTTCTCAGTAAGCTGCTCTTTAAGCTTTTCAAGAGTCGGTCTAACTTTTAATGTACCGAAAATTACACTGTCTTTAAAATATTCCATTATTAAAGCAATTTTGGTATCTTTTTTATCAGTAATATCGAAAATTAAATTTCCATTACTATCATATATTTTTCCATAATACCTTAGAGTGTCAAAAGGTCCATATTTTTTATATCCATAACCTCCCTCAACAAAACCACTATATTTACTGCATTGAACATAATGAAAAAGAACGATATCAGCGTCATTTTCTTTTGTAATTTTTTTAATATATTCAGGATTTAAGTCATACCAAAGATTGCCACTCCATGAATGAATTCCAAACTTAAGTGGATATTTTTGGGTTTCTATTACTACTTGTGAATCTATTTTATCAGTATGAATTATAGTTTGAAACTTGTATTTACCTTCTTTCATGGTTTTTTCAACCCATGCATCAAAAAAATGCTTTTTCTCATTCACCAATTTGTAAAGTTCATTTTTAAATTCATCCGGATAAAAAGCTCCAACTACATTATCTTTATAATCTTTCTGCATCATTTGATCAGGAACATAAAGAGGTATGATGATAATTTTCTTATAAGATTTCATCTGATCACGGCTTACTTTTAGCGTGCTTGTACTGCTGCAGGAAAGAAAAAATGAGGCAATTAAAACAAAAACAAGCAAAGATACTTTTTTCAAAATTAACTCCTTCTTTATAATAATTATATGAAAAATTACTTTATAAAATGTGGTGTCAATGATAATTCAAAAAAAAGATATTAAATATATTCAGACATCTTATTAAAAGGTTTAATCTTATTCAAAACCGCTTCTCTTGAAGAATTTGCGTAGCAATAAAGACAAAAATGCGGACAAGAATCATAAGCGCCGATATCGCAGCTGAGAATGCATCCGCAGTTTTTTCTCTGCCCGCGATCTTTGAGATAATACTCATCGCGAAAAAGAGATGGACGAAGAAATTGATGCAGTTCCGCGTCATCGGATATTTTAAGAAGCAGTTCATCGTCAATGCATCTGTTCGGCATAATGCCGTAAATTGAATAATCTATCGAATCTGCACATGAAGCGATTTGAAAATCAGGATTAAGTTTTTTTAGTTCAGGGATTATTGATGAAAGCTTTTTTGCAACATCGATTTTTTCTTCGAGGGTTGCCTGATATTTTTCCGGAGTAAGTGAAAAGATATCTTTTCTTGAACTGAAAGCCCGCTTAACTTTTCTGTATAATTCAATTTCAACGAAGCTGAAAACAAGCTTGTCTGTAAACGTAACAATTTTATCAGCTATTTTCATGATTCGTTCAATCAGATCATCAAAAGAAGTTATATCTGTTTTAATCAGAGGATCAAACCTCCATATAACTTTTTCCTTTCCGATTTTTTCTGACAATCGTTTAAAAGTTTCAATACGCTTATTAAGTTTTGGGAGACCCGGTTCAAGATTTTCTTTTTCGTAATCATTAAGAGTAAACTGAAAATAATAGGCGATTTTTCGTGTGTTGAAATAACTGAGGTTTTCCATTAGAGGATCGGGATTTTTACTCCAGAAGACGATTGCTTTAACTTTTTCGAGAGAAAAATATGAAATCTTTGACCGGTCATATGGGTTGATTTTTGCCACATATCTTTGCTCGAATCTATTAATGAGCCAGTCAGAATAAAACGCAGGAATGTCCGTTGCTCGGCTTGCCGAAATTATAAGCGGAGCGGTTATTTCTCCGAATTGGGGATGAATTATTTTCGGAAACTCAGCCTTTTTTCTGTTATTATTCATGAGATAGGATAAAAATTCTTAAAAACTAAATAAAAACAAGTCTTAAATCTGAATTATATTAATTATCAGAATGAAGTTTGACTTAAAGAAACGCTTTACAAATGCGGATTTGATTTTAAAATTAGAGAAAATACGATTTATCGCATTATACAAGGATTTTATGAAATTTACCGAATTTAATTTTCACCCCGATATTCAGAAAGGAATTGATTCAGCGGGTTTTTCAGAAGCGACACCTGTTCAGGAACAAACATTTAAACACACTCTTGCTGCTAAAGATATTCTTGCCCAGTCGCAGACCGGAACCGGAAAAACAGCAGCGTTTCTGCTTTCAATTTTTCAGCTGTTTATGACGGATAAAATAAAAAGAAAGAAGGCGCTCATTTTAGTTCCGACACGTGAACTTGCCGTACAGATTGAGGAAGAGGCAAAACTGCTCGGAAAATATCTGCCGTATAAAATAGGAAGTTTTTACGGAGGAGTAGGCTATGCGAAGCAGGAAATGCTTCTTCAGGACGGTGTTGATTTCTGTATAGCTACTCCCGGCAGACTCATTGATTTTTTAAAAAGCAAAAAGCTTTCTCTTTCAGAATTCGGAGCGGCTATTGTTGATGAAGCCGACCGAATGTTCGACATGGGTTTTATCCCCGATATCCGATTCATTCTTAAAAAGATGCCGCCTGCCGGAGAAAGAATCACGATGCTTTTCAGTGCGACACTAAGTTCAAAAGTCCGTTCTCTTGCATGGGAATATATGTCATCTCCTGCTGAAATAGAAATATCGCCAGAGTCGGTTACAGTGGATGCCATAGAACAGACTCTATATCATGTCGGCGGAGACGAGAAGATGAAAATGCTTCTTGGAATTTTGAAAAATGATAAGCCTGAAAGCGCTATAATATTTTCAAACACAAAGAACAAGGTTGAAGAGATTTCATTCCGTTTGAAAAACAACGGATTCGATAATGAGTATATCATTGGTGATCTTCCGCAGAAAAAACGCCAGCGAATTATCGACGGCATTAAGGAAGGAAAGATCAAGTTTCTTGTTGCAACTGATGTCGCAGCCCGGGGACTGCATGTGGATGACCTGGATATTGTAATTAACTACGATCTCCCTGATGATTGCGAGAATTATGTTCACAGAATCGGCCGTACTGCGCGTGCAGGAAAGAAGGGAAGAGCAGTTGCTTTTGCTTGCGAAAAATTCGTTTATAATCTGCCTGCAATTGAAAACTATCTCGGCAGGAAAATTCCTGTAGGCGTGATTGATGACTCAATGCTTGCGGAAGATTCGAGCAAAGATATCCGTATGCCGCGTGATGATAAACGTCATCACATGCAGAAAAATCAGTCTCATGACAGAAGACAGGATAAATTCGCGAAAAAGACAAATGCAACTCATTCTTCTTATGATAAGCCTGTTCATAAAAAGCATATTGTGTTTGATAAAGATTCTGAGAATAAGAAACAGTTTCCTTCTCAGGATAATTTTCAGAATAGAAACAAACCAAAACCTCAGTTCAAAGGTAAACCGAAAGGGTCGGTTGAACAAAGAGTTGAATATTACCGTAAAAAATACGGAGAGAATTTCAAGGTTTCTGAGGAAATGATCAAATCCGAAAAGAAGAAAAAATCAATTATCGGAAAAATACTCGGCATTTTCGGAATTAATAAATGAGCGGTTGTTCCTGTAAAGACTGTGTAAGTGCGTGCTTGAATGATCCGGGGAGACTTATTCCTTCGGATCTTCCGAAAATTGCCGGAAAGCTTAAAATTTCTGTAAGTGAACTTGTAGATACTTATCTTGTAAAAAAGAAATATATTCACAAAAACATAACAGTAATAATCCCTGCTCCTGCAAAATTAAAAGGCAAAAACCTTCTGTGTCAGCCCGGAAAGATCGCACCAGATTATTACGAAGAAGAAAAAGGCAGATGTATTTTTCTTTCTGAAGAGGGATTATGTGCGGTACATGATGTGAAACCTTATGAATGCTCGGCTTATATGGGATGCAAAAACACTTTTCTCGGAAGACCTTACAAAACAAGAATGGTTGAGGATTTTTTTATTTCTAAATGGCGCGGAGTAATGTTTTCTTGACTTTCTCGGAAAAATTATAAAATTTATATAGAATAGAAATCAGGCTGGTCTTTATGGATGTTAGATGCAAAAAATGCGGAAAAGTTCATTCAATTCCCGATAACTCTGTCGTAAATAAAAAAGTTCATTTTTTCTGCTCGGAATGTTCCAATAAAATTGTAATTGATACTAGAAAAGAACTAATATCGTTCAGATCTGCCAAGGAAGAAGCGGACAAGCCTGTTTTTGAAGACATTTTCAAAGGATTTAGATTCGGGTTCATTCCATTTAATATTTCTCTGGGTGTTTTATACTTTTTTGCAGTTTTTGCATTTCTACTAATCGGTGCAGTAATTTTAAAAAAAAATAGTCCATTTTTTGTTTCGCATCCGGTATTGTCTATTTCTGCAGTTATATTGGCTGCTTTGATTTTATTTTTTTTATATAATCTTCTTCTATATTTCTTTTCGAAAATTATTCTATTCAGAAAAAATAATCCGAAACGCAAACATATTGATTTAAAGATTGTGACCTATGATTTTAGGGATGATTTTTTCTCAATCTTTATTTCATCAATAGGTTTAACCGTTATCGCCGGATTAGCCTGTTTACCTGCTTATTTTCTTGGAAAAGCTTCGCTTCTTTACTCGGCTTTAGCGGCTCCGTTTGTTTCTGTTCTTGTCTTCTTTATAATTATATTTGTTGTTTTAAAGAATTTTACAGCTGCAGCAATTGCCTATGATTCATATCTGGTAAAGGAATCAATTCGGTCACTTATTAAGTTTTTTTACAGTGAATTTTTCAATATTCCTTTTTATTTTTTTATAATTGAAATAGTATTCGGATTCTTTTATTCCATTATATTTTCAATAGCAGCAATATCTCTATCTTCTTCTTATACCTTTTTCATGGCTCTTATTTCAGGATCATCTGTATCAGATAATCCAATGGTCAATTTTTTTCTAAGATTCGGAACAGGATCATCGAAGGCTTCTCCTGTTGTGACTTTTGGAGGAGCAGTGTTTCTCTTGGTGGGATTTGTAATAGTTTCAGTTTTATTTTCTTCTATAATCAACGTACGTCAGGCACTATTTACCGAAGCCGTTTTGATAATGAAAAAAAATCCGTCAAAATCCGTGAGCCGGAGACTCATTCTTATTTTTATTTTATCTTTGTTTATTATTATTTCTGTTTTATGTGTCTTTTTTGCAGGTAACGTTATGACATCTTTCGCTGCATTGTTGAACCTGATATCAGGTTTAATTAAATAGCTACAGGTAAAAGATTGTGAGATCAATTACTGCATATAAAAATGCCGCTACCGCAAATGTGATTGCAGTGTAATCTATAAGCCTCATTGACGAAAAGCCGGATTTCAGTTCACCAGTATAGTTTCTGGATTCGAGAGCCATTGCTGTTTCTTCTGAATGCCTGAGTGCGGCTGTTATCATTGAAATAGAAAAACTTGTCAGCAGTTTTGGAGATAAAACCGCAGAACGGATTTTTACAGCTTTAAATTTATAAGTCCATATTGTTGAAAACATTTTAACGTTTAAAGCGGAAAGAGATATTATAGTGCTTATTCCACAGTATCTTAAAAAAGGAAAAGGACTTATTAAAAAAGAAACTGCTTTTGATAGAGAAAGCATATCTGTTGATAGAACCATGAGAATGCCAAGATATGATGATGATAATATTTTAGCAGGAAGAATCCATGAGCTATTTATGTTAAAGATAAAACCGTTTTGATATGATACAGCTTTTATAATTAAAACAGATAAAGAAAAGATGAATACCGGAAGTGTGAATTTAAGTGATCTAATTCTTATTCCGCTTGATAAAATAAATCCTGTTAGTGCGCTCAAAAATAAAAAAGGGAGTATTTTATCCGAAGCGAAACTTGCTGAAGAAAGAAGAAATAAAGAAATTATTTTCGTTTTTGCATCAAGTTTCATTTTCAAGCCAAGTCATTTCTTTTAAACGGGAAGCTTTTAACGGACGGACTCCGAACCGGGCTAAATCAGGACAAACTTTTTCCGGTTTTCCGTCAGCGGAAATCCTGCCTTTGTTCATTACTATTATACGCGTAGAATGTGCTGCAATTTTTTCCAGATCATGGGTAACTACGATGATTGTTTTTTTCTTTTTTCTGAGATCAAGCATAAGCTGCAGAACAAAAATTGTTCCTTCATAATCTAAATTCTCAAAGGGTTCATCAAAAATAATAATTGAAGAATCGTTTACGGCAGTTGAAGCTATTGCAAGTTTTCGTTTTTCTCCGCCTGATAAATTATATGGAAAAGAATTTTCAAAGCGGCTCATGCCAAGTTGTTTTAGAATGCGTTTTGATTTAATTCTCGCATTGGTTTCGCTTATTCCGGCATTTTGAGGTCCGAACATTACATCTTCAAGAACAGTCATTCCGATTATCTGTGCATCAGGATTCTGAAAAACGTACGAAATCTTAGAACGTATTTCTGATTCTGCCATATTATCTTTTCCGAAGAAAAAGATATTTCCTGAAGTCGGTTTATAGAGTGCGTTCAAATGCTGAAGAAAAATAGATTTCCCTGAACCGTTGCGGCCTGTAAATATAATAAACTCATTTTCGTAAATGGAAAGAGAAACATCCTTGAAGGCGAAATTTCCGTCTTTGAATGCATAACTAAGTTTTTCTGTTCTAACGAGTTCAGTCATGAGTCGATATTTTATTCGAAAGAGTTTTGTCTATAGTAATAGCAGCAGCAGCTTTTATGATATCAGGAATTATAAAAGGAATTAGACCGAAAGCCAATGCTTTATTAAAGCCAAAAGTCGGAATCATCCATGAAACTCCGATACTATAAACAACAATAATGAAAATCAGAGATGCGCCGACGGATGAAAAATAGAAATTGAATTTCATTTTATTTCTGAATAAAGAAGCAAGAAATGATGCGGGGATATAAGATAACAGAAAACCCCCTGTCGGACCTAAAAAATGAATAATGCCTGATTTTCCGCCGGAAAATACCGGAAGACCTATCAGTCCGGCAAAAAGATAAACACTTATAGTCAAAAGCATTAAACGCGGTTTTAAGAATAGAGAAGCAAGCAGAATAAAAAAATTCTGAAGAACAATGGGAACAGGCCCTATTGGAAAGGAAATGTAAGCTCCGGCTGTTATAAAGGCTACGAAGACTGCGCAGTATGAAGTTTCACGAATGGAGAAGAAAGATTTCATTAGTTATTACTTTTCCGTATGAGTCATTTTTCTCTGTTGTACATTTAAATTGATTTCTGCTATTGAAGGATTTTCTTTAAGAAAACTCAAAACATCTTTGAGAGGGAAAATTTTACCTTTGTATAATGCAGAAAAAATACTGTTCATCATCTGATAGTCTTCTTCGGTGTCTACAGTAAGACGTAAACCTTCCATGAAGTTTTGTATTTCAACAGAATGCCGTTCAATTGAAAATATTTCCGGATGTTCTTTGATGTAAGGTGTGACATGTTCGTAATGATATGGTCTTTCAGCATTCTCAAAGGCTTCTTTCAGAGCGGAAAACTTAATAATTTCAGTTCCTGTACCGAGAGGAATGTTGGAAATAGAGCAAAGATCAGCTTCTGATTCTGTTGCAATTTCTAGAGCCATTGATGCATAATCAGGATCTGTAAGCGGATTATCCGCTGTTATGCGGATTATAAAATCGGCACCGTATTTAAGTGCTGCATTATAATATCTTGAAAGAACATTATCTTCCGAACCCATAAAGGATTCTATATCGAGAGCCTTTGCTCTTTCAATGAGAGGATTACTTTCAGGAGAATCGGGTACTGCAATAATTACGTGATTAATGCCCTTGATGGCTTTAGCTCTTTCTATTACATGATCAATAAGTGGTTTTCCGGCAAGATCCTTCATACATTTTTCGGAAAGGCGCTTCGAAGTCATTCTTGCCTGTATTATCGCACAGTTTTGTTTTTTTATTCGTTTGCAAACAGCCAATTGATTAAACCTTTAATTAAAAAAAGAATACCATTCATCGCAGATTGCGCAATCAGGATAAGAAGAATAATCTTTTTTATAATTATCTATAAAATACTTTTTTCTTTTATTCCATATGTCTATGAGAGGCTTTTCTAAAACAGAATCTGCTGATTTTGGATCAATATCCTGGCGGCAAAATGGAACTCTTCCGTCAGAAAGTATAAACAAGTCACGCTGAAGATGCCAGCAAGGAGTTCTTTCTATGGGCGAGAGATCATAATACTTTCGGTCTTCAATAAGACCGTGATAAGTATTCTGTTTCATTAATATTATCTGAAAATCTTCTTTTTCCCAGAAGTCATAATACTTATCCAGGAAAGTCTCGGTCTCTTTTATTTTCTGAATCTGCAGATATACTGATTCTTTTCCTAGTATTTCTTTAAGACGCAGTACATTTTTGAAGGCTAAATCAAAATTGGGATAAGAATGAATTCTTGAATATGTTTCTGAATCAAATCCGTTTATTTCAGCGATAATTTTAATTCGCTGGTCTTTTTTTGATGAGAAATAATCAAATAATGCTTCGTCCGAAAATACGGCATCTGTTTCAATTATAAGCATTGATAAAAATGGTGATTTTAATGCAATATCACATGCTTTCAAAAATTCAGAATGATTAAGAGGGTCTCCGCTTCCTGCAAAAGAGACGGCATATTCATGAGAAAAAGCATCCGCTGAGTTAATAATATTTTCAAGAAGAGAAAGCTGCATGTCATCACGTTTGTCTTTAAGTGCGGGAAAAACAGAAGTAATTCCAGAAAAATTACGTTTTCCGGTCAGTTCAATTTCGTAATAGCTTGGAGCGATATAAAGTAATTCTGGATTGTTCTCTATGTGTTCTTTGATTTCAGAATATGCAGGAATTTTTACATTTGAAATCATTCTTTCCATGATTTCTTTGTCGCGCTTGTTCTTTGTCCGGAAAGATATTCTTTTATCACGCAGATCCGGAGCTTTATAGTACAATTCAACGTCGAAGTTATTTATATTTTTCTTAACAACATCTGAAATAGGAAGTATTTGTTCATCGGTTTTCGGCAGAAGTTTAATTAATTCTGCAGAAAAAATCTCACACGCAAGTCCTGAAGGTAAATTTTCACTGTATGTGAATTCGGCCAGATACTCGGTATGAATAGAAATCATTTCGTTTATTACTTCTGAATCTATAAAAGGTGAATCAGCAAATATCTTGATGATGTTGTCGGAAGAAGTTTTATCAAACAATGAGATCCAACCGTCATAATTGCTTTTAGATCGAGGTATTAAAATCTTTCCTTCTATTGAAATTGAAAAATCTTCGGGTACTGAATAATAAATTTCACCGTCAAAAGATGATTTAGAGAGAGCCTCTTCAATAAAATCATATGTTCTTCTTCCGGCAAATGTAATGTCGGATTCTGTTATTCCGTCATCAAAAAAAATAACTGCTGAATTCTTCATTATAAGGTCTCTTTGTAATCCGGAAGAAAAATATAGATAGATGAAGTTTCTCTTCTTTTTTTGATCCACTCTTTAAACTGAGTCTCTCTTGATTGCATTGCCATCATGTTAGAAATATTGTCTTCAATCTCCTCTAAAGGAGCTGTTCGTCTTCCCATATATTTAATTATGTGATAACCGAAAGATGATTTGAATACAGGTGAAATTTCACCGGGACTGCGCATCTGATAAGCCTGATTTGCAAAATAAGGATCAAGTGATCCTAAAAAAACCCATCCGATAGAACCCCCTTTGGAAGCTGAACCGGGATCTTTTGAATGTCTTGCCGCAAGAGATTCAAAAGAAGCTCCTGAAAGAATTTGTTTTCGTATCTCTTCCAGCTGTGTATTTGCAGCTTTTTCATCTGCGAAAGAGGAAGAGCGCGGAATTATAAGAATGTGTTTTACATTAACCTGAGTCATCGCTGGTGTATTTTTGTTTTTATTATACCATTCCTGGACATCTTTTCTTGTTGGCGGTGCAAAATCAACAGCAATGCTCATGACCAATTCTGCAAGAATCTGCATTCTGAGTTGTTCTTTCCAGAAATCATAAGGAATTTTTTCTCTCGCTTCAATGAGCTTTTTGAAAGAGTTAATATCTTTAGCTTTTGCTCTTTCCATTATTTTTTTTATTTCATTGTCGACTTTTTCATCGCTGACGAGAATTGTTTCTTCTTCTGCGATTTGTTCAAGAATCGCTTCATCAATTATTTTATCGATTATCTTGTTTCTTTCTGTTATTAAAGCTGCTCCGGAGAGGTTTCTGCTTTTTTTTGCTATATCAAGCCGTTTGTTGACTTCTGTTTCGGTTATTGCCCGGCTTCTTGTGTTAATAGCAACTCTGTCAACGAGTGCATAAATTTTTTCATTTGGCACAGAAAAAATCTCTTCATCGGAAAGATGTACAGATGAAGACTTTCTTTGAGAAGAACCGCATCCTAGAAAAAGAATAAGTGTAAGGCATATAAAAAATCTGTTCATACTCGCTCCGACTGTTCTTTATTCTTACCCTGTTTCTTTTTGTAAAGCATATATTCGATGCCGTCAACCATAGCCTGCCAGCTTGCTTCAATAATATTTTCCGAAACACCGATTGTTGTCCATTTTTCTGACCGGTTTCCCTGTTCCATCAAAACCCGTACGGAAGAACCTGTTCCCGACTTGCTGTCAAGAACCCTCACTTTATAGTCAGAAAGATGTACATCTTCAATTTCAGGGTAAAATGAAATCAAAGCTTTTCTAAGAGCGTTATCAAGAGCGGCAACAGGACCGTTCCCGTTTGCTGCAGTATGAGATGTTACTCCGTTTACTTCGATCTTGATTGAAGCTTCGCAGGCGGTAAAAGTGCTGTCTTCTTTTTTTTCTGAAATTATGCGGAATCCTTTAAGAAGAAAAAACGGAGAATATTTTTTCTGTATTTCCTGAATAAAGAGTTCGAGAGAAGCCTCAGCGCTTTCAAACTGAAAGCCCTGATCTTCAAGTTTTTTAACTTTTGAGATAATTTCAGATATAATGTTTTCATTATCAGAAAGTTCTATTCCGAGTTCTTTTGCCTTGAATAGAAAATTACTTTTACCGGATTGATCAGAAATTGTAACTTCACGCTTATTTCCAACGAGTTCCGGAGAAATATGTTCGTAGGTTTTTGAATCCTTGTTTACAGCTGAAACGTGAATTCCTGCTTTATGTGCAAAAGCATATCCGCCGACAAAAGGTAAGGCTTCGTTATGAGCCATGTTTGCAGTTTCAGAAACAAACCGGCTGACCTCAGTAAGCCTTTCAAGTTCACCTGAACAGTCTGCAGTGTAATTCATTTTTAGGAGGGCATTCGGAATAATTGAGCACAAATCGGCATTTCCGCAGCGTTCGCCAAGACCGTTTATTGTTCCCTGAACACTTACAGCACCGCCTTTTAATGCAGAAAGAGAATTCGCGACAGCCGTTCCGGAATCGTTATGGCAATGAATTCCCAAAGGAACACCGCATTCTTCGAAAACTTTTTTTGTGATTTCATAAATCTCATCCGGAAGAACTCCGCCGTTGGTATCGCAAAGTACTGCCATGTCTACACCGGCACTTTTAGCCTTCAAAATCGTTTTAACAGCATAATCTGTATTATTTTTATAACCGTCAAAAAAATGTTCAGCATCCATGAACACCGTATAACCTTTATCTTTCATGTAAGCAATTGTGTCATAGATTAGATTCAGATTGTCTTCGAGGCTTATTCCAAGAGCCTTGGTTACGTGAAAATCCCATGTTTTTGCGAAAACAGAAAGAATATCCGCTTCAGAATTTATCATTGCCTGAACAAGAGGATCTTCATCGCATTTAAGTTTGTGACGTTTGGTTGAACTGAATGCGGCTATTTTAGAATGCCTGATCTCAGCTTTTTTGATTTCTTCAAAAAACTGAGTGTCCTTTGGATTAGCACCCGGCCATCCGCCTTCTATATAATTAATCTTGAGTTTATCCAGTTCTCTTGCTATACGAATCTTATCCTGAAGAGAAAAAGAAATTCCGATTCCCTGAGATCCGTCGCGAAGGGTCGTATCGTAAATAGTTATTTTCTTTTTATCCATTAATCCTCTTTCTTTCTTTTCAGACTTATATTTTTTTAATGCAAGTGTTTTTTCTTTATGAACTATGAGTCCGATTAAAAGAAAAAATTCAATCTGATTGAATAAATCAGAAATGTTATATTTAATAATAGCTCATGTGATTACTAAAGTAAGAAAAGAGGATATTTTGGCGATAAAAAAAAGAATTAAACAGGAGGAACAAAATAGAAAAAGAGTTCCTCCTGTTAGGTTAGCTATTTGCTGATGCGTTGAAGAATTCGTCCTTGTTTAGGTGTTCTTAGAATTTCTTTGTAATTCTCAGCTACAAATGAATAAAATTTATCATAGCAGACTTTGTGAATATTTTCTCTTTTTCCATCTTTTGGTTCCCAATCAGTAGAATCAAAATTATAAGTATAATCTATAAGGTAATCAGGCGGATTGGCTGTAAATTCCGACAGAAAACGAGACCACATTGCTTCAGTTCCCTTATATTTTTGATCTTTCCAGAGACGGGATCTATCAAGAAATTCACTCGGCGAGAAGAAAGAATTTTTAGATCTTTTTCTTTTTGTTTCATAGTATATTTCATATCCAGTGTCCCAAACAAATATTGTTTTATCGGCTGGAACAGTATTCATTATAGCTTCACGCAGTTCTGCACGATCGGCAAAAAATCCTATGTGATGCGGATGACGCCAGGCATTTATATTTACTAGCAAAGTACTTATCATTAAAACAATTAACGATACTGAAATAAGCGCTTTTTTCAGATTTCCTTTGGATATTTCAAAAACGAATACCACTACAAAAAACAATCCCGGTATCATATATAGATTATATCTTGAGACTGGTTTGTTCATTATCAGTTTTGAAAGGATTGCCGTTATGAAGGCGGCAGCTATGAAGGCAAAATGTTCCGGTTTGAGAATTTTGCGGTTTCTGACAGCTTTAACAAAGGCGTATATGGAAATTGCGAATACAGGTAAAATGGCCCAGGATTTGAAAACTCCCAAGAACAAATGTCCGATCCTAACATACCATGGTTTGTAAGTTCCGTAGATGGATCCCCATATAATATTCCAAAAGTACCAATCGGAAAGCGCATTACGAAGATAAAAATATATAGCCATTCCAATGATTGGAATCATAAATCCTGAAAATGCTATAACAGAATCTCTAAGGATTTTTTTAATATCTCGACCGTTAATTGCGATAGAAATGAATGGAACCATTAAAGCATAAAAGACAACATTTGTGCTTATCATTGTTGCGCAAGAAACAAAAAAACCGAAAAAAAGCCATGATGTTGCGCTTGGCTTGAACTGGTCTTTAATTATAAAATAGAATGCAGCAAACATCGGAAGCATGAAAGTCAGCGGAATATTGTTCGGCCAGAAACCCGAATCTGATGAGGTTAATATTACAAAAAATACACTGTAAAAAATTCCTTTTTTGAAACCGTAAAGTTTTTCACAGCTTAAATATACGATGAATGCGGTAAATAAGTGTATTGCATTGCCGCATGCTCTTGCGGCAAAATAAAAATTGTCATAGCCGAATATTTTAGCTATCCAGTAAAACTCAAGGTAACCGAACGGCGGATGACTGCAACCGAAATCCTTGTAAAGAACTCCTCCGTCAAGCATGGTTCGGGCAAATTCCATATAGTAATAGAGATCCGCTCTCCAGATTGTCGAAGCAAATAAGTAAGTAAATTTGAAAATTGCAATGGAAAGGAATAATATTCCGAAAGCTGTAAGGTATTGCCTGATTTTCATTTTATCTCCTGATATTTTGAAGTTTATTTTTTACAGTTGAAAAAATCTTTAATACATGACGTTATTCTAACAACGTCTTTTTCTTCAAGCGCATAGAAAAAAGGAAATCGTAAAAGCCGCTCGCTTTCTTTTGTCGTGAATTTATCTTCTCCGTGCATCATGCCGCATCTAAGACCCTCTTCGGATGAGTGCAGCGGAAGATAATGAAAAACACTGTATATCTCAAGTTTCTTCAGGTATGTGATTATATCACTTCTCTGCGGTTCATTTTTCGTTTTAATGTAAAACATGTGAGCATTATGAATGCAACCTTCAGGTATTTTTCCTAATTCAATTGTTCCTTCATCAGCAAGAGACTGAAGTTCGCGTTTGTATGTTGCCCAGAGCTTAAGGCGTTTTGCAGTAATATTTTTTGATTCTATAAGCTGAGGATATAGAAACGCAGCATTAAGTTCTGACGGAAGATATGAAGATCCGATATCAACCCATCCGTATTTGTTTATTTCTCCGCGGAAAAACTGGGAACGGTTTGTACCTTTTTCGCGGATAATTTCCGCGCGTTTTACATATTGAGAATCATTTACTAAAAGCGCTCCGCCTTCACCGCATTGAATATTTTTTGTTTCATGAAAGCTGATAGTTCCGAATTGTCCGATAGTTCCGAGCTTTCTGCCTTTATATTCGCTGAGCAATGCCTGGGCTGCGTCTTCAACAACAGGTATTCCATATTTGGCGGATATCGCCATGATCTTATCCATTTCGCAGGAAACTCCGGCGTAATGAACAACAACTATAGCTTTTGTTTTATCAGTAATTGCTGACTCAATTAAATTCTCGTCAATATTCATAGTGTCGGGGCGGATATCGATAAAAATAAGTTTTGCACCCCGGATTGAAAAAGCACTAGCTGTGGAAGTGAAAGTAAAAGATGGAAGAATAACTTCATCACCCTGTTTTATATCAAGAAGAAGAGCCGACATTTCAAGAGCATGGGTGCATGAGGTTGTCAGAAAAGCTTTTTTGCAATCAAGCTCAGATTCAAGCCATTTTGAACATAATTTTGTAAAATCTCCGTCTCCGGAAAATTTCCCTATTTTAATAGCCTGATGGATAGATTCTTCTTCCTTACCGGTTAAAACTGGTATGTTAAAAGGTATTTTATTCATATTTTGCTCCGGTAGAATCATTTGCAGAAGCGTTCTCATTTGAAAACACAAATTTTTTAAGCATAAAGTAAAGAAATAAAGGGCAGATAGTTAATGCAAGAGCCTGTGCAAGATATGCGTTAATGTCGAAGAATTTCATCGTTGTTTTAACAAGCCCGTAGTTCAAAAGATAAGCGATTATATATACAGCAATAAAAGAAATAAAACGCTTGGTTTTGTAACCGTTAAAAACAAGTTTTGAATAGGATAAATAATTAAAAAAAGCGCCGATTCCATAATCAATTACAAGAGATAATGCCTCGTGTCCGGAAATCCAAAAAGCAGCGGCAAATATTATATAACCGACCAGAGTGTTTAATCCTCCGGTCAAAAGAAAACGTATAAATTCTGCATTCAGAAAATGTTTTATAAATTGCATTAATTTAGTTATGGCTGATTTCATTTCCGGTTAATGGTTTCTTTTATGACAAACGAGGGTTTATGATTAATGCTTAGAAAAATTCTTCCGATATATTCTCCAATAAGACCTAGTGACATCAGAATAAGTCCTCCTAGAAAAAGTATTAGAACTATCAATGAAGTCCATCCTGCTACTTTTTCGCCCTGGAAAAAATAGCACCAGATTCGGTATAGTCCAAATAAGAAACCTGCAACAGAAGTAATAAAACCTGTATATGATGATAATCTCAGCGGCTGAATTGAGAAACCTGTAAGAAGTTTTAAGAAAACACGGATTGATCTGATAAGATTGTAGTTTCCGCGTCCGCTGAATCTTGTATTGTGCTTCGCCGGAATCTGAGTGATATTCGCGGTTACCTGAAAGATAAGACCGTCAACATAGGGATAGATTCCATTGTAATTCAGAATGGATTCTGTTACTTCTTTTCGTATAATTTTGAAAGGAGAAAGATATATTCCTCGTGGTTTCGCTATGACATATTCAGCTATTTTACCATTAAACCAGCTTCCTAAATTTTTCCAGAAAGCTTGATGTTTTTCTTCAAAATTTGCGTAACAAACATCATATCCTTTTTCTACCGTTTCAAGTAAACGGGGAATATCTGATGGAGAATGCTGCAGGTCATCATCCATTATAACAATATAATTACCTTTTGCGAAAGAAAGACCTGCCATGATAGCATTATCTTGTCCGGAATTTTTACGTAGGTTTATTCCGCATATGTTCTTATTTTTTTTTGCGGCAATCAGAATTTGATTCCAGCTATTGTCCGGGCTGCAGTCATTGACAAGAATTATTTCATGAGAAAGAGACTTAAGTGCAGACTTAAGACATAAAACCAGTTTTTCTATGCAGTTTTCACTGTTATAAACTGGGATGACTATGCTAAGTAATGGATTTGTTTTTTTCATAATTACGCTCAAACCTGAATGAGATTAAGTTTTACAGTTAAATGATGCAATACTTAATTGAGAAAGAAGGTTAAATTTGATGTAAGTTTGAAGTCAACAAAATTAATGAAAGATTTTTCAAGAAAGAAAGTGATACATGAAGGAAAAAGCTCCTTCCGGAGGAAAGAGCTTTTGTATTTTTTAACTGGTTTTCAGTTTGTCTTTGATTGATAAATCCAGTCCGGCTGAAACTCCGAGAATGCCCTGCGGGCAGGCCGGAATACATTTCATGCACATCATACATTCAGTGGATTTTACTCTTTCTCCATTCTTAATATATTGTGAAATCATAATTCCTGAAGGACATGCCTTAATACAGGCTCCGCAATCCGTACATTTGCCGGAATCGCCTTTTATTTTTAAAATGGAAATTCTGGAAAAATTTTTCAAGAAAATTGATGCAGGACAGATGTATTTGCAAAAAGCCCTGTTATCTTTTAGTATTACTGCAAGTACGATTCCGGCTAGATAGTAAAGAATGTTGCCGGCTGCAAACCAATAGACAGCATGAAGACTATTGTTCATTTCGGAGTCCGGATTAGAAGAATGAATCACATATCCAAATCCAAAAAACAGAATCAGAACAGCTGCAAGTGAAATGAAAAAAGACAGATATCTGAAGTGTTTAAATTTTCCTTCTTTCCATGCAATGTTTTCTTTGTAAGGCAGAAAGTCCAGAATGAAAGCTGTCCAGCATCCCCAGGAACACCATGCACGACCCGTAACTAAAGGTCCCAGAATTTTACCTACCATGTAATGAACAACTGCACCGCCGAAGAATCCGCTGACAACACAGAAAAAGAACCCTTCGATCTGAAGATTCTTTTTACCTATGATTCCTGCAAATACGGCAAGAGTCATACCGATTAATGCTGTCGATATTTGTCTTGGTATATTTTTGCCCTTGGGAAGAAGAGCGAAAAGAACCATGCATATAAATTGTACTGTTCCGAAAAAAAGAAAGACAGGGACGGGAGAGGTTTCTTTCAGTACAAAGATGAAAAGAGATGCGATCCCGATGAAAAAAAATAAAGTTGAAAAAGCAAGAAGTGAATATTTTTTGAATGAAGCTTTTATCATGATTATTCCTCCGAATAATCAAAAGATTACTCTTTCAAGTATTACTGTCTTTCAAAAATATGCTTTTTATTTACAGATTTATGCTTTCAATAAACAGGATTTCGGAAGGAAAAATGGGAAATAGAAAGACGATTGAAGCAAATAACAAAATTGCTCCAATCATCTTTCTGAATAATCTAAAGAAGTTTATTTATCGCCGCTGCGGCTTTTCTGCCTTCTCCCATCGCGAGAATAACAGTTGCAGCACCCAAAACTATATCTCCTCCGGCATAGACTCTGTCCATTGAAGTTTTACAGTTTTCATCAACAATAATGTTGCCGTATTTGTTAACTTCAAGTTCCTGAGTTGTCTGTTTGATCAAAGGATTAGATTCATTACCGATTGCGACTATTACGGTATCAGCTTCAACAACATGTTCACTTCCCTTAACCTGAACAGGCCGTCTGCGTCCGCTTGCGTCAGGTTCACCAAGTTCAAATGTTACAAGTTCAACTGCTTTAACGCGGCCCTTTTCATCGCCGATTATTTTAGAAGCGTTTTCAAGAAGTCTGAACTTTATTCCTTCTTCTTTTGCATGAGCAACTTCTTCTATTCGTGCAGGCATTTCTGCTTCAGTTCGTCTGTAGACAATACTTACTTCTTCAGCGCCCAGACGGATAGCTGTTCTCGCCGCGTCCATAGCAACGTTTCCTCCTCCGAAAACCATTACCTTTTTTGAAGGATAAATCGGAGTTGCTGCAGTGTCTTTCTTATATGCTTTCATCAGATTTGATCTTGTAAGATACTCATTCGCGGAGAAAACCCCAACGAGATTTTCGCCTTCAATTCCCATAAATTTAGGAAGACCGGCTCCTGTACCGATAAATACTGCAGAGAATCCGTCTTTTTCAAGAAGATCCTTCAGAGTACGGCTTCTTCCGACAAGAAAATTCTGTTTAATCGTTACATTCATTTTTTTGAGAGTTTCGATTTCATCTTCAACTATTTTCTTAGGGAGACGGAACTCCGGAATTCCGTAAATCATTACTCCACCGGGTTTATGAAACGCTTCGAAAACTACAACTTCATGACCTTCTTTTGCGATGTCAGCTGCCGCAGTAATTCCTGCAGGACCGCTTCCGATGACTGCGACTTTTTTCCCGGTAGAAGGTTTAATCTCAGGAATAGATCTTTTGGCTTCAGATGCTTCCCAGTCTGCTACGAATCTTTCGAGACGGCCTATTGATACGGATTTATTCGGATCTTTGAAAATCTTTCCGACTGTACATTTTTCCTGACACTGGCTTTCCTGAGGACAAACTCTACCGCAAATGCTGGGAAGAAGACTGGCTTCTTTAATTACTCCGATTGATTTCTCAAAGTTTTCTTCTTCGATAGCCTTTATGAAACCAGGAATGTTAATCTGAACCGGACATCCTTCGACGCAGGGAGCTGATGCGCACTGAAGACAGCGGCGCGATTCAACAAGAGCCTGTTCGCGTGAATAACCCTGAGCCACTTCTTCCATATTGTTAATGCGGATTTTTGGATCCTGGGCAGGCATTTCCTGCAAAGGAATGGCTGTGCGTTCTTTGTTTGAAAGCGATTTATCTTTAATTTCAGATAGAATCAATTGTGCGTTTTTCTTTAATTCTTCTGCGCTTATATGCATTATAATTCTCCGTTATGAATTCTTTTGAAGCTGTTCAATTTGCAAATCAAGATGACACTTGTGATGGTCTTCTTCTTCTTTTGCTTTATATGAGCCCAATCGAAGCATCATGTTGTCGAAATCTACCAGATGCCCGTCAAATTCCGGTCCGTCAACGCATACAAATCTGGTTTCTCCGCCGACTGTTACGCGGCAGCCTCCGCACATTCCCGTACCGTCTACCATAATAGTATTTAGAGAAACTACAGTGTGCACTCCGTATGGTTTTGTAGTCAGAGATGCAAATTTCATCATAACGGGTGGTCCGATTGCAACGGCAAGATCCGGTTTAGGATTTTTTTCACAGAGTTCTTTGAGGGGAGCTGTTACCAGATCCTTTCGTCCTTTAGATCCGTCGTCAGTGCATATAATAAGTTCATCGGCAATGGCTTTCATTTCTTCTTCAAGAATTATCAGATCTTTATTTCTTGCTCCGATTATTACAGTTACATGATTGCCCGCCTGTTTGAGAGCTTTAGCTATAGGGTGAAGCGGAGCTACTCCGATTCCGCCTCCTACACAAACAACAGACCCGAAATTTTTTATATGTGTAGGTTGTCCGAGAGGGCCGAGAAGATTTTGAATCTTATCTCCCACGTTGAGAGTAGAAAGTCTGTGGGTGGTATTTCCTACGGCTTGGTAAATTATTGTTACTGAACCTTCTTTGGGATCGGCATCAGCGATTGTCAGCGGAATTCTTTCTCCAAAATCGGTATCAAGCTGAAGGATGACGAATTGCCCCGGTTTTCTTTCTTCGGCAATATGCGGAGCTTCAATTTTCATCATAAAAACGTCATCAGAAAGCTGTTTCTTTAAAAGTATCTTGTTCATTCACACCTCGATTTTACGATATCGATTCTTTATTTTTATTGTTTTACGTAAAGAGAAAAATCCCGGCCCAAGGACCGGGATTTTTTATTGAATCTTTGCTTAGGCTGATTTTATACAACGCCCTGATCAATCATCGCGTCGGCAACTTTAACGAAACCTGCGATATTGGCTCCTTTGACGTAATTTATGAAACCGTCTTTTTCTTTTCCGTATTTAACGCATGCTTCATGGATGCTGCACATAATTCCGTGAAGTTTCTGTTCAACTTCTTCACGTGACCATGAGTATCTCATTGAGTTCTGAGACATTTCGAGACCGCTTGTTGCAACACCGCCGGCATTAGCTGCTTTTCCCGGAGCGTACATTATTTTGGCTTTGATGAAAACTTCAACTGCTTCAGGTGTAGAAGGCATGTTTGCTCCTTCTGATACGCAGATACATCCGTTTTTAACAAGAGTTTCCGCATCCTGGCCGTTAAGCTCGTTCTGAGTCGCACTAGGGAAAGCCATGTCGCATTTAACTGACCATGGTGTTTTTCCTTCAACATATTCGCATTTATATTTGTCTGCGTATTCCTTGATTCTTCCGCGCTTAACGTTCTTAAGCTCCATTATGAATGCAAGTTTTTCAGCATCAATTCCGGCAGGATCATAGATATATCCGTTAGAATCTGATAATGTTACGCATTTTCCGCCGAGAGCGTTTACTTTTTCAACTGTATACTGAGCTACATTTCCTGAACCGGAAACAACAGCTACTTTACCTTTCATTGAGTCGCCGCGGGCTTTAAGCATTTCCTGTGCAAAATAAACAGAACCGTAACCCGTAGCCTCAGGACGGATAAGGCTTCCGCCCCAGTTTCTTCCTTTTCCTGTAAGAACGCCTGTGAATTCGTTGCGAAGACGTTTGTATTGACCGAACATGAAACCGATTTCTCTTCCTCCTACGCCGATATCTCCTGCAGGAACGTCAAGATCTGCACCAATGTGACGCTCAAGTTCAGTCATGAAGCTCTGACAGAATCTCATAACTTCATTATCTGATTTTCCTTTTGGATCAAAATCAGATCCGCCTTTTCCTCCGCCCATTGGAAGAGTTGTAAGTGAATTTTTAAATACCTGTTCGAATGCAAGGAATTTAAGTATTCCGAGATTTACGCTCGGGTGAAATCTGAGACCGCCTTTGTAAGGTCCGATTGCACTGTTCATCTGAATTCTGAAACCGCGGTTAACCTGAACTTCGCCTTTGTCGTCTACCCAGGGAACTCTGAAAATGATCACTCTTTCAGGTTCAACCATTCTTTCGAGTATTTTGTGAGTTTTGTACTTAGGATTGCTTTCGATAAATTCTTCAAGATTTTCGATTACTTCCTGAACCGCCTGATGAAATTCTTTTTCACCGGGATTCTTGTCTATTACCTTCTGTAAAAGTGGATGAGACATTGAAACCTCCGTTATTTATTGTAGCTTTGCCTCTTTGAATGTTAAATTTATGTTAAATTTGTCAATGAAAAGAGAGTATGCTCTATTTTCAATTGTTACAAATATGTTAAATAATGAAAACAATCGTTTCGTTTGTGTTAAATAATTGAAGATGCTATATTTGCAAAGAAATATTTTAGAGATACGGATTTTTTAAGAAGAAATGTTCATCGGGTATTTTCAAGTGATGATAAAATTTTTAAAGAAGATTTACAGATAAAAGACATAATTTACTCATTTTAGCAATTAGTGTTTAAAAAAATGAATCCGATAATGAATTGACAACCTGAAAAAAGAGTCTGTTATATTATAAAGGAAAGAGGGTAAGATTGTGAAAATTGAATCTCTTAAAATATCTGCATATCATATTTCTGAAAATATTTCTCTTAAGCAGTTCAAAGCCGATTTTACAGGCGACTTGCTATATTCTTCTTCATCAGAACTTTTTTACTCTGTCGGAGAAGGCGGCTTTCTTTATCTGTTTAATTACGGAGTGGCTGCATTCGCCGGCATGTCTGATGTTGAATCGACAAGAGTTCTTTCTCTGATAAAAGAATACAGCCAGAACATAATTCATGAGGATTTTTTCGATGATTATATTCTAAAGTCAGGAGATGTTCAGCGGCCGGTTTACGGATTCGATGAAATTACAGTTTCTGAAATTACACCTGAAGTCATAAAAATAGTTATGCTGAATCTTGCGCAATCCGTTGCTCTTGATTATTATTCAAAAGCAGCGGATGTTTTACTTGAATCAGTTAACCGTTTTGCAGACAAGCTTGAGAAAACAGGAAGAATGGGAATCTCAAAGAAAAACATGCTTAAATTTGTCGGAAAGACTCTTAATTCAAAAAACCGTATTATCGATAATCTTTATATTTTTGACGTACCGGATATCGTATGGGACAGCAAATACCTCGATGAAATTCATACGGGACTGATCCGTGTTTTTGATCTAAAGTCGCGTTTTAAAGAAGTTCAGGCTTCATTTAAAAACATAGAAGAAAATCTGGCTATATTCATAGAAGTTCACCAGCACAAGATGAGCAACATTCTCGAGTGGATTATAATTATTCTGATTCTTATTGAAGTGGTCGATCTTTTTATAACGA
>ERZ795058.1607-NODE-1607-length-29740-cov-5.258380_pt1 | contig 29740 bp, 29 predicted proteins | sample MGYA00375142_ERZ795058 | MGnify/ENA primary metagenome ERZ795058 (study PRJEB30187, sample SAMN05720210) | activated sludge metagenome | isolation source: anaerobic digester from wastewater treatment plant | place: Japan | collected 2015-04-20 ... | reverse complement strand
AAGCGCAGCGAATTCTTCAGGCGAAAGGTCGTAAACGGTTTTGCCGTTTTCAAATATGATTTTTTGACATCCACAACCCAGCCACTGTGCAAAAGTTCTTCGGTCATTTCAGGCCTTTCGGCAGATGGCAACATTCTTGCCTATTCCAAAAGACCCCAAAACGGTTTTCCTGTGACAGGGTGCATTGATGGGACAGGAAAAGTGGTTGTTCTTGATGATGTCTGGAGTGATAAATCTGACCCTTCCGTTTCCGGGACATGCGTTGTCTGGTCTGTGAAAAAAGATGGTGCCTCTGAGATAAAAGTCTGGAATGGGTCAACAAATATACTGGCGAATGTAAAATCTGCGCAATGCACTCCGTGTGTTTCTGAAGGGAATGTGGTCTGGCATGACCAGAGCGGTGATGGCGGGTCAGACATATTTGGTGCCGAAATTAGCGGTGGTGGCGTATTCAGGGTCACATCTGGTGGTGGAAACAAGGTTTTGCCGAGAATCTCGGGCCAGGTGTGCATCTGGCTTGGAGGGACCGACGAAGGTTTTGACGGGGCGATCATAACCCCATGAAATTAAAAAAGGCCGTGCCTTATGGCACGGCCTTTTGACAGCTTCAGTCTGTCACTTTCTTGGTTTTGCAACAACAACCATTGGCAATTCCCTGCATGCTTCCGATTTTGCCTGGCCGTCAAACCACAGGAACGATGAGCAGCCACCATCAAGATTGAAAGCGTTTTTGACTCCAAGCTGTATCAGCACTGCAGATTCTTCCTGAATTTTTATCTCGTCTGTGAAAACCACAAAATAGACTTTTCCGGGACTTGTTCCAAATGCCGACCTTTTTGCTTCGTAGGAAAGGGCCGCTCCATTTGTGTGTTTGTCTGCCGCCAGGTCCCAATATGGCTTGCCGTCCCTGACCACAGTTGGCGAACCACCGAATATGAACCTGCATTCTTTCCACTTTCCAAGATCGACCTCGTTTCCCTTTTCGGCTTTCCAGTAGATGTTTATGTGGAGGCCTTTTTTGATGTATCCTTTGGGCCACCTTTTTGCATCACACCTTTCCCTGTTTTTGCCGGTGTATACGAGGACATACCCGTCTTTGGGGATGGCAACAGGGCCTGTCTTGACGCTTGTTACAACACCCTTTTCAAGGGTGACGCAGATTGAAGGGTAAGTTGTTGGCGTTTTTGATCCCCATTCGGAAGTGTAGATTGTTGTGGAGCTTGCAGATGGGGGCTGGTTCAATCCGCTTACGTAGACGTCTTTCAGGGACGGCGGAAGTAGGTTTTCTTTCACCTTTCCCATCATGGAGAACCTGAGCCTACCAAAGAGCCATTCACCCTTTGTTGTCACGCAGAAATTGGAGCCCATGTTTGCTATCCTGACAGGCTTGCCATCTTTGACGTAGTGTGAATCAAAAAGGTAGTTTGACCATCCACCGGACTCGTTGTGGTAGGGGCCGTTCATTGCGGCAATCGCACCTTCGTACTGTGCGATTTTCACCGGGTCATCCCTGACAAACAGTCTTTGTTTTGCAAGGCCGAAATACAGGTCAACAGGAGAGGTTGCTCCATCAATGACAACATATTTGACATTATAAGACTTGTTCCCGACAGTCACTGTTTTCTCGATGTAGTTGAAATTGGAGGGGGCGGAGGCCAGGCTGGCCTGGGACGATGCAACAAGTATCACTGCAGCAAGGAGGCACAAGGTTTTTTTCATGTCATTTTCCTTCATTTTCGTATGTTTGGGCCAGCTGCACAAAGTTTCTTCCCTTGTGCCATCCACCCGTATTTATGGATTATTCTACCAATTTTGCTCCATCTGGCAACAACGCCAGAGAACCATTGGACACAAGGAAAAACCATACTGGTGGCAATTCCAAAAAATTGCCTTTCCTGAATTTTTGTGATTCGGCAGAAACAAATTTCGGTGCAGGTGATGATGGATTGCTATTGCGGGGAATCCAGGAGCCCGATGAAAATCATGTTTTGCAAGGACTGGTCGGATTTGAATATCATGTAAGGGCATGTTCCGCCATAGGGCTTTGCGAAAATGTAGATGTTTTTCCCGTTGTCGGCAATCGATAGGTCCGAGAATTTTTCAAAACCAGAATTGGTGATGGGGACTCTTTGCTTGTAGCCTATGTCGCCATTTATTGGTGTTTCACAAAAGAAATTTGATGGCTCTATCCTGAACCTTTTCCGGTTTTTCCTGTCAAAAACCAGATAAAAGGTATCTCCATCAGACTCCTGGTATCTTACGCTAAAAAAGAAGTTGCCCCAGAAAGCTGCGCCGGAGTTTTTTGAGAGAGGAGTCTTCATGTCTTCTACGTCAACGCCAATCTCAGGATTGATTATCCTCACGTTGCCGTTCTTGGAGATGACATCGAGAGTGACGTTTTTTTGGGTTATGCGCCCCATTTTGTACTGCACCTGGGTGACGCCATTTTTCGGCATGGCGGGATGAGGGTCTTTTTCTTTTGGCCCAAGCTCGAAATGTGCCTCTATGCTTCCGTTGAACACCATAATTGATGGCAAGAATCCCTCTTTTCTTATTACCACAAGGTGTTCCTTCGAGATTTTGGAAAGTTCGGCGTTTGTAATATTTAGTGGTGTTGTGCCGATGACTTTTGCATCCGAAATGATTTTGCCACCTTCAAAACCGAAATGGAGCACTTCGGCACCCTGGGGGCTTGAGGTTATAGAACAAACAGTGTCTGGGAAGTACCTTGTTTTTGCCTTCAGGACACGCGCTCTCAGTTTGACCTCCACTATGTCAAACGTGTCTAGAAGGTCATGGAAATATTCGTGCTTTATCCTCAGTGAAATCCTGCCCTCTGGCCGATATATCGTGAGTGGCGTTTTGCCCAGAAGTTTGCCATTCTCCCATATTTCGCTGCCTTCAGGCGAGTACGCGAGGTGCACCTGATAGAGCTTGTTTAGCGTCGCTCTTACGAAGCCCCTGTCCCCACTGTACTGTGTTGCCGAGAACCTGTAGGTTTCGTAGCCATCAAGCTCGAGCGTAACAGATGAAACTTTTGAAACCTCGATTACTTTTGGGGTGAACCCGTAGAATGTGCCATCAACATATATTGAAGCCTCTGGTGGGATGGTTTCCACCGAGAACTCGATTTTGGGGACCGGCAGGGACATGCACGAAGAGAGCGTGCACAAAAACACAAACACTGTGGCAAAATATAGGCCCTGTCGCAACGCAATCTTCATTGATGAACCCAAGTTACCATTCGAAGGACCACTTTTCAAGGTAACCATTTCCTACCTTTTTGTTTACTAGCTGACCTTGACTTAAAAGCAGGTTGTGAGAAATTTTACTTGGAGGTGCGTGAATGCACGAAGAGTGTGGAGTATTTGCAGTTGCGGGTCATCCTGATGCTGCCTATCTGACCTATGTTGGTTTGCTTGCCTTGCAGCACAGGGGCCAGGAAGCTGCTGGAATGGTCACTTTCAGGGAACCAGATGTTTTCACATGCCACAAAGACCTTGGGTTGGTCGTGGACGTTTTCTCGAAGGGTGCCGTTGCCGACCTCTCAGGGAAGTATGCACTTGGCCATGTAAGGTATTCCACAAAAGGCTCCAACACCCGCGAAAATGCCCAGCCCCATAAGGCCGGACACCTCTGGGTAGCATCAAATGGTGATGTGGTCAATTACACATCCCAACGCATTTTCCTGGAACAAAACGACATCACCTTCCTCTCGACAAACGACGGAGAGCTCCTTGCAAAATCAATCCTTTTCAACAGTCAGCGCAAGGGTGGGCTTGTCCCGGGCATTCTCCAGCTCATGAACCATGTCCACGGCACATACTCGGCTGGTTTGCTCACCAGCAACAAGGTGATGGCATTCAGGGACCCGGCCGGAATAAGGCCACTTGTCCTTGGCCAAAAAGACGGATGTGGTGTGCTTTCATCCGAAACCTGTGCGCTTGATGCAATAGGTGCAAAATATATAAGGGAAGTCGCCCCCGGAGAGATTGTAGACCTGGAAACGCTTGCGACCCTTGGCACATCAAAAAACGCAATGAATCCTGGAAGAATATGCATCTTTGAGTACATCTATTTTGCACGTCCAGACTCCAGAATAAGAAACAACCTGCTCTGGCAGGCAAGGTACGAGATGGGGCGCCAGCTTGCCATCGAGGACCCGGAAAAAAACTCTGATATAGTCATGCCTGTTCCTGAAACAGGAAACCCGTGTGCCGCAGGCTTTGCCGCACAGTCAGGACTTCCGTTGATACCAGCCATTGTAAAAAACCACTATGTTGGCAGGACATTCATCAAGCCGGAGCAGTCCCAGCGCATGGAAGCAGTCAGGATAAAGCTGAATGTGATGAGGGACCTTGTACAGGGCAAAAACGTCATGGTGATGGAAGATTCGATAGTTAGGGGAACAACAACCAAGATACTGGTCCAGAAACTAAAAGATGCTGGGGCAAAAAGGGTTTCTCTGGCAATATCCTCACCGCCAATTAAATTCCCGTGCTTTTATGGCATTGATACAGGAGTTAGAAAAGACCTTATTGCCGCAGACCTGACCGTTGACCAGGTCAGGGAGTATATAGGAGCTGACCAGCTTTATTACCTCTCGCTGCCTGGCCTTTTAAAAGCCTGCAAGGGTGAACTTCCGCAGTTTTGCACTGCATGTCTCAATGGTGATTATCCAATTCCGGTCAATGAAGATGGTTCGCTCCCCGGAAAGGCCGAGTGGGAAAATGGCAGGCAGGGCGTTTAACTAGCGGAACTCCAGACTGAATATTGCGCAATCCTTTGATTGTATTTCTATTGTCAGGGTGTGATTGGCTGGTGGAAGGTTTTTGAGGACGTTGTAGATTTTTCCGTCTGAAATTGTTACTCTGCCTTGCTTCATGTCGGAGCCGTAATAATTTTTATCGGGCAACAGGCCATCAACCCATACCTGTACAGGAAAAGACTTGTCAGATTGTGATTTTGCGAACATATAAACCTCTTTGCCAGCAAAGGATATGGAGAGCCTCCCTGTCTTGTCGTCGCTGTGCCAGGCCATTTCTGGGCCAAAGTACCATTTTCCTTCGAGATATGGTGTAAATTCCGTGTAGGACCTTGGATCAGTAAACTCGTAGACGCGCTCTATTTCGGTCCCTTTGCAATTCCCAATCCTCCCGTCTAGATAGCCGCATTTTACGATCCTTGAAGGAGTGAATGGCATTTCATTTGCAGTTTTTGAAATGGCCCTGAAACTGTTTCCAAGGAGTTTTTCCAGCGTGGACTGACCAAGAAACTCTCTCGTGGAATTTTTGATTTCTCCATCAATAACCAGTGACGTGTACCCATATTTTATGGCACCAAAGGCCGCCCAGATTGTATAGTCCATGTCAAAGACGACGGGGTTTTTCGGCTTAAGTTCGCTCACCTGACGTGAAAGCTCATTACCAATCTTCAGGAATTCATATTCCGGAGAGCAGATGTACACAGTTCTGAAGCCCTGTTTTTCGAGTTCAGGTTCCATCTTGTCGAGGTATGTTGCCGCTTCTTTTGATGCGATTGATGTTGGCGTAATGAAATGTATTATTAATCGACCTTTTTTTGGTTCTTCGGTCACTGCTGATATTTTCTGGAAGGCCGCATCCAGGGCTTTTTGCGAAGCTCCAATCTCTTCGGACTTCTTTCCTCCAGAACATGAAAGAATACCAGTGCATAGAACAAAAATAGTCAATGCCGACCCAAATCTTCCCATGTTTCTAACTATACCACAGTATGCCATTTCATGCCATTTATACATCCATATTGACATAGCTGTCAGGTTTGCCTGAAGAAAGATAGATTGCCTGGAGGTTAACCTGCCAGTGATGAAATGTTGTTGGGAACAATATTTATTTGTACATAGAAAAATTTTTCTGGGCTGGTTTTTCTTTTTAATTCGGAAAGAACCGACAGGCTAGTCCTAATTGGTATTTTGAATATGGGGTGTTTTATTGCAAAATCGAGGTTCAAAACTAGAATAGCAGGCATGACAAAGAAGAACATTACCATCATGGCTATTGGAATTGCCATTCTAGGAATCATAATATTTTTTCTTGTAAGAGGCTGTGGGTCGCAAGAGGAACCGGCTAGTTTATTTTGGTTTGGTGGTGCATCGGCTCCTGGAGAACTGCCGAAAACAATCTCTCTTGGCAAGATGACTCCTCCGGACCAGAAGCTTTTTGAGTTCCAGGTCGAGGGTTTGCCAAAAGGTGTTACTTTTGAAGAAAGAAGGGAAGACCTCAGCTCAAAATCATACATGTCTTTTCTTGTGGCTACCATTCCTGCCGATACAAAAAAGGGTATCTACCCGATAAAAATAACATACAAGAATGCTTCATTTTCAAAATCGTTTGAGTCTGAATTTGTGATCGGTGATAGAGCGGAATCACAAGATAATATTTATGGTGGCATTGGAAGATCTGGTCAGCTTCCTGCAATTTCGACTGATGACCTTGTAGTTTCTAATTTTGTAAATCTCGAAAAAGGAATTACCTCTCCTCCTTGTATTGTTGGCAATAAAACATACCTCGGTCTTCAAAATGGCAAAGTGGTTGCCCTTGATGACAAACTTGGGAAAATTTTTGAGGTGACTGTATCGGAGGATCCTGTTGTTGCTGTACAAGCTACAGAAAAATATCTTGTTGGCTGTGATTCCAGGGGAAACATTGCGTCCTTCGATCTTTCACAAAAAGAGCCATCCCAGCTTGCGGCATACAAGCTTGATGGAAAAGCATCCTCACCACCAACAATTGTTGCAGAGGACAAAATTCTTGTTGGCTCGACAGATGGTCTTCTTGGTCTTTTCTCTCTTCCAAACTTGGAACCGCAGTGGAAGGTGAATCTTCCAGGTCCAGTTATCGGGAATGTGTCATGTCAAATTTACAAATCTGAAAATGATCTAAAGGGTTATATTTTTGCTGCATGTGACGACTCAAATATTTACTATCATGATCTAGGTAGCAAGCTTATCAGCCGTTTCCAGATGGATCTGTCATCCAAATTTGCTCCAATAGTAGTAGGTGACAGGGTCCTCTTTTCTGATTCAGAAAATTTTATCCAGTTGTCAGACTCTTTTGGTAGGAAGATTTGGAGCACTAATGTTGAAGATATACAGCTCTGGCAGCCAATTTCAAACTCTGGCAAGGCATATTTTTTTGGAAAGAAAAAAATTATTGCTTTGGACATGAAAGATGGCAGCGTTTCTTTCTCTGTGGATTCACCCGGAGAGATAATTTCACAACCAGTGTTTATTGGTGAAACTTTGTGCTTGCCCCTGCAAGGTCAATTGTCATTTATGTCTGGTGATTTGACACCAAAATCAAGCATTAACCTTGGGGATCTGGTTTCTGGCTGGCCGGTTCCTTTTGAAGACGGTCTACTTGTTGCGCAGCAAAGTGGAGGAGTTTATCTTTTTGCCAAAGGAAACCCTGGCAGTTCGATACCTGTAGTCAAATTCAATATGAAAGATGTTGTGTTTTCCCAAGGATTGTCAAATCAGTTTCACAACTCCTACACGAACACAAAATTGCCCAAAACGCTCAAGTTGAAGTGGGAAAAAGATGGCGAGTATGCGCCTGTGCTTACAACCAAGACCAGAGCGTATCTTTACAATATCACAAAAAAGGTTTTTTCATGTGTTTCAATAGATGATGGCAAGGAAATATGGCAATTTCCTTCGGAAGCATATCCTGCAGTTTACCATACTCTAGGATATAACGAAACCCCAATGTGTCTTTCCGAGAATGGTCTTTATCTTGGAACGGTGGCTGGCGTTATGCTTGTTGATCCGGACACAGGAAGGTTGCTTAGGTCTTCAAACGTCAGCGGAATACCACAAGCAGATGATTCTGCTGTTGTTGTAACAAATGGCAAAAAACTTTCTGTTTGTGACAAAAACCTAAAAACTTTGTGGGTTGCAAATGGGAATTTTGTTTCTTCAAATGTCATAATTCTTGGCAAATCGGTGATCGCAATTTCCAGGGACGAAGTTGAGGATTTTAGCAAAAGCAAGGCATTTGTTGCCATATACAATAAATTGACCGGTAAGGTAGAGTGGTCAAAAAAAGATACGTCCATTTCCTATTGTGTGCGAACCATCACGGATGGAAAAAGGCTTCTTGCTTCGACTGGTTCGGGTCTCTGGATGATGAATATTGGAGAAAGAAAAGTTTATGGTGCATCACGTTATGCACCCACTGTCGAAACGATCTATGCCATGCCAAATGGCGATATCTGGTTTAAAGAAATGGCTGGAATACATTTCAAACTCAATCTCAAAGATGGCAACATATCACCAGTCATTGAGCCTCCACAAGACAAACCAATTTATATGGCATTTGGCCTAACCTATATGGACAGTGAATCTTTTGTTGGTATTTGTGCCCCACTTCCTGATCCCAAGGAAACAGAGCAATCACAAGAATCGATTGATGTGAACAAGGCAGATTTTTATCTGGTTACAACGTCTGTAAAAACTGGTAACAATATCTCATCTGTCAAAATTGGGAAAAGCTTTGATGCGCAATTTGCCCTGTCTTATGGTGAGAAAAAAGTTTTTGTATCCACCTTTGGTAGTGATAAGGGATACAACCCAAAACTATCAGTCTGGGGAGACTAGGTAGTCCCTGTTTTCCTTGATTGTGGTTCTTGCTATTTTATCGCCTACTTGCTCAAAGTCTTTGTAATAGGAACCAACAGCAAACACCTTGTTTGTTGATGTAAACAGGGAAAAGGTTTTAAATCCATTTGATTCAAGCAGTTCTATTGCACTATGGTGTGCAATAGGGGTTGCAATAAAAACTTTTGCCGGTTTTTTGCCAAGGAGCCATTTTGCCGCACCAAGGCAGGTGTAGCCGGTTGCAAGCCCATCATCGACAAGCAGAACCTCTTTGTCTTTCAGGTCTTCGACAGGATTGTCAAACCTGATGTTTTGCTCGTGACGCTTGATCTCGGCAAGCTTGGCCCTTGCAATGCGTTGCACATCCATGTATGAAAGCCCGACCTGGCGATATAGACCTTCGTCCAGGATCACGTTTCCATCTGAAATGACCACTCCAAAGGCCGATTCCTGGTTCCAAGGCAGTGGAAGTTTGGAAACAAATGCCGGTTCAAGCGGAACTTTTAGTGAATTGGCAACTGGTAGCGAACACACAATTCCGCCAAGGGCTATTCCATACACAACAGAGACCCCCCTAAATTCCTGTGGCAGTTTTGATGCAAGCTGTTTTCCAGCCTCTTCCCTGTTTTCGAATTTCACGGTTTGTCCTCCCAAGGGATTATGTAGAGCCTTCTCCTCAAAACAACCTGTTTTCCAAGCCAGTCGTTAATAAAACCGTTTAGGATATATTCCCCTGGTTTAAGATAGGTATGTTCTATTGTGTGTTGGCCTTCCTGGGGCAAACCACCCTTTTTGTCCCCTGTTCCACCGTTCGGGCCATCGCCCCAGTCGAAATAGAACTCGTAGGGTGGGAAACCACCGATGATCTTGAGGTTGAACCTTACTGTACCCTTTTCCCTGCCAGATTCTCTAAGTTCTGCAGTAAGGGGGGGGTATTCTGATGGCGCCCACAGAAGTATGACGCAATTGCTTTTTATCAGCCCCTGAGGTCTATCAGACGAGACTTTGCAGACCATTGGATGTGCGACAATTGCAATTTTGGTGACAATTTCGACATTTACATATCCAGTGAAGCATTGGCCTGCATCGAGCTGATTAAATCTGAAAATGGCTTTGTTTCCAGCTATTGCCGCTGGCGGGGACGTGTCTTTTATTTCAAATTCAGCCCCGACTTCAACAATCAAAGTTCCTTCTGGTGTTTCTTCATTGCCTTCGTTTTTTATTTGCGCGGTCAATCTGACAATTGTCCCTTTTGGGGCGATTGATGTTGAAGGCCTTATTGTGACTCTTTCCTGTGGCTGGGCGCAGCGTACGGTTGGCCGGGGGTTAACTCCAGCAAGGATGATCGCCGCCACAACCAGAAAAAGCCAGAATCTTTTCATTTATTTTCTTGCAAAAATCTCCCAGACTTCCTGGGTTTTTTCAATCATTTTCCCAGTTGTGAATTCCTGTTCAACCCTTTCTCTTCCCTGTTTGCCTACATGCTCCATTTGCTTCCTGTCACCCATGAGTGATATTATAGCACCGGAAAGTTCTTTTGGGCTGGATGGGGGAACGAGTACCCCATATTCCGGTTTTGTCAGGACTTCAGGGATGCCGCCGACCCTTGTTGCGACGACTGGCACCTCAAGCGCCATGAACTCCAGTAAGGCAAGTCCTATAGCTTCTGCAATCGACGGGAAACAGCCGATGTCGCATGCCTTCATGAGGTCAAACGGGTCCTTTATCCTGCCTGGCAGGAACACCCTGTCATTGACTTTCAGTTTTTCTGCCTGCTCCCTGAGCGGCTCCAGACACCTGCCATCGCCAACGATCAGCATGCCGGCGTCTGGTATCTTGTCCAGAATTCTTGGCAGCGCGGCAACCATGTCTGCATGGCCTTTCACTTCGACGAGTCTTCCCACGGTCCCTATGAGCCTTATGTTTTTTGGAATACCAAATTTTTCTTTTGTTTTTTCAGGGTCTGCGTCTGATTTTACACAGGAGAGGTCAATTCCGTTGTGCACAGTGAATATCTTTTCCCTTGGGATGCCCCTTTTTGCAAGGTTCTCGGACATATCGTTTGACACGCCTATGAAGGCATCAGCCATGCCATTGAACACATTGTCGGCATACCAGACTGCCCTTTCCTTGACTGACGAGGCATAGTCCAGCCTAGAGTCCGAGTGCATCGTGCAGATGTTTGGGATGCCGGTTATTTTTGATGCCATTCTACCAAGGAAGTTGGCCCTGACGCCATGCGTGTGGATGAGGTCGAGGTCGAGGTCCCTCATGAGCTTTGCCAGCTGGTATGGGTTTTGTTTTATGATGAATGGCTCAACGCCGGCCATTCTGGCTTCTTTTGTGGTCATGCCATCGAGCGGGTTGATCATGTATGTGTCAAATTTTGACTTGTCAGCCAGATTTACAAGCTGTATTGTGTAGCCTTTTGCTCCGGCAACATCAGTTCCGGCAATTACCTGTGCCACCCTTATTTTTCTTGCCATAGCCTTAAAAGTGTCTCCTCAAAAGTCTTTATCCTGGCTTCCCAGGTGTTTTTTGAAACAAAATCTTCTATTTTTTCTTTATTTGGCCCCTCGGTGATTGCCTTGCCGATTTCCAGGATGAAATCACCTGGGGTCTTTGCAATTTTGACCACGTCTTCCGGCATCCCCTCGAGCTCTTCCATTGGTACGGAAACTGTTGGCAGACCCATTGATGCGTATTCATACAGCTTGAGCGGCGAAACGGAGGCAATGAGGCTGTTTTGCCTGAAAGGTATTATACCACATGAAGCGCCGGACATGAGCGATGGCAATTCTTCCTGCGGTTTTTTGCCAAGAAAATGGACGTTTCCAAGGCCCCTGAGTTTCTGGCCTTCTTCGCCCAGTTCCCCGTTTCTTTCTGAACCGATAAAGATGAAATTTGCTTTTGGCATCCTCTGGGCGATTTCAAGCATCAAACCAGTGTCAAACCACCACCTTAGGGCGCCAGCATAGGCCACCCTTGGGGCCGGTATTTTCTCGATTTCCGGTGAAGGCCTGACCTGCCTGAAGAGCTCCGGATCAACTGCGTTTGGCATGTAAACGGTTTTGGGATTGAAGAGCGAGAGTCTTTTCGCAAGAGAACGCGCTGTTACAAAGACCGTGTCGCATTTTTTGCAGAGCTCGCCCTCGGCCCTCTCAATGAAGGACTTTGATGATGTGCCACCATACCCTGCATGGTCGTCCACGCAATCGTAGAGGGCCACTTTTGGCTTTATTAACCCTATGATTGGCGCCATCCAGGGCAGATAGAACAGGCAGGCAAATTCTTTCGGAAAAGAGGTTTTTTCAATTGCTTTTCTGGCGAAGCTGGCAAGTGTCCTGCAGGCTGAATTCTGTGCAAAGCCAAACCTGCCGTAAAAGGGCATCATCGGCGGAGGGCTTGCCACCCAGAGGTTTGGCGAAGCTTCCCTTATCTGGCCCTTTCTTTCAACCTTTGGCCTGTATATCGGGTCCTTGAGTGCCGAAAGGTGGGTGAAAGGTGCTTCTATGTATATGACTTTTGATCCCTGCGATGCAAATTTTTTTGCAATCCTGTGCTTCCTTGTTGGTAGATCGTCAAAGTCCTGGGATGAAAAGATTATCAGCGGGACGTTCATATCTTGTATGTTGGCTCAAGTTTTTGCAGGAGCTTTATGATTGAGGGCCTGTCAACTCTTGCGGCGGCTTCCATCACCAGCTTGATGTTCTCCTCAAAGTCTTCCGGGTCGTTTGTGTCCGGCTGGCACATGAACATGCCGTCCAGCTTTTGCGCCCTCTTCTGTTCGGCCTCTGTCAGGAGCTCCTCGCTCATCTTTTCGCCTTCCCTCGGCTTTGTGAAGGTGATTTTGTAGTCGACGCCTTCCCTGTATCCGAGAATTTTTGCGATTGCCTTTGCCAGGTCGACTATGAAAACCGGCTTGCCGGCGTCAGGAACATAGACTTCGGCCTTCTGGGCTATTTTTGATGCCCTGACGATGAAGCTTGAGGCCTCGTCCCTTGTGATGAAATACCTGTTCATCTGGGGTGATGTTACTGTAAGATGGCCGGAGCGAAGGAGCTGGCGCTTGAATGTGTAGACCACGTTTCCATTTGAATCCAGCACGTTCTCGAATCTTACGATGCAGTACCTGCCGGGGTTTTCCCTGGCGTGCCTGACAATTATTCTCTCTGCCACTCTTTTTGTTGCACCCATGACGTTTGCGGGGTCAGCGGCCTTGTCGGTGGAGATGAATGTGAAAAGCTCCACGCCATGCTTTTTTGCCATCGCGAGTGCGTTCATTGTTCCGCCAATGTTGGTCGTGACGGCCTCTTCCGGGAACTTTTCCATGAGCGGGACGTGTTTCCTTGCGGCGACGTGGAACATTGTCTGTGGATGGTATGCGTCCATGATTGACGACAATCTGGAGAGATCCCTGATGTCTGTGACTATAGCTGTTTTGTTTGCGAACCCGTCAATGCTAAGGTCGAGGTCGACCTCGTAGACGCCATTTTCCGAGTTGTCCAGCAGGACAAGGTGTTCCGGGCCAAACGATGCGACCTTTATGGCAAGATCGGAACCTATTGAACCGCCAGCCCCTGTGATCATGACTCTTTTCCCCTTGAGGTAGTCGCCATCACCCGGGGTTGAAGGTGGGCGTTTTGGGAAAAGACCTGTTTCCATGAGCCTTTTTATCAGCTCATCGTCGCCAACCTCCCTTTTTATGATGCATCCTGCCGGGAGGAGTTGCAGCGGAACGGAAAGCTGGTCGCAAAACTTGTGGACATTACATGCGTGGCCAACATCGGAATAGGCAAGCACAAGGTCGATCTGGCCAGCATATCTTGCCAGCTCGTCCGGGTTGCGCAGGACGCAGGCCACCTTGTAAACATCGGATTTTTCAAGCTGTTTTACCAGCTCTTCCGAACCTTCGCCGACTATGGCCACCCTTATCATTTGAACACCTTTTTGATTTCCTGTGCCTTCTCGTGGGCCTCGATGATTGTGCCGATGACTGCTTCCTGCTGGGCGTCCGTCATTGTTCCGAACAGTGGTGGACATATCATCTCTTCCGAGAGTTTTGTTGCCACCGGGCAGTCCTGTTTGTTGTTTGCAAAATAGGTGTGGTTAGAAACTGCAGGATAGAAGTATTTTTTGCACTCAAAGTTTTCCCTTGCCATGACCTCGGCCAGTTCGTCCCTTGTTAGCCCGAACTTGTCTCCGTTTACCCTTATGGCAAAGTCTTTGTAGGAGCACCTGTCTTTTGGGTCAATCTTCTGGAACGACAGCCCGGGGATCTTTGAAAGCTTGTCCTTGTAGAGCCTGACCCTGCGGTTTCTCTCGTCTGATTCTGACTCAAGCTTTGTCAGCCCCCACCTGCCAAGTATGGCGTGGAGCTCCGACATTCTGCCATTCAGGCCTGGATAGACCATGTCATGCTTTCCGGGTGCCGTGCCGTATTCCCTGAGTATCCTCAGGTTTATGGCCATGTTTTCGTCGTTTGTAGTTACAAACCCGCCTTCACCGGAGGTCAGGAGTTTTGTTGGTGTGAGCGAGAACGAAGAGGCTATTCCTTCCGAGCCGATGCCTTTGCCCCTGTGAAGGATTCCAAACCCGTGTGCAGCATCAAATATTACCGGAACGCTGGTTTTTTCTGAAAGTGAAATGACCTCGTCAACACCTGTCGGGTTTCCGAAGATGTGGGTGCAGAGAATAGCAAGCGTATCGGAGCGGAGTTTTTTTTGTGCGTCTTTTACATCGATGTTGAAGGTTTCTTCATCTGCATCCACAAATACCGGGTCGAGTCCGGCCCACAGTGCGGCCGAGGCTGTTGCGAGGAAAGTAAAACTTGGGACAAGAACGGTGCGCCTGTCTTCATGCCTGAGCCCCTTGCTCCACTTGAGCGATGCGAGTGCCAGGGTAAGCCCGACTGTGCACGATGAAACACCAACAGCGTATTTTACGCCAAGTACCTGGCAGACTTCTGCCTCGAACTCGGAGAGCTGGTCGCCCTTTGTGAGTATGCCGGAGGCAAGCGAGATGGTGAGCCTTTCGGCTATGTTTGCAAGTTCCGGGAGTGGCGGACGGCAAAGCGGTATCTTTCCTGGGTAATGACCGGGTCCACCTAGTGTTTTGAGTCTGTTCATTTGCATTCCTCCAGTGCGTCTGGGTTTGCAACACCGTCAAGCCTGGAAATTGGATCGTCTGGTTCGGCATCAGAATAGACGGTGTTTGGTTTTGCTATTGTTGAGAAAGTCATGAATATGATCTTCATGTCGGTTGCGAAAGCCACATGGTCCGCATACCAGCAGTCAAGCTCGATTTTTTTTGGCCAGGAGATGTTGTTTCTGCCGTTGACCTGTGCCCAGCCGGTTATTCCAGGTTTGACCATGAGGCGTTTTTTCTGTTCCTCGTTGTACCTCTTTGCTTGATAGATCATTGATGGCCTTGGACCAACAATGCTCATGCTTCCCTGGATGACGTTGAAAATCTGTGGCAGTTCGTCGAGAAAGCTCCTGAGGTGTTTTCCGACCTTTGTTATTCTTGGGTCGTCCTTGGCGGTGTATATTCCAGTGCCTATGTTTACGGCATTCTTGACCATTGTCCTGAACTTGACGCAGTTGAAAGGTTTTTCACCCTGCCCCATTCTTTTCTGGATAAAAAATACGGGGAAGCCATCGTCAATGACGATGGCCAATGAAATAAACAGGAGCAATGGGGAGAGAACAATGGTCCCCAAAACTCCCAGGACTAGGTCTTCTATACGTTTCCAAGCTGGATTAATGATTTTCACCTGGCCTCCACTCAGCCCTGTAAATCGGGAAGAAACTCACGGACTGGGGGTCAAAATCTTCATGGGAGCAATTATGCTCATATTCAGTCTTAAGTTCAATGAGTTTTAGGTAGAGATCGGGTATGTGGAGCCTGTCGTAGATGAAAAAGTCTTTCTCGAGCTGTGAAAAGTTCAGCTTGAAAAGATATGTGCCGTCTTCGCCGCCTGCACCGCCACCAAGCACAAAGCTGTGGCACCCACGCTCCTTGCATTTGAGCAGCATATCAAAAAACAGCAGATTGTTTGGCCTGAGTTCTTGGTAGTCCCTGTTTGTTGCAGACAGGTATGAATACGCCACGCCACCATGCTGGATTATTATTATCGAGGCCACAAGTTTTTCTTCAAAATAGGCACCGAGGATGAAGCAGAATTTCTCGTCCATCCGTTCCATTGCCTCGAAAAAACTTTTTGGAAAATAGTACCTTTCGGCCGCGGTGTGGTATTCCATGGTCTGATAGTAAAGTGGCGGGAACTGTTCAAAACCCTCGGGGCCCATTTCTCTCACAGAAACGCCGTCCCTGACTGCCTTGCGCATCTTCTTGCGGCCTTCCTTGGTCATTCCAGCCTCAAGCTCTTCCGTTGTTTTTGTGAGGTCGACCCAGACGACCTTGCCCATTCTTCTGACATTGTAGCCAGGGCCAAGGTTGGTGTTTGAAAGAAGGACCTGGACCCTTCCAAACTCTGTTACGATGCGCCTCTTCTTGCAAAACTCCCCAAATTCTTCGTTGAACTGTTTTACGATGTCGTAGGGAACACCATCTTCAAAGTTGTGGAAAATGCCCCCGTACTCTGGTGAGGTTATGTCAAAACATGGGCCGAGCTCTTCCATTATTTTTTTGCCAAATGGCAATTCGATGAGCGGCCTGACCAAAAAAGGGTAGAAAATGACCTTGTCGCCAAATTCTGCGTAGACTGCCTCAAAAGAGTATGGGTATGACGCTTCCCACATTTTTCCCAGCTCCGGATGGGCATAGCAGTCAGCGGAGGGGACCTTTTTTATTACCTCAAGCCATTTGTCCCTGTCCCTTGTGGTCAGGCTTTGCATCATGTGGTGATAAGCTCTTCTTTCAAAAGACCCATCAGATTTTCGTCCACATACTCCCCACCCCTGAAATTCTGGCGCCTTAGGACACCCTCGAGTTTGAACCCAACCCTTTCGTAGAGCTTTATTGCTTTATCGTTTGTGGTGAGGACAGTTAGCCACAGCCTTACCATCCCAAGCTCCTCAATTGCAAATTTGACCAGTGCGATTGTAGCGTCGGTGGCATAACCACCACCCCTGTACCTTGGATCGCCAATAAAAATGCCAAAACCGCAGTGCCGGTTTATGAAATCTATATCGTAAAGGCCAATGTTTCCGATGTACTCACCAGAATCAGCCTCTATTGCAAACCTCTTGTTTTTTCTGTCGCTCCGCACTCTTTCGAGCCAGAGCTTTTCGTCCTCGGGAGAAACAGGAAAATGCCATCCAATCAGGTTCTGCTGGATGGACTTGTCGTTCCTCCATTGCACAAGCTTTGGAAGATCGTCGTCCCTGATGGCTCTGACCAGGGTCTTGGCGCCTACGATCAAGGTCACCTCCAATCTAAGATAATTTATGTTGCTTGCTCATTTTGGTCAAGTAGGTTGCACCTACTTGCAAAATATTTTAACAATTTTTTCAGCGTGTCACAATTTGCCAGCTTCAAATATTTTTTTAAATGGGATCTTTTGGTTTTGTGATAGTGGTTGTTGTTTTTTATAGAAATATTTTTAATTGTCGATTTTCATCAAACTGGATATTTAAATTTTGTAAACCTGTATCGGAAATCTGTTTCCGCGTGCAGCAGAAGTATTCCAGTTTCGAATGCCAGTTTGGTTATATCAAAAAATAGCAATGAATCCTATTTTTTGTTTTAATATTTTATATTATTAATAATTATTATCGAATAATATTATATTTGCTTGTCTCCTACTGTTCTATTTTTATTAATATTATTAAAATGTAAGCGATATGGAAAATGGTAATTGCAAAAGTGTAAATCGTTCAAGAAAAGTCAAGCTTTTTGACGATGGTTTTTCTTTAGACTGGCAGATGAATACCGGGTTGCCCGCAAAACGAACTTTTCTTTTTGAGAAAACCTGCACTTTATTGAGCAATGAGATGATCTTTGGATTTGATCTTGTGACCACAAAGAGATGTTGGCAAACAAATGAATATGGCCCCATTTTGTTTGTGATTCCTCTCCAGGATGGCCTGGCGGTTTTTGGGCATGATGGAACTAGTGCTGTTTTAGACAGCTTGACCGGGGAAGTCAGGTGGCGCAAGGAAACAGGAGCGGCTGCCACAATGCCCCTGTTTTGTTTTGAAAAACTTTTTGTTGCAACGAGCAATACTCTTTTGTGTCTTGATATTGCTGATGGCCATATCATCTGGGCCTTTGAAACACCAGACAACATTGTTGCCGGGCCCTCTTGCCGTGATGGCAAAATAGTTATTGCCGATTCTGGCGGGCATGTATTTTGTCTTGCCCCGCCCCAATAAATATTGTTAGAGTTGTGATTGTTTTACAGGCCCCCAACCGGGGGCCTGTGTTTTTTGTGTCACATTTTCTCGAATGGAAGCAGGATTTCGGTTACCGGACCTTGGGGATCGTTAGGCTCTGTCAGATAGATTTCTCTTGTGGGATGCGATATCTTTAACCCCTTTGCCTGCGCCTGGTCAAAACCAAATTTGTAAGCCTGGCCTAATCCGCTATAGGGCCCCTTGTAAATGACCGAGAGTGCTTTTACGCCTGGTACGGTTATGGTGGCACCTGAAGATACTGGAACACATACTTCCATGTCGGCCGGCTCTGGTGCACCTTCGCTGTGGTACAAAACAAACGGGGCACCGCTACAATTGCAGCCAGCCTTGAAAAACGCTTGCTGAATCATCTCCCCGATCTCGGAGTACATCCCGATTTTTCTGACCGAAATGACTTGCATTGGTTTTACTTCTTTTATCGTCGACTCAAAATTCATTATTACCTCCAGAAGTGATTTGTTTTCGATGAGCTCCCTGCACAATTTCTCTCTCTTCTGGTCCTTATCAATCCTCTTGCCGAGGCGCCTCATGTGCTCAAGGACGATGTCTTCCGGGAATTGTCCTCTTTTCATTGCCTCAAGGAGGCGCGCAATCTCCACAAGCGGCATATCGACATCTCTGAGTTTGGCAATGGTTCGACCTGATAAAACTTGGCCATCTGTGTAATACCTGTAGAGATTGTCGCCAACAAATTCAGGGGACAATAGCCCCATCCCATCATAGTGGCGGAGCATCTTTGCGCTGATTCCAGTTATTCTTGAAAACTCACCTATTGTGTAGCGGCTCATCGTTGTCACATTCTGGTCCTTCCCATAATGGGAAGGTCAATAGGGTTATTTTAAATGTTCGTGGGGCCACCACAAGATGAACATAAAATTTATTGAATGGGGAATACTTATTTTCTATTTTCGCTTGAATGCCTTGGATGTTTGATAGTGGATGTTTCCAAGGATCTGATTATTTCTTTTGAGACCTGGTAATCACCTTTTGTGATGTCTTGCACCTTTTTTGCGATCTGGTTTACCCGATCCGGAACAATACCGTAATACGCCCATTGCCCCTCGCGCTCAACCTTTACAATGCCCTGGTATCTCAACACCCTCAGATGCTGTGACACTCCTGCTTGTGGGAGCCCCAGTGCATCAACAAGTTGCCCCACACAAAGCTGGTCATATTTTGACAGCAGGGCAAGGATGGTGAGTCTTGTTGGCTCGGCGAGTGCTTTTAATCCACCTTCGAGGCTGAAATTATTTCCGGTTGTTCTCATTTGCATAATATGTTAGAATCCGTAACAGCAATGAGAAGCACAGAAAAGTTTAAAATTGTAAATAAAAATTTACAAATAATCAGTTTAGGAGTAATAATTTTAGCTCTTGTTTTTTCAGCCGAGCCGATCCTTGCTGAGCTAAAATTGCACATAGAGGTTCCAGTTTCAGGTCTTCACACCAGAAGCAAAACAATTGACGTCATAGGAACAATTTCTGACGCATCCGTTGCCCAAGTCAAAGTCACTTTTGATGGGGCCACAATCGATGAAATGAACCTTCAGTGCAAAGATGGAAGGTTCCAGACCCAAAAAGAACTTGGCTCCGGCAAAACAGTTGTGAGCGTGTTTGCCAAAGATAAAGCTGGAAACCAGACAGAATCAGGAGTTGTGGTCTTCAGGGATTGCACGGTCAACACTGCCCTTGGCTCCAACATGGCCTTTGTGAATGCAGATGAGGAATGGCTTCTCAACCCAACGCAACTCATATCAAACAGGTCCATGGTGCCTTTGAGGGACTACTGCCAGTTTTTTGGCGCCCAACTCATCTGGGATGCCCCAACCAGAAAATTAGTATTGACCCTTGGCAGAAGAAAAACCCAATTCCAGATTGGGTCATCCAAAGCAATAGTCGATGGGAAATCTGCAACAGTTGATCCTGTGCCACAGATCATCTTTGGCTCCACCTATGTGCCGGCAAGATTTTTTGCCCAGGCAATTGGCGGTGGTGTCGGGTGGCACAAGGAATCAAAGACGCTTTCGGTTTCCGTGCCGTAGTTATTGCAAGCAGTTTTGTGTTGAAAATGAAATATTATTTTGTCACACCATGCTCATCAAAGTATTTGAGCAACTCAAAGGTATTGGCAATGATTATCGTGTCCATCAGATCATAGACTTTGTTTTCGGTAATGGCATAGATGTAGTCCTTGTTCTTTTCATCGTCAAAGCTCACAATTACACTGGTGATTTTCTCAGGGATAGGCTCAAAGTCGACAATGTAATTGCGAAAATGTAGGTCCATAAAACAGATGGCCACTTTCAAGTAGTACTGGCCTTTCTCCCATTTTCCAAAGTAGGCCCTGATATTGTCCAAAGCTATCCTGAAAAATGTTTCCCCAGCCAATGGTTCAAGATATTCATCGGATAGTTTCTTCAACGAATTATAATTAATGCCATATCTTTTATATCCCAAGGGAGGAAGATAGTACAATCCGTCTTTTGTTGGAAAATAATAGCTATTTACTGATTCGCTGTATTCAATACCATCAAATTTGTAGAATTTTGTATTATCTTCATTATATCGTCTGTCACCGATAAAATCACTGTTGAAAACAAATGTTGATTTTCCATCAAACAGGGCAATATTGTGATTAACTGAAAAATTTTGAAATGCAATATCAAATGTAGCTTTTGAGATAGTTCCAATTTGACCAAGTGGGATTGTTTTTGTGGGCTTGAATACAGGGTCATTTTCATAGTAGTCAAAAACAAGCAGATTGTCACCGTCATAGCCAAGGCAATCGGATTGTATATAATGACCACTTACTGGTTTTCTAAACAATATTTGTTTTTGCAGATCAAGTGATTTGACAAATTTGCCTTTGAAGTCATAAAAAGAGATGTGTTTCAAGTCATCGTGCTGGCAGGCAACAAGAGGTATTCCTCCTGCAATATCATTGAAGACAGTAATTATCCTTGTGGCATCTGTTGGGACTTCAAATGCCTTGTATGTTCCGCTGATTGCCTTTAAATCATTCTTGTCCTTGTGTGAAGAGGGAACCACATAACTGACAAGGCTATTTGTCCCATTTCCCGTTTTGCATATGGAGAAAATGTGTGCATAGTCATCATAACTCAGATATTCAGTTCCTTCCTTTGGGGGGAATTCATGTACTTGTCCATTCCTGATGTAAACATAGGTCTGCAAAGCTCTTCCAGGTATGGGAAGTTCTTTCAGCACCTTCTGAAGGGCACTGTCTTCACATATCTTGATTGCGTTATCCGAAATGAGGATTGGTCTTAATGTTGTTAAATCCTCAGAATAAATCTCAAGAACACATATCAGATCTCCACTGATCCTGGAGTCATATGCAAGCTTGAGTTTTTGTGTGTGCGGTCTCCAGGGGAAAATGAGTTTATACGAAAAGAAAGCAACTCCTACCAGTGCCAGTGTAGACACTAGGACAATAAATAGTTTTTTGTTTTTCATTTTCCTCCGCTTCAGTCTGCTTTGTGCTCACACATAAATATTATTCAAATTATACTTTTTCAGCAAATCTTCCAAGTAATTTTTTGAATTTGTGTCCGCATCAAAATTGCAATTCATTGCTAATTTATTGCTGGAAAGCGTTTCTGCGGCTACAATCTCCTCCACCATTCAATTCCGGATGCAAAAGTGTTATCATTTGCAGTATGAGAAAACTGCTGGCCTTTGCGCTTGCGCTGGTCTTTCTGTTTGCTAGCACCGGGGCCCTTGGCGCAGAGGTGCCCGTTGGAATGTCATCTTTTATGGCACTGGCCATCCGCTCCTCAGCCGGCAAAACGGTTGTCGGCCTGAACGGGAAGGTGCCGCTTTTTTGGTTTGATGGCAAAACCTTCTTCATCTGCGAAATAGAAACGGCAAAAACCAAAGACGGGGCAGAATACAAAAAACCAAAAACCGACAAGGAAGGCAAGCCTGTCATCTGCGCTCCATCTTCAAAAGATTTCACAAAAAAGGCCCTCCAGTCGCTGACAAGCGGAATATACTGCATCCTTGAGCCACAGGAGGCAATAGCTGTTTGCGTTCGCCTTGAAAATACCTGTCTTTATGGTGTTTTTTCAAAGCAGGGGGCAATAAGGTTCAGCCAGATTGGCGCAGACCGCGCCACAAAAATCGGCCTCACAAAACCAAATATGGTCTATATTTTGGACCAGGACTACAACAGGTTTGTCCTCGCGCTTGGAAATCCCCAAAAGGTGGTCTCCCAGGAAGCACCAAATCCGGACACCGCAGACCCGGAGAGATGTCTGGGAATAAAAGACGTCCTGCCGTACGAATGTCTCTCCTTCGAGCAGCTGGGCAGGGGCCACCTGCAAATCTGGACTGGCAAGGAAGAAATAGTCTCTTGCGGGATCAGGTCGTCATGCCCACAGGTCACGGCGACTCACCAGGGGAGCGTGGCCGCAAGCCTGGAACTGCTGTGCGCACAGCTTGGCTGCTCGCTTGAAAAAGGCACCGAGCAAAACGAATTCGTAGTCCACAGGTTTGTCAGCCTGCTCTGGGAAAAACCGGCCACAATAGAGCTCAGACTCAAAATTGGCCAGTTTGTTGGCTCTGCCGATGGCAAAAGGCTGGATTTTCCATTCCCGCCCTACCTCGACCAGAAAACAAAAAAGCCGATGGTGCCGCTGAGGGCGTTTTGCAATGCGCTTGGCGCCAGGGTCCACTGGAGGGCGCTGGACAGCTCCGCGCTCGTGGAGAGGTTTGTAAGGAAGTAGCAATTATCTGGACTGCAAAATAGAGTTTTTAAAAATATCCAGTTTTGCCATTATTTCCCTGTTTGCTATCAAGCCACCTTTTATCCCACCACCAGCAGGATAATCATTTGGATGTATCCCGATGGAGGTAATTATCTTCAAGCCAAGATTTTCAAGCGATCTGGACAAAATTTCTTCTGCCCGTTCAACGTTTTCATTGCCGACAACTACAATGGCGGCATTGCGGTTGCCAAAAGAGGCAAATCCACTGCATCTTCTTTTCCACAGAGACGGGGTTCTTTCTTCAAAAATGTAATACAATGATGGCGGCCTGCCATCATAAACTGGCGAAAATAGAACAACAGTGTCGCTCTCCATCCATTTTTTATAGATTTTTCCAATATCATCATTTTTAGGGCAGGCCATGTCCTTCATGCATTCGTAATTGCATTTTGAGCATGGCTCCAGGTACAACTCACCCAGGACAAGGATGTCACTTTCTGGGAGGACATGTCTGGCAAAGTCCCAGCAATTCCCTTTTCTGGCGCTCAAAACCAACCCCAAACATTTATTTTTCATGTCTTTTTGAAATTATAACCTAATTCAAGCCCTTACAGCAAATTAACGTTGTAAATATCGTAATCGTTGTTAATAGGTTAGATCGTTTTATTTTTTGATCTTCCCCGTCTTTACCACGCTCCATTCCCCATCATCATTCATCCTGCTTATTGTAACTTCATCCCCTTTTATCCAGAACTCAACTTCTCGCTCGTCGCTGTACCTTGCTCCGGAGGCAGACACCAGCTGTGGCAGTGTGTACTCTTTGTTTTCCATGTTCACTTTTACAAAGTACAGGCTGTCATCGGACAAACTGTAAAAATTAGCTTTTACTGTTGAACCATCACTGCATTCGTATAAATATTCTCCCCCGGCATTGATTTCCAGCTTGCCTGCTCCGCTCTTGACGCACCCGCCACTCAATAAAACAAGTGCCACAACAAAAACGCATATGACTTTATTTATCTTCATTCATTTTCACCCCGTTCTTTTGTGTTCTTGTCTGTCATGTTAGCTTGCGTCCCTGGTTTGTCAATAAATGGTGGGCCTGGTTGTGGCCATTCACTAAAAATGGAAACAGCCGCGAGGAGGGGGCCAGCGCGGCTGTTTTGTGCGGCCATTTCGGCCTTATGAGGCAAGCCCTTGGTGTGGTTGCTTGCTTGTGGGCGGGTTCTTCCCCCGCCTCACAAACTTGGACACCCGGGCCACAATCGTGTTTTTAATTATCCAAGGATCGCCTTCAGGTCCTGCTCTGGCGTTGTTATGGGCTGGATATTGTACTCTTTGTGGAGCATCTCTATGACATCCGGGGTGAGTGATGCCGGAAGAGACGGGCCGATCCTGATGTTTTTGATGTCCAGTGCCAAAAGTGAGAGCAGGACAGCAACAGCCTTTTGCTCGTACCAGGAAAGGACGAGCGAGAGCGGCAGTTCGTTGACGTCAACGCCAAACGCCTGCGAGAGGGCGAGGGCAATCTGCACCGCCGAGTAGGCATCGTTGCACTGGCCAACATCCAGCAGTCTGGGCACTCCGTCAATGTCGCCAAAATCCTCTTTGTTGAAACGGTATTTTCCGCAGGCAAGCGTCATTATCACGCAATCTTTCGGCACCATCTTTGCGAAGTCGGTATAGTAGCTCCTTCCGGGTTTTGCGCCATCACATCCGCCAATCAGGAAGAAGTGCCTTATTTTTCCGCTTTTGACCATGTCCACAATCTTGTCGGCAATCCCGACCACTGTCTGAAAACCAAAACCAACGTTTATTTCGTGTGGAAACTCGGTGGACTGGAACCCAGGGGCCTGCAGTGCAGCGTCAATGACCGGCGTGAAGTTGCGGTTTCTTATGTGCGTGACCCCTGGCCAGGCCACAAGGCCGGAGGTGAATATCCTCTGGGCATATTCCTGTTTTGGGCGCTGGATACAGTTTGTTGTCATGAGAATTGCACCCGGGAAATTTGGGAACTCGTGGATCTGTTCCTGCCATGCACCACCCCAGTTGCCAACAAGATGGTTATAGGCCCTGAGTTTTGGGTACGCATGGGCTGGCAGCATCTCGCCATGGGTGTATATATTTATGTCCTTGCCCTCGGTTTGCCTAAGCAGTTCCTCAAGATCCAGCAGGTCATGGCCCGAAACAAGAATTGCCTTTCCCTTTGCTGCTGTCATTCTTACTCTGGTCGGGACAGGATGTCCATAGGTGTTGGTGTTGGCCCTGTAAAGCATCTCCATTGCGTTGATGTTTGCCTGTCCGGCATCCATCAGGCCATCCATGAGCTGGCCAAGTTCGGTTGGCTCCTTTGAAATTAAATCAAGGATTTTGTGCAATTTTTCATAAAACTTGTCATCGGCGACACCAAGGATTGCGGCGTGGTCGGCATATGCCGATGCACCCTTGAGGCCGTGGGTCATGAACTGGAGCAAGCCGGCTTTCTGTTCGCCAATGCGCCCGATCATCTTTGCAGGCGAAAATTCTCTCCCCTGCTCTACCAACCCTTCAAAGGACTTGGCCGCTGTCCATGTTGCTGGCCCGGAGAGTTTGTCCGGCACCCTGCTGGATTTCAGGCAGGCAACCTCATACAGGTCTTTTGCCTTTTCCTTCATGCGTCCTGCCTTATAGATCAGCTCTACAAGCCTGTTTGGGTCAAAATTCACGTTTGTGATGGTTGTGAAAAGCGCCTCGGCAGTAAACCTGTTGATCTCCGGGTCAGTAGCTCCAAGCTCCCTTGCCCTTTTTGCATACTGGGCTATGCCCTTTGTTGCATAAATTAGAAGGTCCTGCAGGGTGGCCGTCGTGTCGTCCTTGCCACAAACGCCCTGCACTGTGCATCCCTTGCCCCCAAAAGTCTGTTCACACTGGTAACAAAACATGGCTTTTCTCCTTTTCTATAATTTATATCTGGCTTCCAAAGTTGTCAAAAGCGTCTCCGTTTATCATCACTGTAATTTCTTTGATCGGGACATTGGTCCCGGACATCGCGGCTGCTGCCTGCGCAATTCTGACAAGCCCGGAGCAACAGGGCACTTCCATGTGCACAATGGTCAGACTCTTCACACCGTTCAATTTTATGATGTCTGACAGTTTTTGTACATAGTCTGAAATATCGTCCAGTTTTGGACAGGCAATCACAACAGGCCTGCCCTGGAGCATCTTGCTGTGGAAGTTTGCATAGGCAAACGGAACGCAGTCTGCGGCCAGAAGAAGGTGTGAGTTCTTCAGGAACGGCGCATGTGGCGAGACCAGCTTTAGCTGGACCGGCCAGGTTGCAAGGCAGGACTGTTGTTCTGCTGATGGTATTGCACCACCTTCCTGCTTTTCCCTGTGGACCGTCCTTGCCTGGGAGGATGGACAGCCACAAGCTTGTGGTTGCGGCTTGCTTGATTGCGACATGTGCTGTGTGGCCGCCTTCTCATCAAAATCCACTGCATCCCTCTCCTCGATTGTTATCGCGTCCTGGGGGCAATGGCCAAGGCAGGCGCCAAGACCGTCACAGTATGAATCTGACACAAGCCTGGCTTTTCCATCAATAATCTTTATTGCACCTTCGACACAAGAAGTGACGCATTCACCGCACCCATTGCATTTCTCCTCGTCAATTTTGACAATCTTGCGAACACCCATTATCTGTTCTCCTTTTTGATCGCCTGGCAGAGCTGCTCAAGCGAAGTTTTGCTGTAATGGTCAGAAAGTTTTGCCTCAACGTCCTTCATTACGCAGCCAAGCGTGCACCCGCCGGTGGGGCAAAACGGCTTGGAAAGAGGGCACGAGGAGGGTTCCATCCGCCCCTCTATCGACTCCACCACCTCGAGCAGGTTTATTTCTCCGGCTGGCCTCGCCAGGACAAACCCGCCCTGCGGGCCGCGGACTGGCCTGACCAGGTCAGCTTTTGTGAGCCTCTGGAGAACCTTTGAAAGGTGGTCAAACGATGCCTTGAGCTGAACCGAGAGCTCTCTTGCCGAGAGTTTTCCCTCATCGTCGCAGGCCAGAAAAGCCATCGTGTGGATAGCCAACGTGCAGGCTTCGGAAAGTTTTACAAAGCTGGCCATTTTTGCCCCCTTGTGTTTCCCTTTTCTGTTTTTGCATCTCTCTTATTAAGCATACTGGTACTTATATACCAGTTATGAAATGGATGTCAAGAGGTTGAGAATTTATGGAAAAGAAAATAGAATTTATTTAGCAAATTTAAAGGTGAGGGTTATGGAAGCTAAAAAAGTTAATTTGACAAAATATATGCAAAATGTGCATTTCATCATTCCAATATATCAAAGAAAATATAGTTGGGGTATCGAAGAATGCGAGCAGTTATGGGATGATGTATTAAGGGTGGGCAAGGATGAAAATTGTGAAAGCCATTTTTTTGGTGCGATGGTTTGTGTCAATAATACCAAGCACCATTATGAAACAAACAAACTTTTGATGATTGATGGCCAGCAAAGACTTACAACTATTTTCCTTCTTTTGCTTGCCATTTCAAAAACAATGGACCCAGATGAAGCAGAAAGAATCCACAATCAATATCTAATCAATTCTTTTAAAAAAGACGAATTGAGAAAAAAGATAATTCTTACAGCCGGAGACCAGGAAGAGCTTGAAAAGCTTTTGCAAAACAAACCCATAGATGAATTTGCAGGTTCCAGGATATTTGAGAACTACTATTTTTTCCAGGAAAAACTAAAAACGGAATCTCCACAAAAAATTTTTTGTGGAGTAGAAAAGCTGGAAATTGTAGACGTTTCTTTGGATCCAATAGATTCTCCCCAGCTTATTTTTGAAAGCCTCAACTCTACAGGCATGAGCCTTACGCAATCAGATCTAATAAGAAATTTGCTTTTAATGGAGGAGGGCTACGAAAAACAGTCTGATTTGTATCACACCCACTGGAGACCTATAGAAGAAAGGTTCTCAAGGGCCGACAAGGAGGACAGGTTTGACAGGTTCATCAGGGACTTCATGACAATCCAGAGTGATGCAGGTGACATATCAAATCTTGGCGAAGTGTATAAAAATTACAAGAAATACTATCTGAAAAGCAGACTCACAAACGAAGAGGCACTTGCAGAGCTTGAGCAATTCAGTAGACACTATGAAATCATCTACAAGGCAAAGTCTTCAGACAAGGAAATTCAGAGCATGCTTGCAGAATTGAAAATTCTTCGTTTTGAAGTCTCGCACCCATTCTTGCTCAGGATTTTTGATGATTTTGAAAAAAATAACATCACAAGGGAACAGGTTCTTGAAATAATCAGGACAATCATAAGCTATGTGGTCAGAAGACAGATACTCAATTTGGCAACTAACAGTCAAAACAAAATATTTGCAACGCTTTATAGCAAACTGGACAAGAATTATCTGCTGGAATCTTTTTATGCCATGTTGCTAGGGCAATCGGATTTTGACAATTTTCCAACAGATGACAGTTTCAAGAGCCAGCTTGTAATGAGAAATCTCTACGATATGAAAAACACACCAAAATATTTGCTTGTCAAACTTGAGAATCATACACACAAAAAAGAGATCATAAATCCAGAAGAGTACACTATTGAACATATTTTGCCACAAAACAGGAAACTATCTCTGGAATGGAAAGAGATGCTTGGGCCTGACTGGGAGGCGGTCCAGAACAAATATGTAAACACACTGGGTAATTTGACGCTAACAGGTTACAACTCCGAATTGTCAGACAGGCCATTCAAAGAAAAACAGGATACTGCGTACAACACTTCCCCGCTTCTATTAAACAAGTACCTTTCAGAGTTGCCAAAATGGGGTGAGGAAGAAATTAAAGCCAGATCGACCCTTCTTGCCGAAAAAGCCGTATCGATATGGCGATACCCCGCAATTACAAGTAAGGTTTCCGAATTTATCGAGAGCAGAAAAGAGAAACAGACCAGAAGAAAATTTGATCTGGATGATTTTAATAATAGGATGGATGCAAAAGGACAAGAACTGCTTGAAGAATTTAGGAGTGGAATCTTCAAACTATCACCAGATATAAATGAAATTGTAAACGAAACTTGCATTTCTTATAAGGTTGCAAGAAATTTTCTCATGATCAATCCAAGAAAAACTTCACTCCTGTGTGAATTGTACGGAATTGAATTCGAAGAGCTGGACAATCCGGATATTTTCTGCCAGAAATCGCCACAGAACTGGTGGTCTAATGCCCACTTCAGGATTAAATCCAAAGACGACATTCCAAAGGCAATTCGTGCAGTTGGACAAGCTTTGGCAAAACAGGTAAACACGGATTAAGTTGTTGAGATTCAAATATTGGATCTTCTTGGGAATTATTTAGGAAAATCCATGAGTGTAGGGAAGAGTATGGCAAATGTGGACACAATGTCCACAGCAAGGGGGCAAAGAGTATTTGTTGGGATAAAGAACATTTCTTATGCGTGTTAGGAAGTATTCCATGTGGACCCCATGTGTGTGGGAAAAAGCGCTGATAACCCGCTTTTATATTGTCTCTCTTATACATGTAATAATAAAATCTTCTATCGTAATAAAAGTGATAAAGAAATTGTGCTTATTACATGTACTAATTTGTAATTCCTGGAAAAATTTGACGGGTGAATTTGATATAGGCAGGGTTTCCTTTGTATATAATAATTATCCTTTATGTACAGAGGTGCAAACATACTAGGTAGCTCATCAATTGAGAAAGTAAGTCCATCAAAGGCAAGGGAGAACCTTGTAGAGATAACTGACAAGGTGAGGTTTGGGAAGAAGAGGCCTGTTTTTCTCCTCAAGGGAGGCAAGGACATTACCGCAATTGTGCCCATTGAAGACAAGATTGATATTGAATGGCTGAACAAGCCCTTAAAAATGGAATTACCTATTCATTGCATGAGTTGCTGGACAGGATTGCAACCCGCATCACAGGAGAGGTGAAACAGATCGGCAGGGTGGTTTTTGACATCACAAACAAGCCACCAGCCACGATCGAGT